>Ga0210377_10001886_pt1 | contig 18694 bp, 18 predicted proteins | sample PLM4_65_b1redo_FD_155480 | JGI IMG/M metagenome (GOLD analysis project Ga0210377, IMG submission 155480) | Groundwater sediment microbial communities from an aquifer in East River, Colorado, USA - PLM4_65_b1 redo | ecosystem: Environmental > Terrestrial > Soil > Riparian zone | place: USA: East...
TCCCCTGGCAAAGGTAACGCACGAGGCAGCGATCGGCAGCGTGGACAAGCGGCAGATGGAAACACTCATGGCGCACGGCCTTTCGCCTGAAGAGGCGGTAGATGTGATCGTGAAAGGGATATTGCGGTAACAGCCCCTGACCCTGTTCTCAGAAAATCAGGTGTTTTTCTTGGTGAGTTCTTTCCGCTGCAGAGAGTTGAAGATCATATCCAATGCATTTTCTTGCTGGACCTCGAATTTGTTGAGCACCGCCAGGCAGCTGCCCATCGGAAACCGATCGTGCAAATATTCGGCGTCGTGTCCCGAAAGAATGATGATCCTGTGCTTGCTCACTCCCCGGGAGACCGCATAGGAGAGGACCTTGGAGCCGTCCAGTCCCGGCATTTCAAGATCGACGAGCAGGAGATCGATATCATCAGTGATGGAGGCAAGGCATTTGATCGGATCATTGCAGGTCTGGACGATCAGGCCGGGATAGCGCTTCTCTACATACTCCTCGAGCAACTTGAGAAATGCCGAATCATCATCGATCAGGAGGATTTTTTTCATTTTCTGCCTGTATCCCTTTAAAAAGGTTCATCAACGTGATATGGACAACGGCCCGTTGAATCATCGTTTTTTGCGCAGAACCCGCAGTCGCTTTTTCTATTCTTGATACGAACGAAGTAATATTACCACATAATACCCTATCTTTTCCCCACCAAAAAAAGCAGCAAGGGCCGCTGCCTGCGCTACATTAGATTAAGGTAAAATTCTCATTAGCAAGCTTTGTAGATTGGACCAGGGAACACCATGTTTCTTCTTTTGATGAGACAAAAAAAATGCCGGCGGGAGATCGACTCTCGCCGGCAATGTCATCAGTGTCTTGTTGGTGATTGCAAGGTCGTTCCTTACACTCCGCCTTTTTCGATGCTCACTTTCCTTGTTACAGACTGCCACGTGAAGGTGTCTGCATCCTTGACGCCGAACGGCATATACATTAGTTCCACCGTAACGGTCATATCGTAATCAAGGATCGTTGTTATGCTTTTCCCGTCCTGCTTCGTGAACTCAGCCGGGAAGGGAATATCGAAGCTCTCGATCACCGGACGATTCGGGGGCAGACTGGTGTCGCGCAGCATACCGCTCTTTTCATAGGGTCCACGGCCCATTTTGTCGCCGCGGCCAAGCTGCTGGGGAATGGGCATATAGATCTTCGACTGTCTGAACAACTCTTTACCTTTACTGTCTTTCGCGGTCACTTCCAGGACCAGCCGGTTGGGGGTTGGTCAGCCGTCCGGAATTGCGTGACCCGCGCGATTAATCATCTCGACCTTAATCAGGGCCTGCGGCACCACCTTGGCGCCGTCGCGCCACTGGTACCCGAGGGTTTCAACCTTGAAGTCCACGGCGGCCTTGCCCATGCCGGGATCGCGGTAACTCTGCATGTTGTGGCCGAGCTTGCTCTTCTTCATGTGGCATTCCTGGCACTTTTCCTGCCCGCCGTCGGCTTTGTAGGCCCAGAGGTGGCTTCCGTACAGCGTTGCGCATTGTGACGGTTCTTCGAGCTCTAAATTCGGTCCGAGTCCGTGGCACTGGCCGCAGAGGATGGACTCATCCATGATCTTGCTTTCCTTCATCTTGGGATGGGCCGGGTCCGCGTGCTCGCCGTTTTTGAATCCATATACGGTGTCTTTCGCCGGAAATCCGTCGACCCACTTGTGGGTTATGGCATTCCGCTGGTGACAGATAAGACAGTTGATGTTCACCTTGGAGAGCTGCGCGATCGCCTTGTCCCTCGCCTCATCGGTCGCCTTCGGGTCCGAGTAGATGTAGGCGTTCTTCACGATCTCCTTGGCAACAGCATCTGTTGCCTCGGCGAGTTGCGGCAGGTGGCATTTGGCGCACATCATAAGATGTTTTACCTGGACGTCTTCCGGCTTCTTCACACCGGAGTACTCCATGCCTGTGAGGCCGACTGCCACCGTGGTCTTGATGGTCGCCGCTGTTCTGCCGGTCCCAAAGATGGAACGAGAGTGGATCGACTGCGCCCATTCCTTGTAGATGGCCTCATGACACTCTTTGCAGCCGGTCGAGTCGTACATCTTTGCCAGTTCGTCGATGCTTGTTGCTTTCTTTGCATCCGCCGCGCGAGCATTCTGACAAGTCAAAAGAAATGTACAGGGCAGCGCAAGTAAAGCGAGTACGGCGATAAATCTGAAAAACTTCATGCGAGAACCTCCTTTTTAGTAGGATGTTATTACCGGTGATCAATTGATAACGTGATTGGAATCGATGCCAACAGGATGCGCGTGTCTGATTATGGAGGAGTTTATCAAATATATTTTTTCAAGTCGAATAAGAAATGTTAATAGTTTAGATAGTTAATGAAATAGTGTTATTTATAGCGTGAGTTTTTAGAGAACAAGCGCCGCATTGATTTCCGACAAAGTCCGGTCTAGTTATGACAACATGAAGCATTATGGTGCGAACCATAAGATTTTTCTCTGTTTTATCAAAAACAGGAAATCAGATTAGGTTTGATAAAGGTGGTCTTTTGTGCTATAGTTTGATGGTAACTATCCTTGGACGGCTATCACGTTTACGGAAAGGGGGTTGAGATGAAAAAATCAGAATTAACAGCAATGACTGGGGTTGAGCTCAAAGCCCTGGCCAAAAAGAGAGATGTGTCCCTATCCGCAGGTGATAAGAAGGCAGATATCATCAAGGCGCTCGTTGCCGTTTCCACGACCATGAAACCCGCAAGAAAGCGGGCTGTTGCCTCCTCAAAACAGGTGGTCAGGAAGAGTGACGCTTCGGTAAAGAAATCCGTAAAGAAAACCGTGGCAAAAAAGGCGGTTGTTGCAAACAGTGCGACGAAAAAAGCAGTGAAGTCCAGCAAGGGCGCGACCGCCCCGAAGCCGGTTGCGAAGAAACGCTCTTCCTCAGCCGGAAAGACGTCGCGGAAGACGATTCTGGTGCGCGAATGGAAGCTGCCTCCCAGCGTTGAGGAACCGCTCATGGCGCAGGAAAGGGTTTCGGAGTCCAAGTATTATACCGGGCCGTTGCCGCTCGTGCCTGCCGTAGCGTCCGGTGAACTGCCGATAGGATACAACGAGGAGAAGATCGCCATTTTGTCGCGTGACCCGAATGTAGCCTATGCTTACTGGGAAGCGACACCTGCGCGGATCGAACGGGATAAAGCGTGGTTCGGCTGGGACAGCAAACTTTGCGTAAGGATCTATGATATCACGGGCGTGCAGTTCGATGGCCGGAATGCCACCGGGTATTTCGACCAGGAGGTGGAGGACCGGATCGGGAGCTGGTATTTCGATGTTGGCCGTCCATCCCACTCCTTCTGCGCGGATATCGGGCTGCTCTCTTCGGGAGGACGGTTCCTGACGATTGCGCGGTCGAATTACATCACCATGCCGCGTGACGGTGTCTCCGATGTGATCGACGAAGAGTGGATGCTCGTGGATGAGGAGTTCTGGAAGCTTTATGGTTATCCGGAAGGATTCCGGCAAGGAGTCTCGTCGCCGGAAATGCAGGAAATGCTCAAGCGAAGACGCGAACTGGAAATAACCTCTCCGAGTCTGTTCTCCCGTGATCGGGCGAAACGAAAGTAATAATCGTGGCCGGTTCTTTTGTCCGCGCCGGGATGAATGAGAACATACAGTGGTAAGTCCATCCGTTCATGGATGGACTTTTCTTTTGACTATTTAGAAATGTGTACAACAAAGGATTTCGACGAACTGGTCGAGACGCTCCAAGACACAGCCTGAAGAATGCAAAGGTAAAGCAAGGCAAAATGCAAACATCAAAATGAAGAGATATAAATCATGGTCTGATGCCATATTGTAATGCTGCACTTTGCATTTTGAAATTTTGTCTTATGCATTGCTTCTTCGATTCTTCGTGGTAAGTTATGATTCCGGCTTTGACTGGGTTAGGGAAGGCAGTGTGAATGATTCGGATAAAACACTATCAAAAGAGATGCCCACATGAAAAAGAAGTCAAGGACAAGGGAGGCAGGATGGAAAAAGGTTATCTGGCGCTGGTGCTTCACAGCCATTTACCTTATGTAAGACACCCGGAGCACGACCAGTTCCTTGAAGAGGACTGGCTCTATGAGGCTATCACCGAGACATACATCCCGCTCATCAATGTTTTCGACGGCCTGGTAAATGATTGCATCGACTTTCGCATTACCATGAGCTTGACTCCCACGCTTATTTCCATGCTCACCGACCCCCTGCTGCAGCATCGATACCTGCGCCATATAAGCAAGCTCATCGAACTCGCAGAGAAAGAGATCGAGCGGACCAGCGATCAGCCGGAGTTCAACCCTCTTGCGCACATGTACCGGGACATGTTTATCAATGCCCGCACCGTATTCGAAGAAAAGTACGGTCGCAACCTGATCACGGCGTTCAAGAAATTTCAGGACCTGGGCATACTGGAGATCATCACCTGCGCGGCCACGCACGGGTTCTTGCCGCTCATGCAGAACAGAAACGCGGTGCGCGCGCAGGTCATGGTCGCAGTTGAACATTACAAAAAGCACCTCGGCAGGGCGCCGCGGGGGATCTGGCTCCCGGAATGCGGCTACTATGAGGGGCTTGACGAGGTCCTGCAGGAGGCGGGCATCCGCTACTTCTTCACGGACTCGCAAGGGGTGTTCCACGCATCGCCCCGTCCAAAGTACGGGGTCTATGCGCCGATTTACACCCCTTCGGGTGTGGCAGTCTTCGGGAGGGACATCGAATCATCAAAGCAGGTCTGGAGCTCCGTAGAGGGCTACCCGGGGGACCTCAACTATCGGGATTTCTACCGTGACGTGGGTTTTGACCTCGACTACGAGTACATCAAACCCTATCTGCATCCGGATGGTGTGCGCGTGAACCTGGGGATCAAGTATCACAAAATTACGGGCGCGTCGAACGACAAAGACCCCTATATCCGGCGCTGGGCGCTGGACCGGGCAGCCGAGCACGCGGGCAACTTCCTGTTCAACCGGGAGAAGCAGGTTGAATGGCTCGCCGGGATGTTCCCCGGATGGAAGCCGATCATCGTCGCGCCCTACGACGCGGAGCTGTATGGCCACTGGTGGTTCGAGGGACCGGACTGGATCAACTTCCTGATCCGTAAAACCGTGTGCGATCAGAAGACGGTTCGCCTCATCACGCCCTCCGAGTATTTGCGGGAGAACCCGAAGTGCCAGGTCGCCGTGCCGTCACCGTCAAGCTGGGGCTACAAGGGATATGCCGAGATGTGGCTGAACAGCTCGAATGACTGGATCTACCGGCATTTGCACAAGGCCGCTGACCGCATGGTGGAGCTGGCCCGGTCATTTCCCCATGCTGACGGATTATTGCAGCGGGCCCTGAAACAGGCGGCGCGCGAACTGCTGCTTGCCCAGAGCTCGGACTGGGCCTTCATCATGAAGACCGGCAGCCATGTCGAATATGCAGTCAAGAGAACGAAAGAACATTTGCTCAGGTTCGACAGGTTGTATCACGATATTAAAGGGAATGCTCTTGACGAACGGTGGCTTGGCGATATAGAATACAGCGACAATCCGTTCCCTGATATCGATTATCGCGTGTATGCGTAGCTCGCGCGATGGTCGAAATCAATGCAAATTTAAATAAAATGACATGCTCAGGTTGCAATGCATGACGATAACTACCTTCCTTGTTGTAGTTGCATTTGTTTGAAACATATCATATTGCATTCTGTATTCGTTGGATCAGTGTTAAGAAACCCCATCGCTGTCATCGAAATTATTTTCAATCAGGAAGTTATTCGTGGACAATTTATCATCTTGGCACGATGCTACAGAACTATGTATACACATAGCATGCTTGGTTAAGACTTACTCAATAATAGATTAAGTCTAAGTAGACTTTGCGACACGGTACACTGATGAGCGAACCTTCGGCCGATTCAAATGATAAAAAGCAGGTACTTTTTATTTGCACTGGTAACACATGCCGAAGTGTGATGGCGGAATTCATTGCTCGCAAATATTTCGGCAAAATTGTAACTGTTTGTTCTGCAGGATTCCGGCCACAAGTTGCGGAAGATGCCGAAAATGCCATCTACACTCTGAAGAAGCTGCTTGGTATTGATGCGTCGAGACATCGACCGCGGGATATTCATGAGATCGATGTGCACAGCTTCGACCTCGTGGTAACAATGGATGGCCAGGTGGCAAAACAATTTAAAGAGAAATTCAAAAACTATCCTCTCGAACGTCTTGCCATTTGGAAAATAAAGGATCCATGGGGCGACGATTTAACTGAATACGAGCAATGTGCTCGCAAAATTTACGCCGAACTAAAGAGATTGCCAATTCTAAAGGAGAGTGAGTGAGGGTCTCTATGCGTAATGTCAGTTGTTCATGAAATCCTATCTCATCTTACTGATTAGCAGCCTCAAAATTCTTTTCAAACCACAATACAACATCCAGTAATGCAAACGCAATTGCTTGTACTGCATATTTATTTGGTTTTATTGATGCGTTTTCTTTTATGGCATGAATCCCTTCAGAAGATACTCGATAGACAAGTTCGATAAACCTATCAATCGTTGATTGAAATTTTATATATTCTGTTCCTTGATTTTTCTTTGTGGTGTTGTTGTCATAACGACCTCGCAAATGATGCTGAATTCCCGAGAAATCTATTACATGCCTTCTACCTGATGGGTCGAATACATATTCTTTCGGTATCATCTGATTATCAACATCGTGTAAAGCATAAATCATCTTCTCCAACAAGGTACGACAGCAACTCAGATTTCCTTTGACCGCATGGGGCTCGTCCTTATCCATATTTTTTAGTAGACCTAATAGCTCCGCCTTACCATCCTTACCGAGACGTCGTTCTACGATATTAAATATTTCCGAGTATTTGATAAAGATTTTATTATCTTCCATCTTCATGGCTTCTTCTCTAAGCATTTGGAACATGTCGTTAGGAGAAGCGCTCTTAGAAAACACGGTGCGCGTACCATCATAGATCTCTTTATATTTTTTAAACTCTTCTGGTTCAGCCGTCAGAACAACTGTCGGAATTTGATGGTTTCCCTTCGTTAAATGGTCTAATGCCCATTGAATAAAATTATTTTTTGGGGTGTTTTGAGATTTCGATATATTACAAACGACATCCATCATTATTCCTGATACCGCCTGGCCTTCGCTACCTTCTAATACCTGCATCAGCTCTTCACCGGTTTTAACATGTTTCAGGAAAATGTGATGTCTTTGAGCATCTCTAAATAGCGACTCAAAATAAGATTCATCATCATCAACCAGCAACATGGTCAAAGGATATATTTTATACAGATCAGCTAAACCTAATTTCCCATCATTAGCGCCCATGCTTATCCCCCTGTGGTAAAGATATCCGAAAATGCACAGGATTTTCATCCCGAATTATTTGAAACTTACCGTAGTGCGAATCGACAAATCTTGAGATATAATAACCGCCGAGACCTTCACCTTTAGAGCTGTTTCCTTTATAGCCAAAGGATAAAAATTCCTTTTCCGTCATGTCATTCGGAAAACATTTCCCATTATTCTTATAATCAATAACTACATAGTCGTTGCTATGAGTGACTGATACATGAGATATCCAGGCTACACTCTCATTTATAAAATGTACAAAAAGAACGGTCTATTCAGGGACTGCGTGATGGATTTGGAGCTCGCCGGCCGCGGAAACGATGTCGAGTTGCTTCAACGGCAATATCAAAGGGAACTCGCTGGAACCAGAATCTTGGTTCAAAAAACCGAAAAGTCCGCTTCTTTCCGGCTAAACGTACCTGCTATTGTGCCCCCGGACTTTGATCAAGAGAAGGTACGGGAAGCGCTACAGGCAGCAGTCAAACTTAAATCATGGTGGGAAGCAGCAAATGGTCTACGCACCGGCTAACCGAGAACGTCTTAATAACAACTGCTAAACAGGGAGGGTTCAATTATGGAAAAGACCGTATGCGATGTGGCGCTTCTCGCGCCGGTACCGTTGGTGCACCTCGAATCAGGACTTGCCGTCTGTCAGGCAAAGGGCAAGGTAGCCTTCGGTAGTAAAGAATGGAAGGCCTTTCACAAACTGAACATCATAAGTGCGGACAGGCCGGTTGATGTCTATATTTATGCTTCCTGGGCTGGCATCAAAGAGGTTTGGGCTGCCACTTGGCATGGCATTTATATCGGGTATGTTGAAAGTGTCGGAGGCGTCCACCCGGATGGCCTGGAGTTTCGTCCGGATTCAACGCAGAGCGATACAGATGATTCAGCTGTCTTCTGGGAGATCAAGGATCTGCGTCGGCTGACGGAAGCCAAGCACATTCCACTTACTGATTTCGTCGGCTATGATAAAAAGGTGACGTATAAAAAGAATTTCAAACCTGAAAGACCGTTGCTGGTCGAGCATCCCTGAAATACCGTGATTGATTTTAGTATTCAGCTAATTTTAACGTTGGAAGGAAGGCAACCATGAGCGCTGATAGCGAACCAAGAGCAATAGCCTGCCCCAAATGCGGAGCCGCGATCAATGTCAGTGAACTCCTCTACCAGCAGGTCGAGGAGGAACTTCGCAAATCGTTCAACAGCCGCATGGCTGAAGAAAAGAATAAGTATGATGCGCAGTCCGCGGCGCTTGAAAAAGAGCGCACGGCATTGGAGGAGCGGGGAAAAACTCTGCAGGATGAAGTTCAAAACTGCATAAAGAAACGGATGCAGGCGGAACGACCGAAACTTGAAGCACAAATCCGTAAAAGCGTGGAAGAAGAGACGTCAGAACAATACAAAGCCATGCAGGAGGAACTCAGGCGCAAGTCGGAGCAAGTGAAGGAGTTGAATAAGGCAAAATCCGATATCGAGCGCCTCAAGCGCGAAAAGGACGAACTTAAGGAATCGATCACGGCCGACGCTCAAAAGAAGATGAACGAAACAATTAAAGAGGAAAGAAACAAGATACAAAAAACAGTTGAGGACCGGGTCCAGCTCAAGCTCAGCGAAAAGGACAACCTCATTGATCAGTTGAAAAATCAGCTTCAGGAAGCCCAAAGAAAAGCCGAGCAGGGTTCAATGCAGCTTCAAGGCGAAGTGCAGGAGCTGGCGATAGAAGAATGGCTGCGTGGTTCATTCCCGCTTGACGGCATCAGTGAAGTGAAAAAAGGCGCTCGCGGGGCCGACTGTCTGCATACAGTTAATACTCGGACTCATCAAAACTGCGGCAGCATCTATTACGAGAGCAAAAGGACCAAGGATTTTCAGCCGAACTGGATAGAAAAGTTTAAAAAGGATTTAAGGGCGAAAGGAGCCAATATCGGGGTCATCGTTACCGAGGCCATGCCTCGGGACATGGAACGAATGGGGCTTAAGGACGGCGTGTGGATTTGCAGCTTCGAGGAATTTAAGGGCCTCTGTGCGGTGCTCCGGGAATCAATCGTTCAAATCAGCAATACGGTTGTCGCTCAGGAAAACAAGGGTGATAAAATGAGCATGCTCTATGATTATCTGACGAGCAATGAATTCAAGCTGCAAATTGAAGCGATTGCCGAGGGCTTCACGCAGATGCAAACCGACTTGAACACGGAAAAGCGCGCAATGGAAAGCTCATGGAAAAGACGTGAGAAGCAGATCGACAAAGTGATTCTCAGCACCAATCACATGTACAGTTCCATCAAGGGAATAGCAGGTAGCGCCATCGCATCTGTGCCGCAGCTTGAGTTCAAACAAGACGATGATTCTGGAACTGATGCAAACTAACACGGCTCTCCAGCTGATTGTGGGTGTATTCTTCATTCGTTTCTATAAAGTGTCGCTGCCATATATCAGGAGGCCGTCGGGTCGCGTCTTCTCCATTGCATTTGCATAAATTGAACACTGGCAGGATGTATGCGCCGTAATATCAGTTCTGAGTTAAGATCATTCTACTATCGCTCATGATGGTGAGCATGGGTCGAACCAGTTCGGCGTTCGGAGTGAAAGATCATAGATGCGGGCGGGCCGATTCGGCCTGCCTTTTCTTTCTCTTTCCTAAAATCAGTGGTTGCATTTTATTAGACCTTAATTTATACTATATTAAGACTTGACGACCAAAGGAGAATAACCATGAAATTAAGCGAAGCAGTGAAGCCCATAAGCTACTTTAAGACGCATGCTTCTGAAATTATCCGAGATATCGGAGAAACCCGAAGTCCTGTTTTTATCACCCTCAATGGGGAGGCAAAGGCGGTTATTCAGGGCATCAGCGAGTATGAGGACCTTCAGGAGAGTCTCGCGCTCCTCAAAATCCTCGCCCAGAGCAAAAAAAGCCTTGAGGGAGGGAGGTTTAAACCTGTTACGAGGGCTTTCAAGGATCTGCGGAAAAAATGGGCGGCATAAAAATGACAAAAGTATTCGCGGTTTTTCTTCTCGAAGAAGCGGAAAGAGACATAGATCACATTTACCTCTACGTCAAACGCAATGATTCCGAAGAGAAGGCTGAAAGGCTTTCTCAGAACATCGAACAGGTCATACTCAGTCTGCAAAGTTCTCCCTTGAGAGGACATTACCCTCCTGAATTGGAACGGCTTGACATACGTGAATATCGGGAGGTTTTTTTTAAGCCATACCGGATAATCTATGAGGTAGCGGGAGAATCTGTTTTTATCCATTGCGTGTTAGACGGTAGAAGGGAGCTGCGGGACATTCTGCAGCAGAGACTGATAAGATAATGCGTCCGCCAATGATGCAGCATTGCGGGATTCACTTCGATTGGACAAACACCACTCATGCTTAAACCAGCTGTTCTCAAAGAACTGAAGTCAATCGTCGGCCCCGCCAACTTCTCCACCTCACCCGAAGAGCTGGTCGTCTATTCCTATGATGCAACGCAACGGGATTCGCTCCCCTGGGTCGTCGTGCGCCCCTGTTCGTCCCGCGAGATCTCGGAGATACTCAGGCTGGCCAACCGGGAAAGATTCCCGGTCGTACCGCGCGGAGCGGGGACCGGGATGTCCGGGGGGGCCGTGCCTGTTCAGGGCGGCGTTGTGCTCTCGCTCGAGCGCATGAACCACATTCTCGAGATCGATGAACAGGATTTTATCGCCGTGGTCGAACCGGGCGTCATCACCGGCGATCTGCAGCGGGAGGTCGAGTCGCGCGGCCTCTTTTATCCGCCGGACCCGGCAAGCCGCAAGTTCTGCACCCTGGGCGGGAATGTGGCCGAATGCGCCGGCGGTCTTCGCGCCGTGAAGTACGGCGTTACCAAGGATTATGTGCTCGGCCTGGAGGTCGTGCTTCCCACCGGCGAGATCATCACTACCGGCGCGCGGACGGTCAAGAGTGTGGCGGGATATGACCTCACGAAACTCATTGTCGGGTCCGAAGGCACACTCGGCGTGGTTACCAGGATCACCGTGAGACTTCTGCCCCTGCCGGAGACCGTACGGACCTTGGCCGCTTTTTTCAGCGAGATCCCTGTCGCCGCGAAAACAGCGTCCGCGATCATAGCAAGCGGGGTCCTTCCCAGGGCGCTCGAGTTTGTGGACCAGGCAGCGCTCAGGGCGGTCGAAGGCTACCTGAAAGAAGATCTGTCGCACGGCGCGGCCGCCATGCTGCTTGCGGAGGTGGATGGACCCGCTGAGTCCACGGCACGGGAAGCGGATCGGATCGCGGAGCTCATGATGCAGAACGGCGCCGTACGCGTGGATCGGGCCGGGACGGATGCAGAGCGGGAACGGCTCTGGAAGGCGCGGCGCTCGATCTCTCCGGCGCTGTATGCGATCAAACCGAAAAAGTTGAATGAAGACATCGTTGTACCGCGCAGCAGGATCGCAGACAGCTTGCAGGAGATAGCTGCGATCGCTGCGCGGCATGGACTCCTGATCGTGAACTTCGGGCATGCCGGTGACGGCAATATCCATACGAATATCATGTTCGACGAAGCAGACCTGCCGAAGGCGGAAGCTGCGGTAAAAGAGATCTTCGCGGCCGTACTGCGTCTTGGGGGGAGCATCACCGGAGAGCACGGGATCGGTTTGTCAAAGGCCGCCTACCTTCCGATGGAACTGGGGCCCGAGACAATTGCGGCGATGAAAAGGATCAAACATGCACTTGACCCGAACAATATATTGAACCCGGGGAAGATATTTCTGGAAAAGTGATGAATATGACGGTAAAAGAGAATAGAATAAAAATGGACGATGGACGATTGACGAGAGCGGTACATGAGGAGGAACGGGGGAACATTCAACCCTCCGGACATCCATCAATCGTCGCATTTTTCCCCTGCCTTCGTACCTCTGTGGTGATCGTAATGGTTCAGGTTTTTGCTGTGCTGTCTTGTCCTGCTGGGGCAGAGACCGTGACTGAAACCACGTCGATTGAGAAGCTTCGCAGTGACGTGCAGTCACTGCAGGGGCAGGCTATGCAGCTTGATGAGGGAAACAAGGGGCTCAGGAACATGCTCAGGGACATTGACGATGATGATCTCTATCTGGTCGTGGACACGGAAAGCAACCGTCTTGAAATGAGACAGGGCAACACAATTGTATTGACGGCGAAAGTCGGGACCGGCAGCCGGCAGTTCGTGAAAGAGGACAGGGGGAGAAGCTGGTATTTTGAAAGCCCCATGGGTTCGCTCACGGTCCTTGGCAGGGAACGAAACCCGGTCTGGATCAGGCCCGACTGGTCCTATGTGGAAGAGAACATGCCCATCCCGCCGCGAAACGACCCGGACCGGTTTGTGCCGGACGTGCTGGGCAAGTACGCCATCCTGCTCGGGAACGGGTATAAGATCCACGGTACGAAGTGGAAGAACCTTCTGGGGACCCATTTTACCCACGGGTGCGTCTCCCTCGGCGACGATGATCTCGAGATAGTATATAAATCGGTGAAGACCGGCACCAAGGTGTACATTTATTAGTTCGGAGCGTGGAGTGTCGAGTGCAGAGTAAGATGACAAGCAAAACAATCTGGTTGGTCCTTTTGTTCTCCTTGTTCCTCATGGGTGCGGACAACGGCGATCAGAGCGGGGAGGAGCGGGGAAAGCTTCTTGAACAGCAGAAGCAACTGAGCGCCAGGCTCACGACGCTCAAGCGGGAGCAGGACTATCTGGTTTTTCAAAGGACGATGTACGCGTCGGACTCGAAGTACCTCATTCTCAATATGTCCAAGAAAACCGGGCAGCTCAAGTATAAGAACCGCATCCTCAAGAACTTTCATTTCGAGCGTGTATCAGTATCAGGCCGCGTCAACAGGCTCACCCGCGGCGCGCTGACGCTAACGCAAAAGATCGAGGGGGACCGGAAGAGAAAGCTGCTGGTCTTCGACAAATCCCTGGTCATGCAGGGTGTGCATGCACCGGCGACCAAGCTCGAAACGGGAATTCCGCGTTTCTCCCTTTCGAAAAAAGACTTTCGGTCCGTTTATTATGCAATTGAACCGGGGGCGAAAGTGTACATTATGCTTTGATCCCGATGGTCCCGCTGATTGAAAAACTCAGTTGTAGGTTGGGTAGAACGAAATGAAACCCAACATGTCCAAAATAGTTATTCATAAAAGATCGTTTAAATTTGATGCATCGTGTTTTTTGGTACTCCTCCCGACCTACCGACTTTTAAATATCTCTTGCGACAAATTGCCATCAGCTACTCGCGTGACAGGCCCGGTCATCGTGACACGAAACTCATCATCTACGGATATCTCGATGTTTCCGCCGGGCATGTGAACCGTGATTTGGTTGTCACATATACCCAGTTTCCGTGCTACGGCGGCTGACGCACAACTGCTGCTGCCCGAAGCCAGCGTATATCCCGCTCCGCGCTCCCATATCTCGATCTGGATGTTCTGACGGTCTAATACCTTTAAGAATTGAGCATTCGTTCGATTTGGGAATAAAACATGATTTTCCAGCAATGGACCATATTGCTTAGCCAATGACGGGGATATGTCGTCAAGTGGAATGACGCAATGAGGATTGCCGATGGTTGCACCGCAGAACTGAAAGGTCCTATCGCCTGCCGTGATCTGTTCACGCAACACCTCGCGAGGTCTGCCTGCAACAGGGATGTCTTCGCTTCTGAAACTCACCTTGCCCATCTCTACCCTTACAAACGTGCCGGTGTTCAGTATTTTTGCCTGAACAATACCGCCCTTTGTTTCGACAGAAAAGATCTCGTCACCGACCAATTTACAGTCCCATAGATAGCGGCAAAAAATACGAATGCCGTTTCCGCTTTTTTCTGCCTCGCTTCCATCAGGGTTGAATATTCGAAGAGAGAAAGAAGCTTTTGAAGATGGTTGCGGGCCAAATAGTATTCCATCGGACCCGATGCCAAAATGTCGGTCGCAGATGATCTTGATGTGTTCGGCTTCAAGCGCGGAAGGCTGCCCCCGGTCTCTTGGATCGAGAACCAGATAGTCGTTACCCAGGGCGTGATATTTGGTAAATTTCATAAGGAATCCACAACAAATATATGCCTGCTTCATGGTGTTGTCAATAAGCGCGAAATGGATTATTTTTAGGTGAGACGCAGAAAGTTCCTGTCTCCGCGTGGTACGGTCTTTGTAGTTGACTGGAACGTATTTCACGGTATAATCATTCCATGCGTGAACTTACCCGAGGTGAAGAATTCTACGATGGTACCGCACTGCTCGGTGATCCGGTACATGGGTACATCTCGTTCACCACACCCCGCGTGGCGGGCGAGAAGACCGAGAAGGACCTGATCGATACGGCCTGGATGCAGCGCCTGCGCCAAATATACCAGCTTCAGAGCGCCCGGTGGGTTTATCCCTCTGCAGAGCACAGCCGGTTCCAGCACTCGCTCGGCGCCATGCACCTGGCGGGCAGGTTCGCCCGTCACCTCTACCCGTCCCTCAAGGCAGCGTCGTTGGATTGCCCTTCGGCAAACTACATTGAGGAACTTTTACGGGTGACGGCCCTGCTCCATGACGTGGGGCATGGCCCCTTCGGCCACTTCTTTGACGACAACTATCTTGAACAATTCGGCCTGACCCATGAAAAACTGGGGCAGCATATTATCAAGAGCGAACTGGCCGAGATCATCAAGGACATCCATCGAAGTCCCAATGGTGAATTTGCGAAGAAAGAGAGGCTGGACCCGGAGCAGATCGCATTCCTGATCGGCAAGGGGGCCCAGCCGGCATCGGCAACGAAAAAGCAACAGTGGCTTGTCTTCCTCCAGCCTCTTCTCTCGGGCATTTACACGGTCGACAATCTCGACTATGTAATGCGCGATGCCTACATGTGCGGCGTGGCTATCGGCGCAGTGGACATCGACCGGCTTATGTATTATACGTTCTTCACGGACAAGGGCCTCACGCTCCACAAGTCCGGCCTTACCGCCCTGAACATGTTCCTGAATGCACGGCTGTATATGTACACGAACGTTTATTACCATCGCACCACACGGGCGATCGATGAGCACCTCAAGGAGCTGTTCAAGGACACCATGGCGGCGTTGTTTCCATTCAACCCCGTTGAGAACCTCAAGGCATACCGGGAACTGACCGACTGGTCTCTGCTCGAGGCCGTGCGAAAGTGGAGCGACGACGGGAATGGGTCCATAGCTGCGCTCGGACGGGAATGGGCCGCCATCCTCTCCCGCGATGTAAAATGGAAAATGGCGTATGACGTAACACTCTCAATGAAGACCTTTGAAAAAGGAAAAACCATCATCGACGCCCGGGAAATGGTGAGTCGGATCAAGAGGAATCTTTCGCCGAAGCTTAAAGATCTGCAGTTCCGTGTGGACATGGCCAGCCAGGACCCGAGGCCGGTCAACCCGCTTATGATGGGCGAGCGCCAGATCCATGTGTTCAACCCCTCGACGCGAAAAGTGGAGAAGGAACCGCTCAAGGATTTCTTCGACTATATCCCGGCACGCGTGGTCCAGTGCCGGGTCTTCACCCTGAATCACGACCACGATGAGGAGCTTGCCGAGATCGTCGAAAAGGTCCTGGGTATCGAAGAGAGCGTTAAAACGAACGTATGACGCACTGCAAGATATCGGGCAAATGCAAAAGATGAAAAAAAGGGTGAACCGCGAAAGCGCAGAGACGCAGAAAAAACAATTGACAGAAAAGATGATCGGGTTGCGCAATTGAAGTTAATAAACCATGTGCCTCCTGGGTTTAAGAATCGGAATGCAATAGTGCGTTAAGCAAGGTTAAAAGACCGCTGCATTTCCACGTCACGGCGGTTACCAATAAAAGTTAAAGGCAGGGCATGAGTAAAGCGAAAACCGAACACAAGATAATAATAGCCACGGTCATCGCCGTCGTTTCCATTTGGACACTCGACTCGGTCTTTAACGCCTGGGTATTGCACAAAGGAACATTTATAAACCTCTTGCTGAATGTCAGGTCTGGCGAGCCTTTGCTTCGCATCCTTCTGACGCTGAGTTTTCTTGCCTTCGGTATCATCATCTCAATAATAACATCCAGGCGCAGCGGAACCGGGGAAATCGTTCGGAGGCATTCCGCAGCCATCGAGGCCTCCATGGATGGGATTGCCATTTTCGATCCGGACGGAGCATATGTCTACGTTAACCAGGCTTTTGCATCGATCAATGGATACGACGGTCCGGAGGAATTTACGGGCAAAACATGCCGCGTTGCTTACGGGGACCGGGAGTATGATCGGATCAGGTCCATTGTCGAACCGGTGCTGGTAAAAAGCGGCCGATGGCTCGGGGAACTGCTCGCGACACGGAAGAACGGCAGTACCTACTACCAGGAAGCTTCGATCACCATGCTTGAGGACGGAAGCCGGATCTGTATCATGCGTGATATTACCCGGCGCAAGCGAAGCGAGGAGCGGCTGCGCCGGTCGGAACAGTTCTTGAACACCATCTTTGACAGTATCCGCGATCCGTTCAGCATCTTCGACCGCAATTTCCAGATTATACGGGTGAACGATGCGTATGCGCGGATGAGGAACAAGGAGGCCAGTGGACTGGTCGGCAGGAAATGTTATGAAGCGCTGCAAAACAGAACGAGCGTCTGCGAGGGGTGCGTGGTGAATGCGACCTTCAATTCAGCCGACCCCTGTGCGAAAGAGAAGTTCATGGTTCTTCATGACGGGACCGGGATCTGGATGGAAATCAGCACCTATCCCATACTCGACGAGGATGGCAGCGTGTCTCATGCCATCGAATACACACGAGACATTACCGACCGGAAAAAATCCGAGGAGGAAAAGAGGCTCCTCATCGAGAAGCTGGAATATTTGTCAAGCACGGATGGCCTTACCGGGCTTATGAATCGGAGAGCGCTGACCGACGGCCTCCTCTATGAGATCGATCGTGCAAAACGGTATAATTCAGAGCTGTCACTGATTCTCTGCGATATAGACAATTTCAAGGAGATCAACGATGCCTGCGGCCATGACGCGGGAGATCAGGCCTTGCAGACCATCGCTGCGGCTTTGAAGACCATTCTTCGAAAGGCTGACCTCGCCGGGCGGTATGGAGGGGACGAGTTCATGCTTATCCTCCCGCAGACGTCGATCAAGGGCGCGGAAAAGATTGCGGAGAAAATTCTCTTTGCCGTGCGAAACGCTGAAATGAGATTCGCGGAAGATGAATCGATCCGGCTGTCTTTGAGCATCGGGTTATCCAGTCTTGAAGCAGACAGCGATACCCCGGATTCACTCATCAAGCGCACTGACGACGCCATGTATGCTTCAAAGCAGGGCGGGAGGGACCGGGTTTCTACGGTCAATTCATATCCGCTGTTTCCGTGAGCAGGTTGATTATAATGCTCCGCTATCCTGTATGGCCTGGATAAGCAGGAGCATATCCGGCATTCAAAAAGGTTTGCCTGACAACAACATCTCGAGCAATACTGCCCGAGCAGATCATTTTCGTGGAGGAGGCAGGAAAAGCCCGCCTCCTCCACGACGCAACGTTCTGTCTGACTGATCGAGGAGGGATTACATCCTGTCCTGAACGCCGGACGGATCCTTGAATTCAAAACTAGGATTACCCTTGAGCTTCTTTTCTCCCCGGTTTTCGAGGTATTTCTTCAGTTCGAGGTCAACTTTGAGCGGCACAGTGACCCCGGCTTTTGTGAGCGCCTGTCTCAGCAGGCCTTCAGCTTTTTCGGCGAAGGCGATAGAATCTCCGAGGATCCTCATTGCTTCCGTGGGATTATGGAAGCCGACGGAGTTCTCAGCGCCTACATAAACACCCCGATAGAATGCCTCTTCATAATAGTCCTTGGCCTTGTCGTAGAAGGCCTTGTCAATAGTTTTCCCTCCTGCCTGGGCAGTATGGGCGATCTCAAACAGCTTTGCCGCGGTAGCCGTAGCATAGCCGGCCCGCAGCATAAGCGTCACTGTTCTGTCCTGGATGGCGATAACCTGTCCTTTCAGCCACTCGGGAGTTTCCGTGTGACATTGCATGCATGCTTTCATGTCGTTCTTGAGCGGGCTCATCACGCGATGGTCTGAAACCTTATTCACGCCGACCTTGGTGTACGGCATGTGGCAGTCCGCGCATGCTGCTCCGGCCTTCCAGTGGACACTGTTCATGGAGAACAATTCAAACTCGGGGTGGCGTATAAATCCAAGCTTAAAGCCCGTCACATTCTGTTTCCATTCGCCGTAGGAGGGATCGCTGCGGATCTTCTTGATGACGTTTTCGACCGTGATATTGCCCCATGAGCTTCCCTGCCAGGGGAAGAAGACGT
>Ga0210377_10001887_pt1 | contig 18694 bp, 18 predicted proteins | sample PLM4_65_b1redo_FD_155480 | JGI IMG/M metagenome (GOLD analysis project Ga0210377, IMG submission 155480) | Groundwater sediment microbial communities from an aquifer in East River, Colorado, USA - PLM4_65_b1 redo | ecosystem: Environmental > Terrestrial > Soil > Riparian zone | place: USA: East...
TGTTCGCCAGCCGCGTGGGGCTCATGGTGGACTTCCTCAAGGTGCTCGACTTCGGGTTGGTGAAGGCGGAGCCGTCGGGCCGGGGGTCCGATCCGATGCTCACGGCGCCCAACGTCGCCACCGGCACGCCGGCGTTCATGGCGCCCGAGGTCGCGCTGGGCGACGAAGCGTTGGACAGCCGGGTGGACGTGTACGCGCTGGGATGCGTGCTCTACTGGCTGCTCACCGGCCGGTGGGTCTTCGAGGCCACGAGCCCGCTCAAGCTGATGCACCTCCACATTCAGGAGCCGCCCGAGCCCCCGTCCCGCCGCACCGAGCTGCCGATCCCGCCCGCGCTGGACGCCATCGTCCTCGCGGCACTCGCCAAGCGGCCGGATGACCGGCCCCGGGACGCGGGCGAGCTGGGCCGGCGCCTGGCGGCGCTCGCGCTGGCCGAGCCCTGGACCCGTGACCGGGCCGAGCGCTGGTGGACCGCGCACCGGCCCGACGAACCCGCCCCGTGCGGGCCCTGCGACCAGGGTGAGGTTGTCCCCGCCCTCACGACGGACTGAGCCATGGCAACCGTCCAACGTCCCGGCCCCCTCGACCGCTTCCTCAAGCTCTTCACCGACGTGCGGCCGGGCGAGGGCGGGACGGCGCTGCTGCTGGCGCTCAACGTCTTCCTGTTCCTGATGGCCTACTACGTGGCCAAGGTGCTGCGGGAGCCCCTGATCCTGACGGGCGGCGGCCCGGAGCTCACCGGCGCGCAGCTCAAGAGCTACACCGCGGCGGGCCAGGCGCTGGTGCTGGTCCTGGCCGTCCCGCTCTACGGCGCGCTGGCCGGCCGGGTCCCGCGGCGCCGGCTCATCAACGTGGTGACGGGAGTGTTCGTCGCCTGCCTGGCCGGCTTCTTCGCGCTGGCGCGCATCGGGGTGCCGGTGGGCATCCCCTTCTACATCTGGGTCGGGGTATTCAGCGTCATGATCGTGGCCCAGTTCTGGGCCTTCGCCAACGACGTGTACACCGAGGACGAGGGCAAGCGGCTCTTCCCCATTGTGGGGCTCGGGGCCTCGGCGGGAGCGGTGGCCGGCTCGTGGGCGGCCGGCCGACTGATCGAGCCGTTGGGGCTCGCCTCGCTCTTCGCCATCGCCGCGGCCATCCTGATCTCGGCCGCCGTGCTCACCAACGTGATCGAGGCGCGGGAGCGGCGCCGCACCGAGGCGCGGCTCCCGGCCCCGATGTCCAGCGCCGTGCTGCCGGCGGCCACCGGCCAGTTCCGGGCCGCCACCGGCGAGTATCGCGCCGTGGCCGACAGCCCGGCCTACCAGAAGGCCAGCGGCACCTTCGCCGCGGTGAAGCGAGCCCGGACCCTGGAAGAGGCCGAGCGGGCCCAGATCCAGAGCACGGGCGGGCCGTTCGCGCTGGTGTTCCGCAACCGCTACCTGCTGCTCATCGCCCTGCTCGTCATGTTCCTGAACTGGGTGAACACCAACGGGGAGTACATCCTGGGCGACACGGTCACCCGGGCGGCGGCGGCCGCGGTGGCCGAGGGCCGGAGCGGCGGGCTGAGCGAAGGCGAGTACATCGGCCGGTTCTTTTCGTCCTACTTCCTGGGCGTGAACGTGGCTGGCCTGGTGCTGCAGCTGTTCGTGGTGTCGAGGGTGATCAAGTACCTGGGCGTCCGGTTCGCCCTGCTGATCCTGCCCGCGATCGCCCTGGGCGGGTACGCGCTCCTGGCCTTCTACCCGGTGCTGTCCATCATCCGCTGGGCCAAGACGGCGGAGAACAGCACGGACTATTCGCTCAACAACACGGTCCGCAACGTGCTGTTCCTCCCCACCACCCGGGAGGAGAAGTACAAGGCCAAGCAGGCGACCGACGCCTTCTTCCAGCGCGCGGGGGACGTGCTGCACAGCGGGCTGATCTTCGTGGGGACCGGCATCCTGGCTCTCACCACCCGGGACCTGGCGCTGATCAACCTGGGGCTGGTGGCCGTGTGGCTGACGATCGCGGTGCTTATCGGGAAACGGTATGCGGGGCTGGCGGCGGCAACAAGGACGTGAAACGTGAAACGTGAAACGTGAAACGTGGCTCCCCTCGCGCAGGGAGCTGCGTTTCACGTTTCACGTTTCACGTTTCACGCTTCCTCCGCAACTTCTCCAGATTGACCACAATTGACTGATTCGACCCCAGCAGCTCCCGGAGCACCGTCTCCGTGGGCCGCGGCGTGGCGGTCGCCGTCCGGTGATCCTCGAGGAACGGCCACAGGGCGCGCCGGATGTCGTCCGGCAGCGTGGCCTCCAGGTACTCGAGGGCCGTGCCGCGGAGCTGCTGGTCGTCGGTGTGGAGGCCGCGGAAGGCCACCCGGAGTGGCTGCCGGGGGAGGACGAGGGCCAGCATGGTGAACACGTGCTCCACGCTCCGGCTGGCCCGGTCCCGGATCAGCTCGTCGGCCACCGGGGACCAGCCTTCGTCGTCGGCCTGATCCAGCAGGCGCTGGCTTTCCCATACGCCGCGGTCCACCGCGACCTCGCGCAGCACGGCCGCCCGCACCCGCATGCCGTCGATCGGCAGGGACGGGTCGAGCTGCACCAGCCGGGCGAGCGCCCGGCCGCACCGGTACCGCACCTCGAACCGCTGGTCCTCGAGGCCCGCCAGCAGGGCCTCGACCGCGCGGGGCGACGGGTGGGCCGCGAGCACGAGCGGCAGGCGGCGGCGGACCGCGAAGTCTTCGCCGGGATCGAGCAGGTGGTCGGCCAGGGCACCCACGGACGCGGGGGCGGCGGTGCGCAGGGCGGCGATGGCGTCGCGCGCCACTACGTCCCAGGCGAGCAGCGGAACCACGTGCGGGACCAGGGTTCGCGGCAGCACGCCGCCGGCCAGCGCCGCGCGCACCCGCGCCGGGTCGCGCGACTCGAGCTCGGCCATGCGGGCCAGTCCCGGCGCCAGCGGAGCGGTCGCCGGGGATGATGGGGCGGACCGGGCCGCAGGCGTGGTACCGGTCCGAAACTCGGGCTCCAGTCCGTTGAGGGTCAGCCCCACGGCGCCCGCGGTGTGCAGCAGCGCGGTCCGGGTGGCAAGGTCCTGCATCTCGGAATCGTCCACGTGGCCGGCGCGGGCCAGGAGCCCCCGCTCGAGCGTCGCGGCGTAGCCGCGCCGCAGGCCGGCCGTGAGGAAGACCGCCGCCAGCGCGATCCCGATGGCGCCCGCGAGCAGGGCCCATTCGGCCCGCTCGGGCGCCACCAGCGCCATCAGGGTGGCCTGCACCGCCAATCCGGCCAGCACGTCGCCCAGCCGCACCGCGCCCACGTCCACCAGGACCTTGGTCGCGCGCTTCTCATGGGGCAGCAGCGGGGCAAACAGCAGCTCGTAGCCCGCGCGATAGAGCCCGTTCCGGGTCACCGCTTCGACCCCGCGGGCCAGCATGACGGACCCGAGCCCCGGAACGGCGAGCGCCGCGGCTCCACCCATCACCACGGCGGTGGGCAGGGCCGCCACGGTGCGGGACAGTCCGATGTGCTGGAGCGCCAGGCGGGCGACCCCGGCCTGGAGGGCGAACGCCGCCGCGGCGACCCCGGTGTGGAACCAGGCGAACAGCCGGAGCAGATCCTCTTCGCGCTCGAACGCGGCGCTGGCCCGGGCCTTGAACACGAAGTCGAGCAGAACCTCCGCCACCGTGGTGAGGAGCACCAGGCTCAGGAGGGTCCGGAGGTACGGGGTGGCCGCGAGAATGGCGAAGCCCGAGCGCGCGTCCGGCTCGACGGAACCGCCACTCCGCCCACTCCGGGCCAGGACCAGCGACAGCCAGCCGCAGGCGAGATGCACCGCCGCCAGCACCGGCAGCAGAGTGGTGACCGACACCACGTTGGCCGCCTGCGCCGCCAACAGGCCGCCCACCACCCCGCCCAGCGTGCCGCCGGCCGCGATGCGGCCCAGGACTCGTTTGGCCGTGCGGGGGTCGAACCGCTCGTTGATCACCGACCAGAATCCCGAGATCAGGACCGCGCCCAGCCCGGCGTAGTGCAGGTAGAACAGCACGGCCACCAGCCGGCGCGACCCCGCCACGAGCGCCCATTCGCCGATCAGCAGCACCGCGCTGGCGCCGAAGGCCACCGGGACGACGCGGGCGGGGCCGAGGCGGGTGAGGAGGCGGGTACTGGCGAGGGCCAATCCCACCGCGACGACGGCCGCCACGATCAGCATGGTGGGCAGGGCGGTCACCGGGAACGTGGACAGGAACAGGGCGTCCCGAGTGGCCTTGGCGGCCGTCTGGAAGCCGATCATGAGCCCGGCCGCGGCCGCGCCCACGGCGACCGCCCCACCGAGCGCCGGATCCTGGGAGGTCACCGGGGGAGGGCGCGGACCACGGTGCCGCTGGCGGCGCCGAGGGTGCGGGCAGCCGAGCCGTCGCGCACCGCCACCTCGACGGTTCCGCCCGACCCGGACAGGGCCAGGAGACGCCCCGTGGGCACGTCGGCGAACGTGCGGCGGAGCGGACCCGCGTCGCGGCCGCCGATCTCCACGTGGGCGGTAGCGGGCACCCGGTCGGCCGGGAGGTTGGTGATCAGCGTGCCGAACCGGTCCACGTGGACCACCACGCCGACCAGCGCTCCGTCACGCTCCTGCGGCTCAGGACCGGGACGCTGGAGGGGGTCGGAGACCGGCGTGCCCAAGGTTCCGAGCGCCACGCCAGTGGCCAGGGCCGCCGCCGCGGGCGCGAAGACGTCCCGCCCGTGGAAGGTGGGCGCCGCATCCGGGGGAACGGGGAGCGAGACCACCTGCGCCCCGGCGAGTACCGGCGTGAGAACCCCGTTGTCCGGCGCCACGAATCCGTGGCCCGCCTGGCGCGCAGCCAGCGCCCGCCGCGGCGAGCCCACGCCCGGATCCACGACCACGAGATGGACGGTGCCGGCCGGAAACCGATGCCAGGTGCGGGCCAGGAGATACTGGGCCGAGAGGATGTCGCCGGCGCCGACCTCGTGGGTCACGTCCACCAGCACCGCCCCCGGGACCCGCGTCAGCAACACGCCCTTCACCTCGGCGACGTAGCTGTCGCCGGTCCCGAAATCCGTGAGGAGGGTGATGACCGGCCCGCCGGCCACGGCGCGCTAGCCGGTGAGGATGGGAAGCGAAAGCGACCGGCCGGCGCGCTTCCGGATTTCGTCGGCCACCTGGCGCAGCGCCCGCCCGGCCGGCGAATCCGGATCGGCCACGACCACCGGCGTCCCCGTGTCGCCCAGGTCGGGCATGCGGGCCTGGAGCGGCACCTGTCCCATCAGGGGGACCCCGATTTCGTCGGCCAGCCGCTGCCCACCGCCCGAGAGGAAGATCTCGGTCTTCTCCCCGCAGTGCGGGCAGGCGAAGTAGCTCATGTTCTCCACCACGCCCAACACGGGCACGCCGACCCGCTCGAACATCTTGGCGCTCCGCAGCGCGTCCCCGATGGCCACCTCCTGGGGCGTGGTGACGATCACCGAGCCGGCCAGCTGAATGGCCTGGGCCAGCGAGAGCTGCGCGTCGCCCGTGCCCGGCGGCATGTCCACGATCAGGTAGTCCAGGGCGCCCCATTCGACGTCGTGCAGGAACTGTCCGATCACCTTGGTGATGATGGGCCCGCGCCAGATGGCCGGCTGGTCCCGTTCGATCAACAGGCCGAGGGAAATGAGCTTGAGCCCGTGCGCCTCGAGCGGCAGGATCTTGGAGCCGGACACGGTGGGCCGGGCGGTGACGCCGAACATGCGCGGGATGTTGGGCCCGTACACGTCGGCGTCCATGAGGCCGATCGCGAGGCCCTGCTTCGCGAGCGCGGCGGCCACGTTCGCGGCGACCGTGGACTTCCCCACCCCGCCCTTGCCGCTCGAGATGGCGATCACCTTGCCGAGACCGGCCGCCGCGGGCGGCGGGGGCGGGGCGGCGGGGGTCGTGGGCGGCCTCGCGCCCGGCGGGCCCGCCGCGCCCCCCGGCTCCACCACGTTGATCTTCACCTGGGTGACGCCTTCGACCTCGCGCACCGCCTGGCGCGCCTCGCGCACCAGCGAGGCGGGATCGTCCCGGGTGAGCACGAACGTGAACGACACGGCGCCGTCGTCCCCGACCTGGAGGTCCTTCACCATCCCGGCCGAAATCACGTCAGTGTTGGCGCGGGGAGCCTTGAGGTTGGTGAGTGCGCCCGCGACGCGGGCCAGGAGGGGATTGGTCATGGCAACCGGAATGTACCGACGCCTGGAGTAGCACGGCAAATCGGCCGCTCGTGGTTCGCGGCATGAAGCCGCGACTCGGCCAACTGCGGCGTGAAGCCGCTCGGCTGGCCCGTCGTCTCCGACGACCGCTGGCCGAGCCGCGGCTTCATGCCGCGCTCACACCGGGAGCGGGGCCGGACTCGAGCGTCTTTCGCGCCGCCGCGAGCACCGTCGCCTGCGCGTCCGCCATGGTCCCGTCCAGCGACGCGCCCGCCGCCTTCTTGTGCCCGCCGCCGCCGAAGGTCTCGGCCAGCCGCGCGACGTCCACGTCGCCCACCGAGCGGAACGAGACCTTCACCTTGCCGCCGGCCAGCTGGCGGAAGAGCATGGCCAGCCGGACTCCGGCGATGGAGCGGGCAAACTCCACCACGCCATCCAGCTCGTCGGACGACACGCCGTGGCGCTCGAGCGCGCCCGGCGGCACCGTGATCCAGGCGAGTCCGGGCGGCACCTCCACGGCCAGGGTTTCGAGCGCCTCGCCCAGGAGCCGAACCCGGCCCTCCGGCACGCCGGCGTAGACCGCGGAATAGATGGCCTCGGGGTCCAGTCCGTGGGTGAGCAGATGGGCCGCCACCTGGAGCGCCCGGGGCGACGTGTTGCTGAACCGGAATCCGCCGGTGTCCGACAGGAGCGCCACATAGAGCGCCCGGGCCGCCTCGGGCGGCAGGATCCACCGGGCGGTCCGGGAGAGGTCGTACACCAGCTCGCCGGTGGCGGAGGCCGCCGGATCCACCAGCCGCGGGCCCGGGGGCAGGCTGCCGTTGCTCTGGTGGTGGTCAATGCAGGCCACGGGCCCGTGGCGCGCGGTGATGTGGCTGGCCAGGTGGCCCAGCCGGCCGAGGTCCGAGATGTCGAGCACCAGGATCAGGTCGGCGCGGGCGATCTCCCGGACCGCGCGTCCCGACTGCTCGGCCCCGTCCGCTCCGGCGAGGAGAAACCGGTATCGCTCGGGGTACGGCGTCGGGTTGCCGATCACGGGATACAGGCCCAGCCGGTGCAGTACGTGCCACAGCGCCACCTGGCTCCCGACTCCGTCGCCATCGGCGTTCACGTGGGTGGTCAGCAGCACCCGCATCCCCGGGCGGAGCACGTCCGCCAGGTCGCGGGCCGCGCGCCGGCGTGCGGCGGGGACCGTCACGCCCTGGCGGGAGGCTCCGTCAGACGGTGAATCCGGCATGGGCACAACTTAAACGACCGCCCCGCATCCGGCAGCCGCGCGTTATCTTCGAGCCCGACGCCCGCCGAGCGATCCCCATGCGTAGATCCGGAAGCCGCACCGCCCCGCCGGAGCCATCCCCGGAAGGCACGCCCGTGGCCGAACCCTGGGAAGAGCTCAAACGGCTCCTCACGGAAGGCCGCCGGGACGAGATCGTCCCGTTCCTGGCGTCGCTGGCAACCGGCGAGACTGCCCGGGCGGTGAATCGGCTGGACGACGAAGAGCGCCACGCCCTGCTCACGATGATCCAGCCGGAGGAGGCCGCGGGGCTCCTGGACGCGCTGCCGGACCTCGAGGCCGCCGGGATGATCGAAGACCTGTCCGCCCGGGAGGCGGCGGCGATCGTCGAGGAGATGCCCAGCGACCACCAGGCCGACCTGCTGGGCGACCTCGAGGATCGCGAGGCCCAGGCCATCCTCGACCACATGGCGCCCCCGCGCGCCACCACGGTGCGCCGGCTGCTCGGCTACGAGTCGGAGACGGCGGGCGGCCTCATGATCGCGGAGTACCTGGCCTACCCCGATTCGGGCACGATCGGAGACGTGGTCGAGGACCTGCGCGCCCACGGTGAGTTGTACTCCGGCTACAACGTCCAGTATGCGTTCGTCGTCGCGGCCGACGGCAGGTTGGCGGGCGTCCTCCGGGTCCGCGACCTCCTGCTGTCGCCGGCCCACACCGTGCTCCGGAACATCATGCTGCCGGATCCCCTCAGGGTCCCGGACTCGGCACCGCTCGATGGGCTCAAGCGGTTCTTCGACGAGCATCCGCTGTTCGGGGTCCCGGTGGTGGACCCCGACGACCGACTGGTGGGCATCGTGCGGCGGGCCGCGGTGGAAGAGGCGCTGCGGCATCGGGCTACCCGCACCTTCCTGGCCATGAGCGGCCTCGTGGGCGAAGAAGAGCTCCGCACTATGCCGCTCCGGGCCCGGTCGTTCCGGCGGCTCTCGTGGCTCTCACTCAACATCGTGCTCAACGTGATCGCCGCCAGCGTCATCGCGCTCTATCAGGACACGCTGTCGGCCGTGGTGGCCCTGACGGTCTTTCTGCCCATCATCTCGGACATGAGCGGCTGCTCGGGCAGCCAGGCCGTGGCCGTCAGCATCCGCGAGCTCACCCTGGGCCTCATCCGGCCCTACGAGTTCATGCGGGTCGTCGTAAAGGAGGGCGCGGTCGGCATCCTGAACGGCGTGATCCTGGGAATCCTGCTGGGAGCGCTGGCCTATGCCTGGAAACAAAACATCTACCTGAGCCTGGTGGTCGCCGCCGCCCTGTCGATCAATACCGTCGTGGCCGTCCTGGTGGGCGGGCTCATTCCCCTGCTGCTCAAGCGCCTGAAGCTCGACCCGGCGCTCGCCTCCGGCCCGATCCTCACGACCGTCACGGACATGTGTGGGTTCTTCTTTGTGCTGAGCTTTGCGACGGTGATGCTCGGTAGACTTACGTGAAACGTGAAACGGAGCTCCGGTGGCCAAACGTTTCACGTTTCACGTTTCACGTTCCCCGTGCATATTACCCCATGCCCGACTCCCAACGCGATCGCTTCCTGAAGCGCCTGTCCACCGTCGGCTCCGGTCTCCGTCAAGACATCCAGCTCGAGCTGGCGGTGATCGTCACCGATCTCCGGGAGCTGGTGATCGAGGGAACGCTGCCGGACGAGGACGTGGGACCCGCCGTGTCCCTGCACGACAAGGCGGAAGCGCTGTGGCAGGCCACATTGCGGAGCAATCCCCCGCTGACGCCGGACGAGCTCTACGCCCGCTTGGTGGAGCTGCGGGACGGCTGTGACGGGCCGGTGTTGGGGTTCCAGTTACGACTGGATGAGGTGATCAAGAAGGCGCGGGCGCTCAGGGAGGCGAAAAAGGCCCGCTGACCTTCGTTTCACGTTTCACGTTTCACGTTTCACGTCTTTATAGCGAGTAGTTCGGCGCCTCTCTCGTAATCACCACGTCGTGCGGATGCGATTCACGGAGGCCGGCTGACGTAATCTGCACGAACTCGGTGTCGCACTGAAGCTGGCCCAGCGTCGTGACGCCGCAGTAGCCCATCCCGCTCCGGATGCCGCCCACCATCTGGTACAGCACGTCCCCCACCGGCCCCCGGTAAGGCACGCGCCCCTCGATCCCTTCCGGCACGAGCTTCTGGGGTGAGATCTCGCCTTCCTGGAAGTAGCGGTCGGCCGAGCCGTCCTGCATGGCGGCCATGGACCCCATGCCGCGGATCATCTTGAAGCGGCGGCCCTCGAGCAGGAAGCTCTCGCCCGGGCTCTCCTCGGTGCCGGCCAGCATGGACCCCATCATCACGCAGGCGGCGCCGGCGGCGAGCGCCTTGACCGCGTCGCCCGAGTACTTGATGCCGCCGTCGGCGATGACCGGGAGATCGCCCGCGCCGCGCACCGCCTCCACGATGGCAGTGATCTGCGGGACGCCCACCCCGGTGACTACGCGGGTGGTGCAGATCGAGCCGGGCCCGATGCCGACCTTTACCGCATCCACCCCGCGCTCGGCCAGGGCCTTGGCGCCTTCCAGCGTGGCCACGTTGCCCGCCACCAGCTGGGCTTCGGGGAAGGCTTGGCGCAACTCGGTCAGGACCTCGAGCACCCCGGCCGAGTGGCCGTGGGCCGAGTCCACCACCAGGGCGTCCACCCCGGCGTCCAGCAGGGCCCTGGCGCGGGCCAACGTGTCGCGGGCGACCCCCACCGCCGCCGCCACCCGCAGCCGGCCGTGCTGGTCCTTGTTGGCCGCCGGAAACTCCCGCCGTTTGAAGATGTCCCTCACCGTGATGAGCCCGCGCAGCACGCCGTCCTGGTCCACCACGGGGAGTTTTTCGATGCGGTGCTCGCCCAGGATCCGCTCGGCCTCCTCCAGCGTGGTGCCCACGGGCGCCGTGACCAGACCTTCCTTGGTCATCGCCTCGCGCAGGGGCCGCTCCATCCGGCGCTCGAACTGGAGGTCGCGATTGGTGATGATGCCGACCAGCCGCCCGCGGTCGTCCACGATGGGCACGCCCGAGATCCGGAACCGGGTCATGAGCTGGGCCGCCTCGCGGATCGGGCGGTCGGGGCCGAGCGTGATGGGATTGAGGATCATCCCGCTCTCGGACCGCTTGACCCGGTCGACTTCGGCCGCCTGGCGGTCGATGGTCATGTTCTTGTGGATGACGCCGATGCCGCCGGCCCGAGCCATGGCGATGGCCATCTCGGCCTCGGTCACCGTGTCCATGGCGGCCGAGATCAGCGGGACGTTCAGCGGGATGCCGGTGGTGAAGCGGGTGGCCACGTCCACCTCGCGGGGATGCACCGCCGAGTGCCGGGGCACCAGCAGCACGTCGTCGAACGTGAGGCCAAACCCGGGACGGAGCCGGCTCATCGCCGCTGCCCTCCCTCCCGACGCACGACGACCCGCCGGGCTGAGGAATCGGGGCGGGTCGTAAGGATCGAGGGTTCCATAGCGGAAACTAGTCCCCGTCCATGCGGGAATCAAGCCGACGCGGGCGGCTCCTCCCGGCGCGGTTCCGGCTCGGGCGCCGCCGCCTTGGGGGGCTCGACCGCACTCGTGGAAGGGCCGGCCGGGTTCGCGGGGTCGGCCGGCTTGAGCGACTTGTTCAGCTCCGCGACGGCCGAGCGGCCGGCCTGCGCCAGCTTGTCCATCAGCCGGGACGCCGAGTCCACCGCGCCCACCGTCCCGCGGATGGCGGCCGCCGGCACGCGGCCCGCCCGGAGCACGTCTTCCACCCCGTCGGCAATCCGCTCCAGCACCGAGGGCTGGCGATCGCCGGTGCCGTACTTCGCCTCCAGGAACTCGACGTAGTCCAGCACCTGGTAGCCCTGGGCGTCCGCCAGGTTGGCCAGGCGCCGCTCGATGCGTTTCATCAGGAGCTCGTTCATTTCGTCAGGTCCTTCCGCCGGTCGCGCGGCGTGAAGCCGCGGCTCGGCCATCTGCCGCGTGACGCGGCGCGTCCAGTCGTCTCCGACGACCGCTGGCCGAGCCGCGGCTTCATGCCGCGCACCTCGGGCGTCGGGCGTCGGTTGCCACCGAAACCGAGCTACTGCGGTGACACAACATAGTCCACCAGCTCGAGAATCGGATTCCCCAGGTAGCGCGACCGCGCCGTCCGCACCCGGCCCACCACGGTCAGGTACGAGAGCGGCGCCAGCCCCTGGAAGGCGATGGCCTGGGGCGGCGACAGCGTCAAGTACACGAAGCCGGCTTCGGGGAGCGGTCCCCGGGCTAACACGTATCGCTGGCCGGCGGGGATGTCCCGCCGCAGCTCGTCGGCGGTCTGGAGCGCCACGAACTGGAGGTCCCAGCGCAACAGCCGCCCCTCCCAGGTCCGGCCTTCGGTGCGCACTTCCGCGCCGCTCACGCCCGTCATCACGCTGTCGGCCGCGAGCGAAAGGTCGGTCTCCCGGACCCAGGTTTCGGTCCGCACCCGGGCCCAGCCGCCCGCCCGCGCCACGACCCGGCCCGCGAGCGCCCCGCGCACCGTGGCGAGCGTGTCGCCCTCGGGCGTGGCGAGCAAGCGCGCGCCGGGGCTCACGATCATGCGGTCGAGTCCCTGGGCCCGGGGCGCGGGCTCCGCCGGCGGCGAGACACCGGCGTCCACCGCGGCGGCCGGCCTCGGCGCCGCTTCGCGGGTGAGCGACCGCTCCCACATCCAGCCCGAGCGCCGCACCTGGATCCAGCCGTCGCGCCGGCCGACCTCGTCCAGCAGGAATCCCTCGAGCAACCGGGCCACGACGCGCCCGCTGGGCGAGTCGCGCAGATTCTCACCGCCCGCCGTGCGCACCGCCAGATCGAACCCGGCCGTGGGACTGGCGCGCACCGACTGCTCCCAGACCCAGCCTTCGAGGGTGACCTCGACGAAGCCCTCGCGGCTGGCACCGCCCGTCACGACCGCGCCCGGGTTCACCCGCGCCAACAGCCGCCCGTCGGCGCCGGCCTCCTGCCGGAAGTTCTCCGTCACCGAAACGCGGTAGCGCTCCTGCGCGGCCGCGCTCGCGGGTATCAAGGCGAGGAGTCCGGCGAGCCGCGCGGCGCGCGGCCAGGCTGGTAGCCCGGGGGTACGGCGGCTACATTGTTTGTTCATCATCACTTAGACCATTCTAGGAGACGCCGTCCGGGATGTCAAAGGCTGCCTGGTCACTCGCCGCGGCGCTGCTGGCGCCCGCCACCCTGTCGGCTCAGGTCGGCCACGACCCCGCACGTTCCCCGTACCGCCCGATTGGCGCCCGTACCAACCTGAGCCTCGTAGGCGGCTACCTGGGGGGCTCGGGTGGGAAGCTCGGCATCGGCCCCTCGGACGGCTTCCTGGTGGGCGCGCGCTACGAGATGCGCCTCACCGGCCCGACGGACGCGTCGCTCACCATCTCGCGCGGCCAGTTCGACCGGCTGATACCCAATCCTAACGCGCCGGCCGACTCGCAGATCACCGGGCCCGTGAGCCAGTCGGTGATCTTCGTGGACGCCGCGCTCCAGATTCTCCTCACCGGCGACAAGACCTGGAACCGGCTGGCCCCCTATCTGGGCGCCTCGCTGGGGCTGGGATTCGGCTCGGGCGTGCCGGCGGATTCATCCGGGTTCCGCTACGCCACGAAGTTCCTGACCGGGCCGCTCCTGGGCGTGCGCCTCTACCCGGGCGGGGGGCTCACCTTTCGGGTCGAGGGACGGCTCACCTTCTGGCGCCTCCGCTACCCCTCCGGATTCTTCGCCAATCCCGCCCGCGCGCCGACCGACCCGCCGTTGCTCAACCCGGACGTCGAGTCCGACACCGACTGGACGGCGCACCCCACCGTGTTGATCGGGCTGGGCTGGGCCTTCCGGCTCTAGCGCGGTGTCCTGGCTGGCCGACGGCCTCAGACGCGCGCTCGAGCTGGTGCTGGGCGGCGACCCCGAGGTCCTCGGCATTGCCGCCCTCTCGCTCCGAGTGGCGCTCGTCGCCACCGCCCTCGCCTGCCTGGTGGGCGTGCCGGTGGGATTCGCGGTGGGCACCACCCGGTTCTGGGGCCGGCGGGCCGCGCTCACGGTGCTCAATACGTTACTCGCCTTTCCCACGGTCGTCGTCGGACTGCTGGTCTGGGGACTGCTGGCCCGCGCCGGCCCGCTGGGCGGAGCGGGGCTGCTCTACACCTGGTGGGCCATCGTCATCGCGGAAGTCGTTCTGGCCGCGCCGATCGCGGCGGCCCTCACCGCGGCGGCGGTCCAGGGAGTGGACCCCCGGGTGCGGCGCACCGCGTTGACGTTGGGCGCCGGACCGGCGCGGGCGCTGTGGGCCGTGGCGCGGGAGGCGCGCTTCGCCCTGGGGGGCGCCGTGGTGGTCGCGTTCGGGCGGGTGCTCGCGGAGGTGGGCGCGGCGATGATGGTGGGCGGGAACATCCGGCACCAGACGCGTACCCTCACCACCGCGGTGACGCTGGCCACGTCCCAGGGCGACTTCGCGCTGGCCATGGCGCTGGGGCTCGTGCTGATCGCGCTGGCGCTCACGGTGAACGTGCTGCTCCACCTGCTGCAGGGACATGGGGATGCTGGCGGCGCATGACCTGACCCACAGCTATCGGGGCCGGCCGGTCCTGCGGGTTCCCGCCCTCGACATCGCCGGCGGGAGCGTGACCGCGCTGGTGGGTCCCAACGGATCGGGCAAGAGCACGCTGCTCCGCCTGCTCGCGTTCCTCGAGCGGCCCACCGCCGGCAGCGTGTCGCTCGACGGGCACCGGGTGACGACCGGCCGCGCCCGGCGCGCGGCCCGCCGGGTGGTCACGCTGGTGGAGCAGCACCCGCTGCTGTTCGATCTGAGCGTGCTGGAGAACCTGCGGTATGCGATGCGGCTGCACGGGGAACGGGCGATGGGGGGCGATGAGGGGCGACGCAGGGCGATGGAGGCGTTGGAGCGACTCGGGGTGGCGGACCTGGCCGACCGGCGGGCCCGGCAGCTCTCGGGCGGCGAGACCCAACGGGTGGCGCTGGCCCGCGCCCTGCTGCTCCAGCCGCGCGTCCTGCTGCTGGACGAGCCGTTGAGCGCGGCCGACCGGGTGGCCCGGAACGCGCTGGCGGCGGTGCTGGACGAGCTGCGCGCCGCCGGGGTCACCGTCTGCCTGTCGTCCCATCAGCTCGAGGATGCCTACCGCTGGTCCACCCGGCTGCTGGCGCTGGCCGACGGCGCCCTGTCGCCGGTCACGCCCGAGAACCTGTTCCGGACGGTGCTGCCGCCGGGGACGGGCGCGCGCGTGGTGCGGGCCGGGCCGCTCGAGCTGATGGTGGTGACCGACAAGACCGGCCCCGTCACGCTCGCCATTTCGCCGGATGACCTGGTGGTAAGCGCCACGCCGCTCCGGACCAGCGTGCGGAACCAGTTCCAGGGCCGAGTCGTGGCCATCAGCGACGATGGGCGCGGCCACGTGCGGCTCACGGCGGATGTCGGAACCGAGCTGGTGGCACGCATCACTCCCGCCGCCCTGGCCGACCTCGGGCTCACGGTGGGCTCGCCCGTGGTGCTGGGTATCAAGGCGATGGCGGTGAGGGTGTTCTGAGCGTGAAACGTGAAACGTGAAACGCAGATCCGTCAGCCCATCATTTCCGTTTCACGTTTCACGTTTCACGTTTCACGGGTAGATTCACGGTCATGGCAACCGCCCGGCTCACCCGGATCGTGGACTTCAGCGCCGCGCACCGGTATTTCCGGCCGGAGTGGACGGCGGAGCGGAACGCCGCGGCCTTCGGGCTGTGCGCGCGCGAGCACGGGCACGGGCACAACTACCGGTGCGCCGTCACCGTCGCGGGGCCGGTTTCCGACGAGACCGGCATGCTGATGGATCTCGCGCTGCTGGACCGCGTACTCGAAGACGAGGTGCGCCGGCCCCTGGATCACCGGCACTTGAATCACGACGTGCCGGAATTCGCCTTCGGCCGCCAGATCCCCACGGCCGAAGCGCTGGCGGCGTGGGTGTGGCACCGGGTGGGGCCGCGCCTGCCGGCCGGCGTGCGGCTGCACGCCGTGCGCATCGAGGAGGACCCGCATCTCTACGCCGAGTACGTCGGAGACGCCTAGGGGGCGCCGCGCCCGGCCAGCCGAGCCCGCGCTGGTCGAGGAGGTGCCCGTGTGGCTCGAGGTGAACGGCGCGCCCGCCGTCACCTGGATGTGCACCCCCGACCAGCTCGAGGAGCTGGCCGTGGGCTGGCTGCACGGCGAGGGCTACATCGATTCGCTGGCCGATCTGCGGGCGCTCCGGCCCTGCGCCACCGACCTGGGCTTCTGGGCGGACGTGGCGGCGGAACGGGTGGGCGCGATCAAGGCCGAAGACCGGACCCGGGTGCTCGCGTCCGGCTGCGGCGCCGTCTCGGTGTTCCTGGCCGATCCGGCCACCGCCCCCCGGGGCGAGGTCCGCGGCGCTCCGCCCGGGCTGGACGCGCTCCGCGCGCTCTTCAAGGCGCTGTTCGCCCAGGGCGAGCGGTATCAGAGCACCGGCGGCATTCACGCGGCCGCCCTCTCGGACGGCGGCGCCCTGCTGCACCACGCGGAAGACATCGGGCGGCACAACGCGGTGGACAAGGTGATCGGGGCGGCGCTGCTGGCCCGCCGGCCCGTCGCGGGGCTGGGCCTCCTGGTCACCGGGCGCATCTCGGCCGAGCTGGCGTTCAAGGCGGCGCGGGCCGGAATCGCCTGGGTCGCGACCCCGTCGGTCCCGTCCACGCTCGCGGGCGTCATCGCCCGCCGGAGCGGCACGATTCTCGTCGGGCGCGCCGTGAGCGGTTCGCCCCAGATTCACCACCCTTGAGGCGTCTCATGCGGCGCGTCTCGCTACCCGGTCTGCTCGTGGCGCTCGCGGCCGCTCCGGCCGCGGGCCAGACGCGCCCGCAGCCCCAGCTCCTGCTCACGATCTTCGGGGGCGTGTCCACCGGCGCCCGGCTGTGGGAGATCAACCGCCAGCCGTTCGCGCGCCGGGACGACCCCGCCACGTTCGACTCCCTGCGGTTGTCGCGGACCCTGCAGTCCGCCCTGACCCTGGGCGCCAGCGCCACCATCTTCCCCGGCCCCAACCTCGGGCTGACCGCGGAAATCGCCTACCTGGGCTACGATCTGGACGACGCCTGCACCGCCACGTACATCGACCCGAGCATCGTGGACGCGGGGGAAACCGAGGCGATCTGCGCCGACGTCAGCCGTCAGGGCGCCTCGGCCGTGGCCCTGGCCTTCTCCGCGGGGCTGGTGTACCGGGTCGCGAGCCGCAGCTTCGCCAGCCCCTACCTCCGCGCCCAGGCGGGCATCACGGCCCGGAACTCGAGTACGGTGGAGATGCAGGGCCGGTTCCTGCTGAACAGCGAGCCCCAGACCCGGGTGGTGCTGGACGATCCGAAAGGCGGCGCCATCAACCCCACGGCCGCCTTCGGGCTCGGCGTCATGATTCCCTTCGCGCACGGCTATCAGGCGCGCTTCGAGGTCCGGGACCAACTGGTGATGGCGCGGGACGCCACCGGCCCCGCCGCGGCCAACTCGCTCCAGGTCCCCCCCACCGGCACCAAGCTGGTGCACAGCGTCGGGTTGCTCTTCCAGCTCGACATCGTCCTCGAGCAGCGCCGCGGCCGGCGGTATTGAGCGTGCGCGGCATCGTCCTGGCGGGGGGGGCCGCGTCCCGGTTCGGCGGCAAACCCAAGGGCCTCGAGCGCGTGGGCGGCGAGCGGATTCTCGACCGCGTACTGCTCGCGGTCCAGCAGGCCACCGGGGCGCCGCCGGTCCTGGTGGCCAACGCGGCCGACGCCCGCGGCTGGCGTCCCGGGCTCGAGGTGGCGCACGACGTGCGGGCCGGGTGCGGCAGCCTGGGCGGCATCTATACCGCCGTCGCCGCCGGCCCCGGCCCGGTGCTGGTGGTGGCGTGGGACATGCCCTTCGTGACCGCCGACCTGCTCCACGCCCTGGTCAAGGGATCCGACGGCTACGACGCCTTTCTGCCGGAGAGCGGCGGGCGGCGCGGCCTCGAGCCGCTCTGCGCCGTGTACGGGCCGGCCTGCGAGGTGGCCATCCGGGGCCGGCTGGACCAGGAGGACTACCGGGCCATCGGTTTCCATCAGGACGTGCGGGTGGGCACGCTCCCGCTCGAGCAGGTCGCCGCGTTCGGTGACCCGGAAACGCTGTTCTTCAACGTGAACACCGCGGAGGACCTCGCGCGGGCGGAGGAGCTGTGGCGGCGACCCGGGTGATCTCGGTGGTGGGGAAGAAGAACGCGGGCAAGACCACGCTGGTCGTGGCCCTGGCCCAGGAGTTCGTGCGGCGCGGCCGCCGGGTCGGCACCATGAAGCACGGGCACCACCCCGCCCTGGTGGACCAGGAAGGCAAGGACACCTGGCGCCACTTTCACGAAGGGGGCGTGCTCCGGACCCTGATCGAGGCGCCCAACCAGCGCGTCCTGTTCGAGAAGCCGGCGGGCGACGCCGACCCGCTGGCGCTGGTCCGCCGGTACTTCCGCGACCTCGACATCGTGGTGATCGAGGGCTTCAAACAGGCGCCGCTGCCCAAGATCGAGGTCCACCGGCGCGCGGCCCACGAGACTCCGCTGTACGACCCCGCCCTCCCGGACGCCGGCACCTGGGTCGGCATGATCACCGACGACGCGCGGTTCCGCTGTCCGTTTCCCGTCTTCACCTTTCAGGACACGGCCTGGTTCACGACCCTCGCCCACCTCGCGTGGGAGCGGGCGCTCGTGATCGACGACTGATGCACTCCCCCGCGGACGCGGCGCGCGCCATCCTCGGCGCGGTCCGGCCGCTCCCCGCCGAACCCCTGCCGCTGGCCGACGCGCTGGACCTGGTGCTCGCCGTGGACGTCGTGAGCCCCATCGATCTGCCGCCGTGGGACAACTCGGCGATGGACGGGTACGCGGTGCGGAGCGCGGACGTAGCAGCACTAACCCCGGGCGCAAGCCCGGGGAGGACCGAGCTCCGCGTCATCGAGACCATTCCGGCGGGCCGGTTCCCCACCAAAGCCATCGGGCCCGGCCAGTGCGCCCGGATCTTCACCGGCGCGCCGCTGCCCGAGGACGCGGACGGCGTCATCCGGCAGGAAGACACCACCGCGCTCGCCGGGCACCGGGTGCGCATCGACAACCCGCGGGACGCGGGGAAGAACGTCCGCTACCGGGGCGAAGACATCACGCGGGGGACCACCGTGCTCGCCGCCGGCACCCAGCTCGGCCCCGCGCAGCTGGGCGTGCTGGCGTCCATCGGGGTGGCGCGGGCCCCGGCGCACCGCCGGCCGGTGGTCGCCTTCATGGGCT
>Ga0210377_10001888_pt1 | contig 18694 bp, 24 predicted proteins | sample PLM4_65_b1redo_FD_155480 | JGI IMG/M metagenome (GOLD analysis project Ga0210377, IMG submission 155480) | Groundwater sediment microbial communities from an aquifer in East River, Colorado, USA - PLM4_65_b1 redo | ecosystem: Environmental > Terrestrial > Soil > Riparian zone | place: USA: East...
CTGGTTCTGCATTAGATGTGCAGGAGTACTTTAACCTATTGTCAGTCTACGCCACGCCGTCTGAGACCACTGAGACGGTCATGAGCACCCCTGAGGAGGCCACCAATGCTGCCAACATACTTACTGATCTCGGTATCTCCGTCGTGGTTGATGGAAATACCCTGGTTATCTACCCTGATAAAAAGGCCGCACAGGACGGCCGAGCACTTAAGTACAATCAGCCCACGACTGAGGGAGAGGGACTCACGAATGTACTTGAGCAGGGCGGTAAGTTTACCGAACAAGAATTTGTCATGCCAACCGAAGAGGCGCCGGCTCAAGAGCCAACGGCCCCATTTCGTTCGGGCTGGAACCCTGACTATGAGGGCTATCTAAAAGGTACACAGGACCGGCCACAGCTTGTCCTGATGTATGAGGCCTTAAGGCGTGACGTCGACGCCGGGATGATCTCAGATAACCTTAATTTGGCAGCGGCCCAGGCGTCACTCATGGAGATGGAGGAGTTGATCAAGCAGCGCCATCCAGACTGGGCTGAGCAGTTTAAGCTCGGTGAACCACGAGATCGGACATTTACCCCAGAACCTAAATATGGACCTGAGGGGTTGCCTGGCCCGCGTCAGTTGCCACTGCCCATGTATACCCGTGAACAGCCAACTCAGGGTGCACCGATGGTGGCGACTGACATGAACCTTACCCCTGACCAACGGGTGGAGGCGGCACAGCGGTCTGGGCAACTTGGGGCACAGGCGGATCAGCTTCTTGAGAAGATGATCGGTCGACGTCAGTCAGTAAACCAGCTGTCACCGAAGGTACAGCTCATGCTGGCCCTTGAGTCGGAGGGCTTCGACCCACGCCTCTTGTCTGAGGAGGAGACCGACTCTTTGGTTGAGGAGAATGCTAAGTTAGAGATGGAGGGAGAGTTCTCCATAAATGAGATGGGACCCCGACAGCGGAAGACCATCGCCGATAAGGTGATGGCCCTTCCAGGTCGTACGGTGCAGATCCCTGGTGGCCAGATAAAGATGGCCAGATACGCTGACCCTGAGATCACCGCAGCCGTTCATGGGATTATGATCGCTGACCCCGCGGCTGGTAAAACCACGATCGCCATCGCGAAGGGCCAGGGGATCACCACGATGAACCATGAGATTGGGCATCATCTGGTCAAGCGTAATCCAGGAGTACAGGACAGGATTAAATTTTATGGGATGATAAGTGATGAGGGCGTCCTTACAGGGGAGGATACCTCCTTCACCCTTGATCTGATCGCTGAACAGTTTGCCGGTAAGTTCTGGAAGTACTCAGGTGATAAGGCACGTGAGGAGGTCTTCGTCCGTCTGATGTCCTCGATTAAAAATATCTGGGAACCACAGGCACAGGCTGAACTTCAGACCCTTATTAAGATGGATCATGATCTGCCACATGTCCTTGATCTTGCGCGTGCCATGGCCGACAACGCACTAGAGGCCATAAGCCAGGATCTGCCCAATGACTACTGGGCGAAGCGCATGCAAAAGTTCCTGCGTATCGTTAAGACCCGGCTGAACCCAGCCATTGAGCTGGTTACCTGGGCTGACACAATCCTTGGCACCAAGTCAGTCTACGTCAACGAGGATGGTAGATGGGCGATTGATCATAGTGAGGTAGGTGTAGGTACTGAGAAATATCTTGATACTGGCATCACCGTTAAAACCTATGATACTTTTGCTGATCTATTATTTGATTGGGACAATAAGTCTGACTTCCCTGATCTTATGGGAAATCTTGAGCGTGAGGCCAAGGAGCTCGGTGGTAAGGACTTCTTTAATGATCTCCCATGGGTTGACGGGCCACCTCGGTATGACCCTGAGTCGGACCAGCTTGGTCCTGCCACTGAGGACGAGATCTTTGAGGCGGTCAACCGATATACCCGGCGTGAGGTAATGCAGGGCAAGCCATTTAAGGAGGAGGTCACCCGTGAAGAGGCAAAGGAGTCCTTTGGTTCTCAAGGTTTGACCGCATTCTGGCGGGCATCACGCGACTGGTTTAACTCAGTTGAGAAGGACCTTGGGCACCAGGTCTTTACCAACATCTACCTGCCGCTGGACTCTGCCCGGATCCCCCATGATCGGTGGTTGGATCAAGCGGCTAAGAAGATTAAACATCTTTGGAAGATCCCAGTGGAGCGACGTGTGGTGTTGCGTGATTTTCTTGAGGCTAAGGGCGCTGAGGCCAAGGAAGAGGTGGCCAAGCGCAACCATATGACCGACAAGGAGCGAAATTGGGCCGCTGAGATCCGTAATTACTTTGACGAGACCTTTAGAGAGTTTGGGATCGGTGACGCCGCCCCTTATGTTGAGGACTACATGCCACGGGTGATGCGGGCGGTCTATGCACAACGTGCAGGGAAGAAGTCTGACTTCTCACCGTTTTCGGAACCCGGGGTGAATGAGACGGCAGACTTTTTTGCCAAACACGCACGCACCATTGAGGATGCCAAGCGTGCCGCGACTGAGCCCGACGCGGTCAAGCTCCTCTGGATTCACATGCAGTTGGGAGCGCGTGAGCACTTCATGGGCGAGGCCTGGGATCAGGCAGTAAGAGCATTTAAGGACCCTGAGCTGCCAAAGGGCCTACGGCACCCAATCGCCAACTATATGAACACCATGTACGGTGGGCGTGATTACAGCATGGACGCCATCCGCAACTGGTGGAGGGCGATCATTAAGCTACCACTTATGAACAAGCTTGGTCTTACTGAGGATTGGATTGACAAGCTGGTTCTATTTCAGTACTCCAGCTCCTTGGGGATGCGGCCGGCCTTAATGATTCGTGATATGACCCAGTCCTTTTTGACGGCGTATCCTCATCTAGGTGCTCGTTGGTACGGGCATGGGTTGCGAATGATCGCAGATGAATCAACCTGGGACCTGGCGGAGAGGTACGGCGCGCTGGTGCCACAGGCATCGGCCCCGATCCCAGAGGGTGCCTTCACCCCAGGTAAGCAAGAGACGGGTGAGCTGTTTACGGAGGACTTCCTGCGCAGCACGTTGTGGTTCACCCAGGCGGGTAACAACTTTGGGCGGGCCGTGACGTTCCGGGCGGTGTATGATCGGGCGCTCCCAGCGATCGCCCGCTTTAGACAGGATCATAATGTCGACGTTTTCCACAGAGACTCCGGCGCTGGAAAACTACAGGAAGCATTGACAAAAGACATCGAAATGAAGGCCGTAAGCGATGACATACCTATCGAAGACGTCGCGGGCACGTTGGCACGTTACTTTGTTGAGCATACACAATTTCCATTCCGAAAGGGCAACGCGCCATGGCCGTTGAGGTATCAGGCGGGTAGGATCCTCGGGATGTACGGCCAGTGGAGCGAACAGTTTGGTGAATACATGTGGCGGTCGTGGCGACGCGGCACCCCCGCGGAGCGACTCCAGTGGGTCTCGAGATGGATGGTAGCTAATGCCTCCACGTATAAGTTCTTTGAGACCATGGGTGCGGACGTATCTCGTTGGGTCTGGACGTCCCCCGCGGAGTACAGCGGCTCTGTATTTAGCAGTCTCGCGTCGGACATCATGGGTGCCTCGAACATCGGTTCTACCTATGGTGCGCAGGCGCGCCAGGGGTTGCTTGAAGCGCCTCTAGATTTTGTCCCCATGTGGGGGCAATTGAAGAACATGGCGAAGGCCATGAATGACCCGAATCCTTTGATCAGGATGCTGGGCTTCACCCCGGTGAAGCCAAAGGGACCGTTCACTGACAAGTACTCAGTAAATCGTTCTACTGAGGAGGAGTACTCGGTGAATCGCCGTGACTTCTTAAAGAGGCTTGGTGGTCTGGTTGGCTCAACCATGCTTGATAAGTCACTCCTTGGGAAGATCACTGAGTTTGTGACTGACCCAGTGCAGGCGATGGCAAAGAAGGTTAATAACCCATTAGAATTGATCAATTATGGCGTATATCAATATGATAATAAGCCTTATGTGTTTAAGAATTTTATTGATCATGATTTTATGGGGTTTATACCGCTGGAAAAATTTGAAGAGGTATCAACACGTTTTGAGGATGATGCCATTGATTCTCAATGGGCACCATCTGAAAGATTTCATCCTCCATTGGACCCTGATGCATATATGGAGGAGCAAGGTATCCTAGGGATAAATTCCCTTATTTATCAAAAAGCCCCGGTGATGTTTACGGGTGGTTTGGTTGGTGATAAGGATGAATTATTCCACGGTGAGAGTGTTGAAAAGATGATTGATGATGCTGCTCAATTAGAAAAAGATTTCGGAGACGAGTACGGAACCCCAGAAAATCCAAGAGACGCGTGGGATGAGGCGGAAAAACGGTTTAAGATTAAACAAGAATTAAAGAGTCGATATACGAGACGTCAGTTCCTCGCGTCGCAACGACCACAGCTTACAGCGTCACAGGAATCAGGACAATTGCAAACACCAGCGATACCTTTCCCAAAGTCAAAGGTTAAGTCTCTTGGGTACATTCCTTCTAAGGAGCCCGAAGGTCCTAATGTTGTATCGCTCAAACCGGTTCAACGGGTTGAAACCCCAGAAACAGATAATGAATACAATGTTCAATTAGAGTTGGCGATTGATAAATACCTGAAACGCCCGATGCGACCAGGTCAGGAGCAACGGACGGAGGTGATGGTAGGAGTATTCTATATAGGAAATATGGGGTGGGCTGATAGGCCAGAGACCAAATCTTATGACCTGATTGTCTGGAATAAGACGAACAACAAGTATGAGGATACATTCTTCAGTGTGGCACCTGATGAGGACCTGATTGATAAGGTGCATGAGCGTCGGGCTGCCTTTGGCTGGGATGAGAGGCCACGGTAATGGATCATCTTGAGGTACAGATCACTGAGATTAATGAGCATCTTGCCTCAATTGACCGCACCTTGCGTGGTCATGAGGAAAGGCCAGGGCTGGTCTCAAGGGTTCAGGCACTGGAAAAGACCAATAATTTACTCAGGGTCTTGTTGGGCGCATTTGCAGGGTCGTTCGTCACACTGTTGGCGGCGTACATCAATCGAGGACATCTATAAAGGAGATAAACAATGAAGAGATCATGGAACACCATCTTTCAGATCATCGCGGTAAGCAGTCAGGCCTTAAACCTGTATGCTCCGATCATGCCGTCCAAGTGGCAGCTATGGGCGAGTGCCGTGATCTCCATCACACAAGGCACGGTGGGGGTCATCGCCCATAGTTACAATCAGGATGGAACACCACAAACTACGCCATTCATTCCACCCTATGTTCCTCTCCAAAGGTAACTCAATCAATGATCCGATCATCCTCGATACCTGGGAGATTGGATTCGACAATCTTACAATAGACCTCAGTCTGGTCAAGGATGACGAATTCAACCTCCCCGGTGTTGGCGTTGGCGCGCGGATGGGTCCGATCGATGACGGTGAAGATGATCCCTGATAGTCGCGTGAATAAGACCTTCTCACCTACCTCAAACCCCCGTACACTGGGCCCTATCCCAATGATCTTACCAACAGTCGTCTTGGACTTTGCTGCATCAGGGATGACCAAGCCTGCCTCTGACCTGTAGACGAACTCATCCCTGGCCACGATCATCTTACCGTAAAGTGCCTCAAGCCTTTTCATCAACAACCTCCTTGTGGACGCCAGTTGTGGCGTCATCGTAACCAGGCAACGCGTGCTGTTGGATATAGTAACACCAGTCCAGGGCTAGGATGTCAGTCTGGCTGGCCAACCATGGGACAAACGTAGGCATCTCAGTGTCCGCGGTCTTCATCATGATATATGGTGAGAATCGACACACCGTGCCCTGATCAATCCCGGTGGCCTCCGCCGTGTTTTGATTGATGGGGATCCCATGCGGGTATCCTGCCTGCAAGGTGATGTACATATCCTTGCCGTTCCAGCCGGTGCGCTGAACCTTGTGCCCATTGCGAAGTTGGGTAAGCGCCCACTCAAACCCACACTTACGAACGCCAACTGGCGCCATCATAGTACCCTTTGGTGGCGGGTGCGGTTCACTGATAAACTTATAGGCATCTTCTTGCTTCATAGCATCCCCCTTAGTTTGTCCATGTCGAAGAGTTTACCCGGGCAAGACTTGTACGGTGCGTAGTCCCGGTGAGCTCGCACCTGTGCGGCAGGGATGTTGAACCAGCTCATCCATGGGTGTAAGACCCGGTTGATGAGCACCATCAACATCTCTTTTTGTGGCGGCAGCTCGTCGTAGTTACCAACGCAGCAGACATGGAGCGCCCTGCCATTCATGTCCTGTTCCTTCACGGCGGCGGCGCGCTGGCTCATGTCACGGCCAAGCAACGCGAAGTGGGTATCATTGATCAGCTCAACACCGGCATGGTAACCAATGTCTAGCCAACCATCGATGTTCTTATGGTACTCCTCAATTGCCCTCCAGCTTACCGTCGCCCCGTCCTTCGTCAGTGAGTGGTGGATCACGATGTGTGTCCTCAACAGGTTGCTCAATGGACCTACCTCCTTTTAATTTTTCGAGGTGCTTTTCAAGTTCGATTGGTTCCATGATTGGCCCATCAGAGATCATAAGACGGCACCAACCGTAATACAGCGGACATAACATCACGGAGGTCTCTTGATGGATGGCAAGTGGGCCTGCCCCACTTAGTGGTCTCAGGAAGTTCACCACATGGAGGGCTGGCCTAGCCCGCCAGTAGATCACCCCTGGGTGCTTATGTTTGTAGCTGATGAGTTGTTTAAACAGCATCTTGAGGGCGCGCTCCTCTGTTGTGCACCAGACCTCAATAGTCTCGCCCTCAAGCGTATGGCCGCCAGACGTAAAGGTCATGAACAAGTCACTCGTTGGGGCAAATGCGGTGACAGAGTCAGGTAAGTGTACCTTCCGATCTTCTTCGATCAGATCAATGATCTGTCTGATCATCGCCTGTATCTTTTTGATTCTATTCATTATTTCAGCCACGGTATCACCCCCTTTTTCTTATTACGATTTCGGTAAATTATGTCAAGTTCATATATCATATCGTACATATCAAGCGCGACATGTCTTAATGCACCTCTGGTGATTAACCAAACAGCGGCGAAGGGCCAAAACCAAACCAGGTAGCACACCGTGGACCTCGTGTCAAAGTCTCGATAGAGGGGTAGATACCATCGTGGTATGTGATAACCATCCTCAATGAGCTCCAACGCGAATAACCTTTTGATCTTCAATGCGAATAACCTTTTGATCTTCATGCTTCCTCCTTAAAACCAACGGAATGTAGCTGGATGACCTTGCTCAGGTGACCGTCCACAGCGCATGCATAACCTCACAATCCTTCCGGTGTATCCAAATGGGTGATTGATGTATGGTAAGATCATCATGTTGTAGTTATGCCACCCTAACCAACAACGTAGGATGGCACCGTATCTTGTCATGCTTCCTCCTTATAGTCCGGTGAAGTCTGGTGGGACCCAACCGGGTCCCTTGTGCAACTTGCCATGGCCGGTGTCACCTCCCTTGGTCATGTTTGACCGGTGCACCCGGTCCATCGCCTCATCTGCGTCAAACCCAAAGAGCAACGCCGTGCCATAGGCGACGTACAGCAGGTCAGCGACACCATCAATGACCTCCTGTCGGTTGTCCTCCTGCATCCCAATGATCAGCTCGGTGGCCTCCTCAAGGATTAATCTTGCACGCACGAACCTTGTTTCGACGTCGGTCTCCATTGAGAGACCATACTTCTCCATAAATTGGAGAACCTTCCTTTGGTTCGTCATCACTTCCTCCATTGAACAACGATGTGATTTAGAACATTGTCCAATGTGCCGGTATGTAAGAGCATGCACTCCCAGTCATGCCCGCTCCTGACCTGCCATTGGTAAGGTTTCTTTTTATCCAGGACCCTCACAAAGTAGGACCTGCCACCATTCTCACGGTACAGGTTAGCCATCATCGCCTTTTGAATCTCGGTGGGCTTGTTGTACTCACGCTTTACCTCTACCCAAGTGGTGTTGCCCTTATAGGTATACGTAGAGTCAGGTATACCTACCGTGTATGGATTGGATAACTTGCAGATTACGATCCCCTCAAACAGCTCTCTTGCCCTGATACGCATCTTAGCAGACCATTGTGCCTCGGTCATGCGGCTAACCTCCATGAATCACCCTTCTTAATTTTCCAAATGATGGGTACCCTCAATTCAATCTCTTGTTCATTGAATGTGCTCTCAATCTTCTTAATATCAGCATCAGGATGTACCGTGCCATCCAACTCATCATGCACCGTCATCTGCATTTTGAACCCAAGACTCTTCTGTAGATTATAGATCTTAACGATTTTCTTCTTCATAAGATCAGCCGCCGCGCCCTGGATCACGGCATTCAGTGCACTGTGTAGGCGTTCCGCGAGCGGGTAACGACGTCTTCGTCCAAGTATTGTCTTAACATATTTCCGTCGTTTTGCGATGCGGATAACATCCCACATAAGTCGTGATGCCTCTGGAAACATCGCGTCATACTCTTTGTTGATCTCTTCGCCCTTTTCTAAGGTACATCCCAACTGAGTGCACACCTTGTCCAGGCCCATGCCATAGATCTTCCCGAAGTTAAAGTTCTTTGCATTTTTCCTGGTCCATCCGATCAGCTTGGCTACCTCTTCATGAAAGTCACAATCAGGGTCTTCGACATACGCCTTGATCAAGCGAGTGCTGCGGCTGTAGTGCGCAAACAATCTGAACTCTATCTGACTTGCGTCTGCCGAGAGCCACTCACCATCATCTGGGATGAAGAGCTCACGGATGATCCACTGTCTGGTGGATTCATCCTGCCGCTCCTCCGAGAAGACCTGCTGGATGTTGACGCTTGAGCTGGAGTACCTTCCAGTGATCGTGCCAAACTCATTGCCACGTAGTTGGTTTAGGTTGTAGTACAGCCGGCCATTAACCTGCTCACGCCAGTACTTATCAAGGTATTTCGAACACAGACTGCTGATCTGCCGCGCGGCCAGCACCATCTCAATGATGCGTGACTGTTCATTATTAGAGGTTTGCACCGCCATGAGGAGCGATTCTTCAGTGTATGAGTCGTTTCCACCAGCGGTGGTCAGCGAGATTGATACACCCATGTGCCTGAATAATTTGTTCAGGCTGAGTGCCTTATTTGGACTGACCTGGAATCCTACCGCATTTGAGATTTGTGTGCATAACCAAGCGTGCTTTTGTTTTGCCTCAACCCTCCATTGTGCCAGCTTTGGCATATTGAGCTTAGTGCCAAGACGCTCCATGCTGAGGGTTGGGTAGGCACAGGCATCTTCAAGATCTGCTACCTCTATCAATTCCTCTAGACGAATGTTTGGTCTAGCAAACTCACATAACTCATAGGTCAGTTGGGCGTCGTTGATACAATAGGGTGCTACCTCCCAGGCTGGCATCACATTGATTGGCATCCTTGAGGGCATGACCTTCTTACGCTTCTTTAAGAAGTCGAAGGACATGGACTCGAGATCAAACTTACGCCGCTGCTCATTGAGCAGGGCGAAGTAGTACTGTACGCATCTGGGCCTGCACCCTAATTTTTCAAGGTCAACCCCAGCCTTCAACATCATCGAGATGTCGAAGCTCGGGTTGACCAGCGCGACCTCTTTTCCCTTAAGATGATCATTTGCCCACCGTGAGACAGCGGTCTGGTCCATGTTACCACCGCCCTGGTGTCCCCACCCGAAGTAATACTCCAGTCCAGGTGCGTAGACGCCGAAGCCAACAGGCTTGTCATGGCCGCGCCAGCTTAAACCGGTGGTCTCGGTATCTAGACCTATCATCTTAACGCCGGTAAGGTCGGGTGGCTCCATCTGCACCCTTGGCGCATTCACCGTGAAGTCAAGTTTGCCCTGCATCATTGTTCCCCGATCATCAGATCAAAGGCGTCCTTACGAGGGTGGATCAAGACCTCCTTGAGGGCATTCCATGGTTTATCAAGCCTATACGTGTCCCAGCCAGCCGTTGGGTCACTCAAGGCACCGGCAAGTTCAGGAGGTGGAGGAGAAAAGAACCGGTCACTGCCATACACGGCAACCTCCTGTAGGCCGCTGAGCATCGCGCCCAGCTTGTCTAGGTCACGCTCATACATGTGGGATGAACCAAAGTTAAATTGTAAGAAACCTGGAGTACACTTGAGATGATGACACATTAGATTTTGAATTTGAGAGAACACGTAAAAGTCGTATGGCAGACCTAGATAGATGTCAGAACTCCGCATGTTGACGATCATGTTCATGAAGTTATCACGTAAGATGAACTGTAAGGTCAGCGTGCACATGATATCCTTGGTATGCTGCCATGGAGTTTCCCAGATCAAGACCACCGCCTGTCTTGTTTGAGGATCCTCTTGCAACTTCGCGATTGCATACGGGAGGTTCACCTGAAGCCTTGGCCCGTACGCGCCCCACATCTTGACACCGTCGTCTGAAAATTCGACGATTCGTTTGTTGTATTTACCGATGGTCGCCGTGTCGTCGTAACCAAAGAGAATCCACAGGAATTCCGCCACCATGAATTTATAGTTCAGGTTACGATCAGGGTGGTACAGAATATTATGCATGGGATTTTGAACTCGAAACGACACGCCCAGAATCTCGCGCGTCTGAAGGCCGCGTGGTCCTGCACTTAGGCCATCTGTGATGATGTAGGTTGCCAGGCCCCTATATGCCGAATTAAAGTAGGCGCAGTTGAGCTGCATTATTAACCCCCATACCGTGTTGAAATAGAATCAGGTAGCTCACTGACTCATGATGTTTAAAGCGATGGTAGAACTGTGGATGTGGCAGGCTGACGTATGGAATCCCCTGTTCTTTTAAGATCTCATGGGCATTGCGCCCTAATGCAAAGACCCGTTTAAGTTTCTTCAACTCCTTGACGATGGGCTTCATGATACGCATTGACCCATCCTTATGATATGCATTGGTCAGGTAGTAGTTGTGCCCGATCTTGAGACGCATCAGGGTGTTGATCAGGTAGGCACTTGAGCCCGTGGTCGAAAAGAATGGTAGGTCATAGATTGGGTGATTGCTCTTATCCCCAACAATTAGGGTTTCAGCCGTGCTTGGTCCAATGCCATAGTTAAACGAGATAGGCTTGTATCTCTCTGAGTGTATCTTAATACGTGTCATGACTAGATCTCGTTGTGCTTGTTGAAAGGGATCGACAAGTTGCCAGGCGTCACCACCATCTGCGTATTCATTATAGGCAGCATGGATTTGTTCCAGATGAAGGGAATTCTTTATGTACTCTGTTTTGAGACGTTTACGCCAACGCTCCTTAACCTCTTCAAATGAATTAGTACAGATCACGCCGAACCCATTGCTCCGGATGATATGATCAATAATGTGTTGACCTACCGTGCCTAACCGATCATTGTGGCGAAAGATCAGGCCATACGTACGTTCACCCAGGTGTAGGCGATCATGGACGCAAAAGTCATGCGCAAGTGCCTTGATGGCATAGTACTCAAACAGGTTAAGGACATCAGGTGGAAGACCTTCGTGTTCATGCGTCACCTCCCGCACGCCATAGACCTCTTTGATTCTATCTGCAATGATCTTGGCAAAGGTCGTCTTACCGGTGCAGTCACAGCCCTCCAGGACGATGCGCATTTTTAGTCCTCTCCTCTGAACGATCAACGAATCTTAACAGTGCGTTGTACACATCAAGATCTAAAGAGATTTCATTTCGAGGATCATCAAGATGACCATTCTCAGTCGTCAGAATGATGGATCCATCATTATCAAGCTTTGCGTATACGCTATCACCAAGATATTCTTTCATCGTGTGACCTCCCATAGGATGTTTCGTGAGGCCTCAGGATAGAGTGGGGCAAATATGATGGACATAACCTCACCACCATAATACTGACTAAGTCGTTCAAAGATGCTCAACTCCATCAGGTCCATCTCTTTAATGATCTCTGGCTTACTGGCGAAGGTGCCCCAGCGCTTTTTAACCGTAAGACCGCATTCCTCAATGACGTTCTGAAGCTCCTCAATTTCATACTCATGAACGTGATTGACCGCCGCCAAACCGTTAAAGACGGGTGTTGACAGGTAGAGGGTGGAGTATTGATTCATGAGCGACTTGATGTTACTCAATAGGGTCAGGCCGTCTTCCACCTCCATGTGCTCAATCACCTCAAAACATGTGATGGTATCATAGGGCCCCTTCAATTCCACGAAGTCTGCGGTGAAGTCGAACTCCCACCAGATAGACCCCCACGCCGGGCAGATGGAGTCTTCAGGTTGTTTGTTCAGATCAACCCCATTGTACTCGATAGGGATGAGGCTTTTGTTCCCCATCAGGACACGCAGTAATGGCTGATCTTGCCCACAACCAACATCAAGGATCCTTTTCCCATAGGCACGGTTCTTGTTGATGAACCCCCACCTAAAAAAGTGGGCGGCGTAATCTCGATGTACGTTGTACCCGTAGTGCGCGGCCTTAAGTTGTGTCTTGTCAAACCGACGGGCCGGGCGCGTTCGACCTGTTCTAGTTGGTTGCGACATCAAGTACCTCCTTATCTCGGTGGAGAACAATGTAGTATCTGACGATGCGCTCAGGTTCTTGACGGGTGGTTAACTTCCCGCCCTTGATCACGTCGGCAGTAAGCTCGGCGATGGTTGCAGGACCCAAACGTTTCAACGAATCGAACACCACACCACGTTGACCGCCACCTGTCTTTATACCATCCTTGAGTTTGTATCTTTTCTGCAGAACGTCTGAGGTCTTCTTGCTGGGCTGGATGTAGCTGTCCGGCATCTCCCCGGTCCTAAGAAAGATCTTGAATCTCTCCACCCGTTTGTCATGACGATCCTTGATCTTTGAGTCAACTGCATGGAAGTAATACTGTAGCCATGCAAGCTGCACAAAGCTGGCAACGACAGGCACAAAAATTTCGGATGGGGTAGTCAGGGGCATTTCAAGATCATGATGGATAAGAAACCGTTGGGCTGAGGAGGCACTGAGTTGTTTAAGCTCGGCGACCGTGACGGTGATCCCGCGAGCATTAATGATGAACTCGTAGGTACCCTTCACGTAGTAAAGATGCCCGTCCTTCTCGCGAAGGACGGGTTCAAAAGATTGATTTTTCATAGGAGTGGCCAGCTGTTAAGGATTAGGCTGCCTTTGCTGTCTTGGTTGTCTTGGTTGCCTTGGTTGCCTCAGTTCCTTTGACTGCCTCGATGAGACCCTTCTTCTTCAGGCTGGTCATATAAAAGCTGACCACCGACTTGGGGTTTTGCCTTGTCTGCAACTTCCCCTCGATATCTTTCGTGATCTCGTCAACCGTGGCCTCTCCTCTATTCTTCAATGAGAGCACGATCAACTCGACCTGGCCACCCGCCTTGAACTTCGCCTCCTTGGGCGTCAATTTGAACTTTGTGGCAGCCTTAGGTTCCTTTGTCTCCTTGGGTTCCTTCGCCTTCTTCGCGGCTGTTGCATCAACGTCTACCGCGGCCGCTTTTTTAGCGGACTTCTCTGCTGGTACTGCCGTTGCTTTCGTTTGCTTCTTAGCCATGTTATTCTCCTTTTGTTTTGAACATTAACTACAAGCTGAAAAACATTATATTAAGAATTTTGCCCTGTGTAAACAAGATCGATAAAAATACTTCTGCGGCAGGGGACCGACTATATGTCGTAATTCCGCCATGAGTCAGGCTTATAGATGATCAGCCGATGCTTAGCACGTGTGACCGCTACGTACCACACACGATGTTCTTCTTGGTCTGAGACCTGCCAGAAGTGGTCGTGACTTGGCCTCGGCATTGCCGTGTTCAAGACGACCGTGTTCGCCTCACGCCCCTTTGCTTGATGGATCGTCATCATCCCATCTAGTAACCTTGCCTTCAAGAATTTAAGTGGCATAAGCATCTCATTTAACTGTGAACGTCCACGTGCGAGGACCATCGTGTTAGGATCTTGAAACATGTCTTCAGTTAAACGGAACGCTAACTCCACATTAGACCCCGTCATTACTCTAGGGATGAAGGTCTTCTCCTGGCGCCTGTCAACACGAGAAATGATCCTGTCGGCCACCTCCTTTACCTGGGCCGTCAGGCGGTGGCTATTGCCCAGGACCTTATTCTCATCAACCTTCCGATCCAAGAAGACCTCTGATGATGCGCCCGCCCAGTTAAAGATGGCCTGATCGTCATCACCCGCTATGTGTACCATCTCGCATTTTTCTGACATCTTATCGACGACCTTCCACTGTAACTTCGACAGGTCCTGCGCCTCATCGATGATCATCCGTTTTATGGGAAGCGGGTGGCCAAAGTTCAGGTACAAGAATAGCAGGTCAGTAAAGTCAGATAGCCCCTGTGTCGTCTTCCATCCCCTAAATGCCTTGATAAAGGCATCGGCCGCGGATTGCGGAATCTCAATTGGTAAGACCTCACTCAACTCCATCATCTTGTGCCGTGCAAGATGGTAGGCCTGTAGAATCTTATCCCATTGGTTCCGTGCTCTGATAAACGTAAACTCGTTATCCATAAGTGGGTTGAGGGTCAGGCCCGTATTTAGATCCACCCCTGCTGACTTTCCAAAGGCCTTTAACTCCTTGGCACCCATGACATTCACCCCACGTAGCTCAGCATAGCACATCGCATGGATCGTTTTAAGCCGTGGGAAATTTTTATGATGTTTATATCGTGGGTCTTGCCTTACCCGATCCTCCACCTCCTTACGCGCCGCGCGTGTGAAGGTCGCGAATGCAATCTCATCGATGGGTACCTCCTTCAACCATGAGGAGAGGGTATTGATCATCGCGGTCGTCTTGCCGGTCCCTGGTGGTCCGAACAGCTTAAAGTTCCAAGGCATCTGACTCCTCTTCTTTTCGCAGACCATAAAATTCGTCATACTTGATCGCCCACAACAAGACTAACTTACCATCTATTGAGACTCGTTTATAGTTACAGCCATGGTTTTTAACCAGCAAGAATAGCCGGTTGTCTGCGATCCGATCAAGCTTATGCATCGCCATATATTTCTTCAGGGCGTTTGCCCTAAAGACGATGTACTCACCTTTCTTAACTGGAAGATCACGAAAGACGTCAGTATCAGTCTTGGACTTCTCACATAATTCTAAGAACTCAGAAACACAATTAAGAATCTGACCATTTATCGAGGCATCCTTAGGCGCGCCAATCTCAGTCCGCTTATCAAGCAAATCCTTGACCTGCTTTTCCCAGTCAAGTTGCTTCGATGGCTTGACCACAAGATTCATAATCTCCATCAGACGTAGGCGGAATACCCTAAAGTTAAGGAACTCTTCACTTGATAGTGAGATGTCTTTGCCATTTACCTCCAACATAAAGTATGGCGGGTCCGTATTTAGTTTCCTGCAATGCGTGATCGTTGCCGGGTGGTAGATATTTTCTAATTCTTTACCTGGAAAATTTGAGATCCCGAACTTAAGCTTCGCGCATGAGTCATAGTCACAGTGACTACAGATCGGCTCTTGATCACAGGTATACTGGTATGTGGTCTTATTTAAGGAGCGAACAACGGTGTTAAGCTCCTTGTACGGGAGTGATGGGGTCACATTCCGAAGATTATGCTCCATCAACTGGGATTCCCAATCCTTCGGGTTTGACTTCTTAAAGAAAACTCCGAAGTTAAACAACCCAGAGTTACGTGACCCCTCTGGTAGACCAAGCTTGGTCAATGCTCGAAGGCACGGTGGATATTCCTTTAATGCCTCATCATCATCAATTGTGTTGGTTTCTTGGATCTTAAACGCTGGTAGGTTATCCACCGCCTCAAAGAACTCTATCAATGATAGAGGTCGCTCCGTGCTGATGGCATACCTAACCGTCTGCTCAACGTTATAATACGGAAGATTGATCCAGTTACCGATGACGTCAGGGGTAACCTTAACCTGCTTTGGAAAGATCTCCGACTTGGTGTATCCAAGCCTCGTTGCCCACGCCTTCATCTGAGACTTTACGACAGCCGCCTGAATTGGTTCCTTAAAGAATGCGAATAGATGTGCTCCTCCAGATTTGGTCTTACAGACGATGAGTGGCAAATTGTAGTCTGCCACCCGTTTTGCAAGGGTCAGGTGATTCAGGTCGTAGACGTCTATGTCAATGGCTGCAAATAGACAGGTTCCATCTTCTTGGATGGGGACGATGCCGAGACCTAGCTTACCATCAAGATGATCTGTATAATGCTGAGGGGTCACGGGGCGTTGGATGGTCTTCGCCCCGTGTTGGTCATTCCAGATTCCGTATGCCGACGCCCGACCGGTGAATAGCTCACTAAATCTCGCTACTTGGCTCGGGTTCGTCATCGTCATGTACCTTGAGTGCCTCGCGATTCATTGATTCATAGAATGAGGTTACCTGCGCGAACATCTGATCATCCAACCAGCCCCTTGACTCGATCTTGTAGTTAAAGAACTGTTGACCAGCCCCGACATCTTCTACCGGGGTCACGTGAACCATCGCGGCATACAAGGGTGCATTCCGCATCCTCACCATTGTGTTGAAGTTGCGGGCCACCTTGGTGCTAGCACTCTTAAAGCTCATGGCGATCAACTCAGAGGTCAGCCTACCATCCCTGACGATTAGTGATGGGTAGCTGTAGATGAGGTAACAGGCGGGGGCCTCATCATCTTGAAACTGTGAATGTGGGCAGGCGGCGCAGGTCTCACACAACTTGCCGCCGTCAATGGCGTTGAACGACTGACACTCAATGCCGCCGCCCTCCGCCATGTCCTTGAACTTGATACGGGTCTTAATCATGTACAGCGGGATGAGATCAATCGCCTCATTATAGATCTCACTTGAAAGCGTGTTGAACAACTGACCCTCAAGCAGACCAGCGATGTACTTCACGTCGGTCTTCTTTCGTTGTGGGCTATTGGACTGGCAGATGGAGAGGCGTGGTACTGTAAAGTCTTGGTTGTCCGCCTCCTCTAACCCTGTGGCACCTGCGGGGATGTAGGACGGCCGGTTCATCAGGGCCCCACCCTTTTGATCTACCAAGGCCTTGGATGGCTTGGGTGCTTCTTTCTTCTTTGGATCTTCCTTCACTGCCTTTGCCATGGTCTCTCCTTTTAGATTATCGTGTAACCGTCCTCAAATGCGTCGGCAGGTGAGAATGACTCATAGCCGTCTGCGTAGACGACGTAGTATCCACCAGCTACTGGCCTGTGTTTTGAAACAAAGGCAGCATCAAGCACAAATGGTTTATATCCAGTAGTTACTGGTGTTAACAGCAGAGTGCCATCATCCGGATGGCGTGGCTTGAGCGAATCAATCTTAAGCGCCTGTACCTCTTTATGACACTTATACCTCGGCATGTCCACTCTCATGGTCTCTCCTTATCTCATAGGACTTTCGCCTTTACGTAGAACCCACCTCAATGCGTCTACCACCCCCTTTACATAGTTTGGCTCACGGCCATTTTCTAGATGATACTTAACAACTGACTCGCCGCCATCAAGCATCTTGACGATCTCCTCCTGCCGGCGCATTGGAGGTACTGCATTCTTGTCAATCCTTTTCGATGAGGGTCCCCTTCTTGCGAGCATCTTTTATGCACACGTCACATAGCGCAAACCCCATGACCTCTCCTTTCAGCAAGAGGCTTTTCAAGACCGGTTGGTCCGTGCCTTTGCAGACTTTACAACCCTTGTGCTTAACCATTGTTACCTCCCACCACGCCGGAAGGTGATCCGTGACTTCATGTAGGCCTCCACGCCATCGGGTAGAGGTCTCGCCTCCTCAAGGAGTTCCTTGCACATGGCCTTAAGGGTAGAGTGATGCATGGTCAATGCATCATGGAATCCGTTGTCCTCAATCCAATTCATGAATGCGGGTTTGTCTGCCACGGTGGGGTAACATGAACCTCGTAAGGAGAGGTGATGCCCAGCGGCGGTCTTTAGGGCCGTCAGGTCAGATGACTCCATCAAGTCAACTAGGTTATCCTCAATGGAGGTTAACCGTTCATTGATCTCCTTCAATTGTCCCTCAAGATCCTCCTTCTTGATACGTTCTACTGAGAATCTCTCGGCGAGTTGGGCGATGGTACCAGTACTGATCCCTCCAAATACTTTATGCTTAGGTCCCGTTGTGGTCCTTGACAAGGTCGAAGAACTCACCTGCTGGGTCGACATACCCTTGCCGCCTTGAGACGCTTTTTGTTTTGCGCTGTTCGTAGGCATCTTTCATCTTCCTTTCCTTGATAAGATCAAACACGTCATACATCCACGGTCTTTTTCTGCAGAGCAATAAGAACCTTTCTACCTTAGAGCTTAGCTCAAGTTCTTGAAGCTCATTGATCACCTCAAAGACAGCCTTTAATTGATCTTTAGAGTTTTGATCAGGTGCAAGCACTCTTCCTAATGCTTTATAAAAGGCATGCCTCATGGTAATCTTCATATTACCTCCTTATGACGACCCGCCACGCTCGACAGTGGCGGATCGGGTTTGTGAACATCAATGTACTTGTCTTATTTTCTCATAAGTCCTGGCCGTACCTCCTTTCATTAGGATCTCCATGATATTGTGGCATAGTGTTGAGCTGAAACTAGGCAGGGATCTAGCCACCCGCATCTCCATTACTTGGCCATGAATTAAACAAATCATATCATGACGAGACACTACTGTAAATCAGTGGCGTCAAATAAATCCTTACTTCGTAGCGCTACCGTCTTTTCCTCTTGTAAGA
>Ga0210377_10001889_pt1 | contig 18686 bp, 13 predicted proteins | sample PLM4_65_b1redo_FD_155480 | JGI IMG/M metagenome (GOLD analysis project Ga0210377, IMG submission 155480) | Groundwater sediment microbial communities from an aquifer in East River, Colorado, USA - PLM4_65_b1 redo | ecosystem: Environmental > Terrestrial > Soil > Riparian zone | place: USA: East...
CGTCCGTCACGAGCGACGACACCTCGCCGAGCGACCCGAGCTCCGCTGCGGTCGCGTCGAGGGCGGGCTGCTCGACGTCGGCGAGCACGACCTTCATGCCCTCGCCCAGCAAGGCCCTCGCGAGCGCCTTGCCGACGCCGCTCGCGCCGCCGGTCACGACCGCTACCCGGTCTCGTAGCTCCTTCATCGCTGCCATTCTCCCATTCTCCCAATCTCCCAATCTCGCGCGAAGCGCGCCGGAGCGTCTCCGGGCGCCAGCGGATCAGTGTTTCGCGGCCATTCGCCGCGTGCCCGCGGGCCCGAATCGGACCCTCGTATAGCGAAATGTATCGTTGCACCCGACTCTACTTTTCCTACACTGGCTGCGCATGGCGCGCGTCGAGGCTCTCAACCCGTCGGAATCCTTGAAAGAATCCGCCTGCGTGCTCACGCGACGCGAGCGCCGGAAGCTGGAGCTGCGCGGACGGATCCTCGAGATCGCCGGCCGGCTCTTCGCGGAGCAGGGGTTCCGAGAGACCCGGGTCGCCGACGTCTGCGAGCGCGCGGACATCGCGCAGAAGACCTTCTTCAATCACTTCCCCAGCAAGCTCGACCTGCTGCGCGAGATCGCTCATACAAGGATCGAGGATCTGATGTTCGAGATCGAGGGCATCCGCAAGGCCGACCTCGGCACGCGCGATCGCATCCACCGCTTCTTCACCAGCGTGACGGCGCACATTGCGGAAGCGGGTCCGAAGAACCGCGAGCTGCTCGTCGAGCTCGTGCATCTCATCAGCGGCGATGCCGCCGTACGCTCCGAGCGGGTGCGGCGACTGCATGCGGCGTTTCGAGGCATCGTCGAAGACGGGCTCTTGCTGGGCGACGTCACCCGCCGGCACGACCCTCAGGCCCTGACGGAGATGATCCTCGGCGCCTACTACGTCCTGATCTTCAACTACGCGAACCTGGATGATTTCCCGATTCGCGAGCGCGGCGACGCAGCGGCTCGCATCCTGGCCGACGCGCTGGCACCCCGCCCGGAGGAGCAGCATGGCACGACGTGAGAAGGAACACGTGCAACTTCCGATTCCCAACGGCTGGTTCGCGGTCGAGTTCAGCCGCGAGCTGCGCGAAGGGGACGTGAAGCCGCTCCACTACTGCGGTGAAGATCTGGTGCTGTTCCGATCTCGCTCGGGCCAGGCGCGGGTTCTCGACGCATTCTGCCCGCACCTCGGCGCGCACCTGGGACACGGCGGACGCGTGATGGGCGAGACCCTGCGCTGCCCGTTTCACGCCTGGCAGTGGGACGGCGCCACGGGCGGCTGCACGCACATCCCGTACTGCGACCGCGTGCCCGCCCTCGCGAAGCTGCGCGCCTGGGACGTCCAGGAGAAGAACGGCTTCATCTGGATCTGGTACCACTCCGAGGGCGAGCCGCCGCAGTGGGACTTTCCCGCGCGGCCGATCTTCGAAGGCGCCGCGAGCGCCGAATGGAGCGAGCCGCGCTCGTTCGAGAAGATCCTCGAAGCCCACATCCAGGACACCCACGAGAACAACAACGACCCCGTCCACTTCCTCTACGTACACAGCGCGACGCAGATCCCCGAGTCGGAGATCCGCTACACGGCCGACAGCACCCATTACCGGATCTCGAGCACCAACGAAGTCGAGTATCCGTTCGGCAAGTTCAAGATGACGTTCTTCCGTGACTCCTGGGGGCTCGGCCTCAACTGCATGAGCATGGAGGGCATCCCGGGCGCGGGACTGATGATGTTCGCCGCCACGACCCCGATCGACGACAAGCGGGTGCACTCGCGCTGGCTGCTCACCGCGAGCAAGAACCTGGTCGACGTGGCGGGCGAAGAATTCATGAAGGCCGTCACGACGGGCATCCAGCAGGACCTCGACATCTGGAAGTACAAGGTCCACCGCGCGAACCCGGTCCTCTGCGAGGGCGACCGTTACATCGGCGAGTACCGCAAGTGGGCGCGCCAGTTCTACACCCATCCGGTCGGAGACGTCCGGAAGCCGGAGGGGGACTGACATGGACCGCTACCTCGTGATCTCGTCGGACGGCCACGCGGGTCCCCACGCGGCCGCGTACCGCGACTACGTCGATCCCGGATACCGCGAGCTGTTCGACGTCGCGCTGCCCATCCAGATCGAGATGACCGAGCAGGCGGCGAAGAGCTTCCTGGTCGCAGACATCAATCGCGAGTGGCGCAAGGGCCGTGACCAGGAGCTCTCGGGCGCGTGGGACGCGGAGGTGCGGGACAAGGTCCTGGATGCCGACGGCGTCGCCGCCGAAGTGCTGTTCCCGGACGGTGTCACCGAGATGAACGCGCCGCCCTTCGGCGCGGGCTTCAGCATGTCGCCCGAGGGCGTGAGCGCGGACCTCCAGTGGGCGGGCTGCGTCGCGCACAATCGCTGGATGGCCGAGTTCGTCTCCACCGCGCCGGAGCGCCGGATCGGGCTCGCCTGCATCCCGGTTCTCTGGGACGTCGGCCGCGCGGTCGAGGGGATCCGCTGGTCGCATGAGAACGGATTGCGCGGCGTGATCTTCCCGCCGCGCTGGGGCAGCCACGACGCCTATCACCACACCAAGTACGACCCCGTGTGGGAGATCTGCCAGGACCTCGGCATGCCGGTCCACTTCCACTCCGGACCGGCGCCCTTCGAGGAGTACTTCGGGCCGATCCCAGCGCCCGCAGGGCACGCTGTCCAGCCCGGCGCGATGGGCACCTACATCAGCGAGGTCGCCCTGTGGCTCGTGCGTCCGCTGACCTTCATGCTCTGGGGCGGCGTCTTCGAGCGCTTCCCGAAGCTCAAGGTCGCGCTGACGGAAGGCACGGCCATCTGGGTGCCGGAATACCTCCAGCTCCTCGAGCAGCGCTACTCCGTGACCCACTACGCCCAGAAACTCGGCGACTACCGCAGCCACCTCTCGATGTCGCCCGCCAACTACTTCAGGCGCAACGTGCGCGTCGGCGCCTCGTGCATGCCGCGCCGCGAAGCCGAGATGCGGCACCAGATCGGCGTCGACACGCTCATGTGGGGAACCGACTACCCGCATCCGGAGGGCAGCTGGCCCTACACCCGGAACCAGATGCACGAGACCTTCCGCGACCTGCCCGAGGACGAGATCGGCAAGATGCTCGGCGGCAACGCAGCCGCGTTCTACGGCGTCGACACCGAGAAGCTGGCGCCGCTGGTCGCACGCATCGGACCCGAGAAGCGCTCGTTCCGAACTGCGGCCGACGCAGTCGCGGCGGCCGAACGTGGATCGGCTCCCAGCCCCGAGACGCAGGAGACGGCATGAGCAGCGCAGGCACCGGCCCGAAGATCAACCCCGGCGACATCATCCTGTGGCCGATGCTGAAGCTCGACTACGACACCGACCCGGAGAAGATCGCGGCCCTGCTTCCGCCCGGCATCGATCCGAGCGCGCGGTCGCAGGTCCACCTCACGCTCTACAACTTCCCGGTTCCCGACGTGCCCGAGTACGGCATCCTGATCACGGTCGATGCCGATTACAGGGGCGAGGAGGGCTTCTACACCCTCGGGTATGGGATCGACCAGGAGTCGGCGATCTTCGTGAGTCGCGACCGAAACGGCCAGCCCAAGTACCCGTGCGAGATCGCCTACTACCGGATGCTCGACCGCGTGCACGCGCGCTGTAGCCACCAGGGCTACACGTTCCTGGAATTCGAAGGCAAGGCGGGCGACGAGCTCCCGCACGCGCCGACCCACAGCGAAACCGAGTGGTGGATCAAGGTCTCGCCCGGGGTCGGCATGGCGCCCGGAGCCACCTATGACTTCCCGCCCCACGTGGTGCGCGTGCACACCCGCTACGGCACCGCGTTCAACCAGAAGGTCGAGGGCACGCTGACGCTGCGCGAGAGCCCCTGGGATCCCATCAAGGAGCTGCTCCCCATCGAGAGCGAGGTGTCGGCCCGCCTGTGGACACCGAGCTCCTTCGATCGCGACATCGCGCTCGCGGGCAAGCTCGACGGCGACGCGTTCGCGCCCTACGCCGACACGATCAGCGGCTCACGCTGGCCTGGCCACAACGGCGGACCGAAGCGGCGCTGAGGCCCGCACGCGAGCCAGCGGACGGGTTCGCAGCGGCTCAGGGGCGCATGCTGTAGCGGCGTGGGCCGGCTGCGAGCCGGAGCCGCGCGAGCTCCGGCCCGATCTCGTCGATCCACTCGCACAGGCGGGCGCGCGTCGTGCGCGGGTCGATCAGCGCGTGCACGCCGAAATCTTCGGCGCGCGGGAAGACCGACTGCGCGGCCGCGAGCTCCTGCTCGAGCTCGTTGCGCCGGGCTTCGGGGTCGGGCGCCGCCTCGATCTCGCGCCGGAAGGCGAGCGCCACGCCGCTCTCGACCGGGAGCGCCCCGATCTGGGCGGACGGCCAGGCCAGCACCGTGGGCGCCGGCCCCAGGTGGATGCCCGCCGCGACACCGAAGGCCCTGCGCAGCACCACCGCGATCCAGGGCACCGTGGTCTGGAGCACGGCGAACATGGCGGCCATGCCGTGGCGGATCGTGGCCGCGCGCTCGGCCTCGGGGCCGATCGCGAAGCCCGGCTCGTCGACGAGGCTCACGACGGGAAGCCGGAAGGCATCGCACAGCTCGACCATGCGCCGGATCTTCTGCGCGGCATCGGCCGACATGCAGCCGCCCAGGTGGTGGCAGTCGTTCGCGATCACGCCGACCGGCTGGCCTCGCAGGCGCGCGAGGCCGGTCACCAGTGAGCGGCCAAACAGGGGTGCGAGCTCGAAGAACGACCCGCGGTCGACGACCAGCTCGATGACGCGGCGGATCTTGAACGCGCGCCGGCGGTCGCGCGGGATGGTCGAGACGAGCTCTTCCTCCGCGCGCGCAGGCGGATCGCCGGTGTCGACGACCGGCGCGCTGTCCCACACGTTCGCGGGGAGAAAGCCGAGGAAGCGGCGGATCTGTCGCCAGGCGTCCGCTTCGTCCTCGGCCACGTTCTGGACGACGCCGCTGCGTGTGTGGATCTCGGCACCGCCAAGTTGTTCTTTGGAGAGCTTCTCGCCCAGCGCGCGCTCGACGAGGGTCGGCCCGCCCGTGAGGACCTGGGCCGTCTGCCGCGTCATCAGCGAGAAGTGCGAAGCCACGAGCCGCGCCGCGGGGAAGCCCGCCACCGGACCGAGGGCCGCGCACACGACGGGCACGGTCGCGAGCGCCTCCATGCACAGGAGGTTCAAGGGGGACGATGCCGTGAGGTCGTAACCCGAGCGACCCCGCACGCCCGAGGCGCCGGTCACCGAGGCGCCGCCTCCCTCGAGCAGGCGCACCACGGGGACGCGGCGCCGGATCGCCAGCTCGTCGGCATACTGCCCCTTGCGCAGACCTACGGATGTGTAGGCTCCGCCGCGAATCGTGAAGTCGTCGCCGCCCACCACGACCTGGCGTCCGTCGATGCGCGCGATCCCCACCACGACGTTCGCCGGAGCGAACGAGCGCAGCTCCCCGTTCGCGTCCCGTTCCGACTCGCCGGCCAGCTCGCCGTGCTCCCGAAAGCTGGCCGGGTCGACGAGCGCTTCGATCCGTTCCCGCACCGTGAGGCGCCCGCGCGCGTGCTGGCGTTCGACGGCTTCGGCGCCGCCCTGCTGGTGGGCGAGCGCCCGCAGGCGCTCGATCTCGTCGACCTCGGGCTTCCAGCTCATGGCCAGACTATAGTCGGACGCGATGCGCGAGGGCCTGCGTGTTTCGATCACGCTCTCCGGTCTCGCGCGCCTTTTTGGCGACCGGCTCGGCGCGGTGGTCGAGCTCGCGACCGCCGCCGAGGCGGCGGGCATCGACCAGATCGCCGTGCCCGATCATCTCGCGATCGGGCCGCACACCGACAAGTATCCTTATGGACGCTTCCCGCTGCCCGCGGACGAGCCGTGGCTCGAGCCCCTCACGCTGCTGGCCGCGATGGCGGGCGCGACGCGGCAGATCAGACTTGCCACGGGAGTGCTGATCGCGCCGCTGCGGCCGGCGCTGCTGCTCGCCAAGACCGCCGCCACGCTCGACGTGCTCTCGGGCGGGCGCCTCGACCTGGGCGTCGGGCTCGGCTGGCAGCGCGAGGAGTTCGACGCCAACGGCACCCCGTTCGCGGACCGCGCTCGCCGGCTCGACGATCAGCTCCGCGCCTGCCGCGCGCTCTGGAGCGGCGGACCGGTTTCGTTCCGATCCGAGACGGTGTCGTTCGACGACCTCATCTGTCTGCCGCGTCCGCTCCAACCCGGCGGTCCGCCGCTCTGGTTCGGCGTGGCGGCGAACGAACGCAACGCGGCGCGCATCGCAGAATTTGGCGCCGGCTGGCTGCCGATGGAGACGGAGCCCGAAGCGATCGCCCGCGGTATCGCGCTGCTGCGGCGCGCCTTTGAAAAGGCCGGACGCGATCCCATGACGCTCGGCGTCCGGGCCAACGCGCCGGTCGCGGCCGACGCCGCCGGCAGGCCCGATCTGGACGCCACGCTGAAGGCGCTGCCGCGCCTGCGCGACGCCGGCGTCAGCGTCGCCGGCTTCGCGCTGGCTCGCTTCGTCCGCTCGCGGGACGAGATTCCCGCGTGGCTCGCGCGCCTCGCGGGCCGCTGAGGAGCGCGGCTACGAACGCGCCCAGCCGCGCTCGTGGGGCGCGAAGAAGTGGACGCTGAGCGCCATGCGCTGGTGCAGCCAGACGCCGCCGACTTTCGTGTACTCGTCGTCCTCGGCGCCCGCCATCCAGGCGGGCCGGCCGTCGCGCATGCTGCACGGCGCGAGCAGCTCCCAGCGCGCGCGGGCGCGCTCGCCGTCGAGCTCGATCTGGGGATTCACGAAGTAGTGTCGGGAGAAGAGCAGCGTCGGTTCCGCCATGCGTGCGCGGATCGCCTCGCGGCCGCGGCAAACGCCGAGCCCGGCGCCGCCGTCCCAGACCGCGTCCTCGGCGAAGAGCTCGGCGATCTCGCCCGCGAGGCGCGCGAGATCCTCGGGGGGGCGCAGTCCGCCCTTCGCGTAGCGGGCGTCCACGAGTTCGGCATAGCGCGCCTTCAGGCGCCGGATCGCCTCGGCATCCTCGAGCGCGCGCACCCGCGCGGCGAGCGACGCCAGCTCTTCTTCCACGTTTCGGCCGCCTGCCACCTCAGCCTCCTTCAGCCTCGTGCTCAGCCCGGGCTCACGCGGGCGTCGAGCGCGCGCTCGATGCGCGCCAGCGCCTCGATCTGGCGCTCCTGGATCTCGAGCAGCCGCGCCCACTCGCGCTGCTGGAGGTCGTCGAGCTTGGCGTGCAGTCCCATGACCTCCATCTCCGCCTTCAGGTTTACCTCGTAATCGTGGCGAGCGTCGACGCGGTCCTTCGCCGCCATCCGATTCTGGCTCATCAGGATGACGGGCGCCTGAACGGCCGCGAGACAGGAGAGCACGAGGTTCAGCAGGATGAACGGAAACGGGTCGAAGCTCCCCGGTCGCTCGACGTTGAAGCCGATCCACACGAGCAGCGTTGCGCCGAAGAGCGCCAGGAAGGTCCAGCTGCCTCCGAACGCCGACAACCGGTCCGCCATGCGCTCGCCGAGCGTGAGCCGCTCCTCGAACTCGATGTTGGTGTCGCGGGCGACCGCTTCGCGGTGCACCACGTGCGAGAGGATGCGTCGCTCGAGTTCGCCCAGGCGCGCGACCTGCGTCTCGAGGCTTTGCTTCGCGTGCGCGACCGCCGGGGCGTGAGAGACAGCGCGCGGAGTCGCCCGCGCGATGAAGCGCGCCGCGCCGATCATGGCCGCGGCGCCGGCGGCTCCCGCCAGGATCCAGATCAGAGCATGCATGAAGCGTCCTCCCCGCGTAGCATGATGCCACCGGTCTCGCCCGAGCGCGTCGTGCTCTCCCGGAGGCTCGCATGAACGAGCGATTGCTCGCCGCCATAGGCTCGATCGTCGGCGTCGCGCTCTTCGCGCTCGCGATCGGGATCCTCCACCACGAGCTCGCGGAATTCCACTATCGTGACGTGATCGCGCACCTGCACGCGATTCCGGTCGAAGGGCTGACGCTGGCGCTCGCGCTCACGGGCCTCGGCTACCTCTCGCTCACGGGCTACGACGCCCTCGCGCTGCGCTGGATCCGCAGCCCGATTCGCTATGGCCGCATCGCCTTCGCTTCGTTCATCGCCTACGTCTTCAGCCACAACGTGGGGCTGTCCTTTTTCGGCGGGAGCGCGGTTCGCTACCGCATGTTCACCAGCTGGGGCTTGACGCCCCCCGAGCTGGCCCGCGTCATCACCTTCAATGTCCTGACCTTCTGGCTCGGCTTTCTCGCGCTCGGCGGGCTTGCGCTCAGCCTCGATCCGATCCGGTTGCCCGGCGCCTGGCACTCCATCCTCGCGACCACGCGACCGCTCGGTCTGGTCTTCCTGGCCGCGCTCACCGGCTACGCGCTCGCGAGCCTGCAGCGGCGGCGCACGCTGCGGCTGCGCGGCTTCGAGATCGAGCTGCCCGGCGCGCGCACGACGCTCGCGCAGGTCGTGATCTCGTCGGTCGACTGGACGCTCGCCGCGGCGGTGCTCTACGTGCTGCTCCCCGAAGCGCCGGGGCTCGGGTTCACACGCTTCGTCGGCATCTACCTGCTCGCGCAGGTCGTGGGGCTCGTCAGCCACGTGCCCGCCGGCCTCGGTGTCTTCGAGACGGTGATGGTGCTGCTGCTCTCGCCCTGGCTCCCGGGTGACGCGGTTCTCGGCTCCGTCGTCGCGTATCGGATCATCTACTACCTGATCCCGCTCGCCCTCGCGCTCGTGCTCTTCGGTGGCTTCGAGATGCTCGAGCGCCGCGGCGCGCTGCGCGCCGCGAGCGGACTGCTCGGCCGCTTCCTCCCCGAGCTGCTGCCTCGCGCCTTCGCGATCTCGACGTTCGCGGGGGGCGTGATCCTGCTGCTCTCGGGCGCGACACCGGCCGCCCCCGGCCGCGTGCAGATCCTCTCCCGCCTGCTTCCGCTTCCCCTGCTCGAGTTCTCCCATCTCCTGGGGAGCGTGCTGGGAGTCGGGCTGCTGCTGCTCTCGCGCGGCCTGCAACAGCGTGTCGACGCTGCGTACGGGCTCACGCTCGCGCTTCTGGTCGGCGGTTGCGCGGCTTCGCTCGCGAAGGGCCTCGATTGGGAGGAGGCGCTGGTGCTGGCTGCGATGGCCGCGGCTCTTGCGCCCTGCCACAAATATTTCTATCGGCGCAGCTCGCTGATCGCGCAGTCGTTCTCGCCGGGCTGGCTCGCGGCGATCGCACTGATCCTGATCGGAGCCGGCTTCGTCGTGGTCCTGGCCTACCGGCACGTCGATTACGCGCACGAGCTCTGGTGGCAGTTCGCCTTCGAAGCGCACGCGCCGCGCTCGCTGCGCGCGCTCGCAGCCGGCAGCCTCGTGCTCGCCGCATTCGCCTTCGCGCGCCTGCTGCGCCCTGCGCCGCCGCTCGAACTGGCAACCTCGCAGGAGGATCTCGAGCGGGCCAGCAAGCTCGTCGCGGATGCCTCCCGCGCGCAGGCGCATCTCGCGTTCGTCGGTGACAAGCGCATGCTCTTCCACGAGGCGGGCACCGGCTTCGTGATGTACGGCGTGCGCCGGCGCAGCTGGATCGCGATGGGCGACCCCGTCGGCCCACCCGATGTGTGCCGCGAGCTCGCCTGGCAGTTCCGCGAGATCGCCGACCGCCACGGAGGTCTCGCCGCCTTCTACGAAGTGGGCGCGGAGAACCTGCCGGTGTATCTCGATCTGGGCCTCCACCTGCGCAAGCTCGGCGAAGAAGCGCGCGTGCCGCTCGCGGATTTCTCCCTCGCAGGCGGCGCGCGCAAGGGACTGCGGCAGGCGCATGCCCGCATGCTGCGCGAGGGCTGCCGCTTCGAAGTCATCGACCGCGAAGCCGTCGCCGGGTGCCTCGACGAGCTGCGCGTCGTCTCGGAGCAGTGGATGCGCAGCAAACATACGCGGGAGAAGCGCTTTTCCATCGGCTTCTTCGATCCCTCGTATCTGCGGCGCTGTCCGATCGCCCTGGTGCGGCGCCAGGATCGCATCATCGCCTTCGCGAATCTCTGGGCTCCCGCTGCGCGCGAGGAGCTGTCGATCGATCTCATGCGCCATGCGGACGCGGCTCCCTCCGGCGTGATGGAATATCTGTTCGCCGAGCTGCTGCTCTGGGGTCGCACGCAGGGCTACCGCTGGTTCAGCCTCGGCATGGCGCCGCTCTCCGGCTTCGAGCACCACCGCCTGGCGCCGCTCTGGAATCGCTTCGGAGCACTGCTCTTCCGGCACGGCGAGCACTTCTACAATTTCCGGGGCCTGCGCGCCTTCAAGGACAAGTTCGATCCGGTCTGGGAGCCGCGCTATCTCGCGTCGCCCGGCGGGCTCTCGATGCCCTTCTTGCTCACCGACGTCGCGGCGCTGATCTCGGGGGGCGTGACCGGCGTGATCGCACGCTGAGAGCCGTGGCGCGCCGCTGCCAGGCGACGCTCGGCGCCCGCGAGTATTTTGAGCGCGAGCCCCTCGTAATCGCCGTCGAAGTGATGGCCCCCCGAAGTATGGATCCTCTCGCAGCGCGCGAGCTCTCGCGCGCGACACAACGTCTGCTCCTCCTCGTCTCCGTATACGCACTGCACGAGCGCGGGATCGATGCGCACGAGCTCGGGTAGCACGGCGGGCCCGTCGTCCGCGCGCCCACCCAGCCAGCCCGAGACGTGGAACTCGAAGGGCGCCGTCGGCTCGAGTCCGAGCAGCGAGATCTGGACCACCGCGGCACGCGCGCTCACAGGCAATCGGTTGAAGGCGAAGGGCAGGATTCCCGCTCCGAACGAGTAGCCGACGAGCAGCGCGTGGGGTGTGCCCCAGCGCCCTTGGAAGCTGTCGAGAATCGCGGCGAGATCGCGCGCGACCTGCTCCGGTGTCTTCGCGTGCCAGAAATAACGCAGGCTGTCCACGCCGACGACGGGGACGCCGCGCCGCGCGAGGATCTCGGCGACGGTTTTGTCGAGATCGCGCCAGCCGCCGTCACCCGAATAGATCACGGCGAAGAGCTCCCCGGGCTGCTGCGCGGGAATTTCGATCAAAGGCAGGCCCGCGAGGGATGCGGCGCGGGGCTCGCCGCCGTCTGGCGTGAGCAGCGGCGCGAGCGCGACGGCGAGCCGCGCACCCGGCGTAGCGCCCTGCGCGCCGACCCACTCCGTGCGGGGATCGGCCTTCGCGAGCGCGCGCAGTCCTTCGCTCGCCGGCGCGCTCGTTGCGATGCGCAGGCGTGCGGGAAGCTCCGCGCGCGGAGCGTAGGCAAAGCCCTGGCCCGCGACGACGGTCGAGGGCGCGCCGGCGCACAGCGGCACCCGCGTCCCGAGACTCGCTGCGGGATCGACGCTCAGCGCGCCGCCAAGGGTCGCCGCCGGCGCTTGCGCGAGCGCTGCGTAGGCGAGGGTTCCCCCCGCGCCGACTCCGGCGAGCAGCGGCGAGCGGTAGCGCTCGTAGCCGAGCTCGCGCTGGAGGCGTTGCGAAAGCGCTTCGATCTCCGCCACCAGGTAGTGGCAGCCGTCATCGCTCGCGGCGAGCCCGTGCAGATACTGCGGCAGGTCGACGCCCACCACGGTCGTGCCCCGCGCGGCGAGCGCGCCCGCCGTCTGCACCAGGTCGGGATCGAGGCCGTCGACGTCGGAGAAGAGGAACAGGAAGCCACGCGCAGGAGCGACGGCGCGGAAGAGCGACACCTTGCCGAGTCGACCGGCTTCGAGAGCTTCCGGCGCCACCGCGGGGCGCGGTCGCGCGCGGTAGAGCCGCCACGGCGGCGCGTCGAGGGCGAGCTCGTAGGCCGTGTCGGGAAGGCTCTCGCGTGCGCCAAAGTGACGTGCCCGCACGATCACCCAGTCGTACCAGGCGCCGAAGCCGTCCGGATCGAAGTCTTTCGGCCGCCAGGCGAAGTCCGGGGGCGACGACGGTCGATCGCTGCCTGGCGCCTCGCGCAGCGGGAGCTGCCAGAACTCGCCGACGAAGCTCGCCGCGATCATGCCCCCGCGGCGCGCCTGGGCATACGCGAGAAAGTGCAGGTAGGGGGCCGTACGCATGACGCGGCCGTCGCGGTCGAAGGTGAGCGCGAGCACCTTCGGCTGCTCGGGCAGGCGCTCGAGCACCGCCTCGAAGCTTCGCGCCTCGCGGTCGAAGCGCGCGAGCTGCACCCAGGCGAGCGCGAGCGTCGCGAGGGCGAGCGCAGCGAGGGCCGCGCGCGAGAGTCGAGGTCGACGCACGAGCACGTCGGATCCCGCCGCGAGCGGCAGCCACGCCGCGGCGAGCAGCGCGAAGCGGAAGTGCACCGCCTTCGCGTACGCCGTGTGCGTGGGCAGCGCAAAGTAGAGGCAGGCGCACAGGAGGGGGAGCACACAAACGGCGCGCGCAGGAGGCGCGAGCATGCGCCAGCGCCGGCGCGTCATGGGTAGGGAGTCGTGCGAGAACAGGATCCAGGTGGCGAGCCACGCGATCAGCAGCAGGTCTTCCCAGTGCCCCCGGTAGCCGCCCAGGATCTCGTCGTCAAACCTGGTGAGCCGGCTCGCGAGGGGCTCGAAAAAAAACCTGCCTGGCGGGAAGGATCCGTTTCCGAGCCAGAGCCAGGCGGCGATACCCGCCGCGAGCACCCCGAGCGGGAGCCAGCGCCGCGGCAGCCCGCGGCGATCCCCGAACGCGAAGACGAGCGCAGCGAAGCCGAGCACGAGCAGCACGCCGTACGGGTTCGCGAGCACGACGGCTGCACAGGTCGCGCCCGCCGCGAGCTCGCCGCGCCAGCCCCGGCGCGGCGTTGCGAGCTGCGCGCACGCGACGAGCGCCAGTCCGAGCGAAAAATTGAAATGCAGCGCGCCCCAGAAGACGGCCCGGTTGTAGACGAGGGGCAGCGCGAGCAGGCCGAGCCACACCGGCTTGCCGAGCGCGCGCAGTAGCGCGAGCACGCCGAGCGGATAGGCGAGCAGCGATAAGAAGACCGTGCCGCGCATCGCCGCCTCGAAAGGCAGCAGCTTCGCGAGGCCGAGCGCGAGCCCATAGGGGAGCAGGTACAGCGTGTCGCTCCAGGCCGTGACGTAATTCGCGGCGAGCCCATACTGCGGATCGTCGAGCGAGTGGAGGATCCGGACGGCGGCCCAGTGCTGGGGCAGGTCCGTCATCGGGAGGTAGGCGAAGACCAGCGCCGGCGCCGCGAGCAGCAGGCTCGCCGCCAGCACGAGGAGCAGCCGCGCTCCGGGGTTGGGCGCCGAGGCTTCGGGCGGGCCGGCGGCTTGCTCCAGCATGTCTTTGGCCGCGGGTTCTACCGCAGCGCGTCGGATCTGGGAAGCCGCCGCCGCCGGGCGCCGGCGCCCACGAGCCGGCCGGCTCGCGAACCTGGACAAACCCCGAGCCCCGCGGGCATAATGTTCTGACACTCCGTCAGATTCCGACGCGGGGGATGAGAATGGCCACTCGAGCGATCGAGCAGCGGGCGGTCGCGGGCCGTGCGGCCGCGGCGGCGGCGATCGATCCCGTCACGGTCGAGGTGATCCGCGGCGCCATGGAGACGGTCGCCTACGAGATGGCGACGCACGTCTCGCTCTCCGCCACGACGCCGATCCTGAACCAGAGCAACGAGCGCAACGCGACCATCCTCGACGGGCGCGGCGCGCTCGGAGCGCTCTCCGTCGGCATCCCGCAGTTCATGCTCTCCTCGACCCTGCCCGTGCGCTTCGCGCTCGAGTTCTTCAAGGAGGAGGGGCTCAACGACGGCGACGTGCTGGTCGCGAACGATCCCTACCACGGCGGCGGCCACCTGCCGGACTACAACGTCTTCTCACCCGTGGTGGTGGACGGCGAGCTCGTGCTGATCGCCTCGATCCAGTGTCACCACGCCGACACCGGCGGCGGCATGCCGGGCGGCTACAACGCCGAGGCCATCGACATCTGGGCCGAGGGCGTGCGCTTCCCGGCGCTCAAGCTTTACGAGCGCGGCGTCGAGCGCCGCGATCTCACCTACATGCTGAAGGTGAACAACCGCACGCCTACGTTCATCGGCGACCTGCGCGCCCAGGTGGGCGCGGCGCAGCTCGGCGTGAAGCGATTGAAGGACATCATCGCGCGCTACGGCACCCCCGCGGTGAAGGCGGCGGTCGATCACTCGATCGCGTACGCGGCCCGGCGCTTCCGCGAGGAGGTCGCCTCGTGGCCGGACGGCGTCTACGAAGCGGACGCCTGGGTCGACCACGATCCGATCGGGAATCCCGACATCCACGTCCACGTCAAGGTGACGGTCGCGGGCGATCGGCTCACGGTCGATTTCACCGGCTCCGACATGCGGCAGAACCTCAAGGCCTACTCGTCCTTCGGCAACACGCGCGGCTACGTGGTGGCGCAGCTCGCCTCGATGATGGATCCGTCGATCCCGAAGAACGAGGGCTTCTTCGAGTCCATCGATTTGATAGTGCCCAAGGGCTGCGTGCTCAACCCCGAGGTGGGTAAGACCGTGGCCGCCGGCACGCACCACCCCGGCGTCGAGGTCGGCGAGGCGATCTGCAAGGCGCTCGCGCAGATCCTGCCCGAGCGCGCCTGCCCGCAGATCTACAAGCTCGGCATGCCGACAATAATCTTTGGCGAGCACCCGGAGACGAAGCAGCTCTTCGTCGACCACTCGGTCGACGTGCTCGCGGCCTACTGCAACGCCGTGCGCGGTCAGGACGGCTGGGGCTCGATGCCGGCTTCCTTCGGGAACCTGATCCGCGCCACCGCCGAGGTGAACGAATCGATCTTCCCGGTGCGCCACGAGTGCTGCGATTACGAGATCGATACCGGTGGCCCGGGCGAGTTCCGCGGCTGTCCCGGCTCGCGCGTCGTGAAGCGCGTGCTCGTGCCCGCGACGGTCACCACCTACATGGTGGGGATGAAGTACCCGATGTCGGGCGTTGCCGGTGGCCTCGACGGCACGCCGAACGAGCTGATCACGAACGTCGACACGGATCGCGCGCACAAGGTCGAGTGCATGGCGAACGGCGTTCCGCACGCGGCGGGCGAGGCGTTCCGGTACGTGTACGGCGGCGGCGGCGGCTGGGGCGATCCGCTCGCGCGCGAACCCGCGCGCGTGCAGGACGACGTGCTCGACGAGCTCGTCTCCGTCGAAGCGGCACGACGTGATTACGGTGTCGTCTTCACGGGAAGCCTCGAAGAGCTCGACCTCGCGGTCGACGTCGAGGCCACGCGACGCCTGCGGGCGGGGAGGCGCTAGCCATGGGCCACCGCATCGGCATCGACGTCGGCGGCACCTTCACCGATTTCATTCTTGGCCGGGACGGCCGCGAGGTCGTGCTGTTCAAGGTGCCGACGACGCTGCCGGACCAATCGCTGGGCGTCATGAACGGGATCGCCGCGATCGCACAGGGCGAAGGCGTCGGCGTGCGCGCGCTGCTCGAGCAGACGGACCTGATCGTCCACGGCACCACCACCGCCGACAACACCATGATCGAGATGAACGGCGCGGTGACGGGGCTGATCACCACGGCGGGGCACCGCGACGAGATCGAGATCCGGCGCGGCTACAAGGAGAGCATCTGGGATCCGGCCTTCCCGCCGCCGATCCCGATCGCCCCGCGTCGCCGCCGGATCGGCGTGCCCGAGCGGCTCGACTTCCGCGGGGGCGTCGTCACGCCGCTCGACGAAGCGGCCGTGCGCCACGCCGTCCAGCGCCTGCGCAAGCAGGGCGTCGAGTCGATCGCCGTCTGCCTGCTCTTCTCCTTCATCAATCCGGCGCACGAGAAGCGCGTGAAGGAGATCATCTCCGAGGAATTCCCGGGCGTGCGCGTCTCGCTCTCGCACGAAGTGATGCCGACGGCGCCGGAGTTCGAGCGCACCTCGACCACGCTCGTCGACGCCTACGTCGGCCCGCGCGTCGAGAGCTATCTGAAGCGCCTCCAGGGCGCGCTGCACGGCGCGGGCTACCGGCACGATCTGTTGATCATGCAGAGCAACGGCGGGATCATGACGGCAGACTTCCTGGCCAAGCGCGCCGTCGCCTCGCTCGGCTCCGGCCCGACCGGCGGCGTGATGGGCGCCTGCGCCGTCGCGAAGCGCGCGGGCGTGTCCGATTTCATCGCCATCGACATGGGCGGCACCAGCTACGAGGCGTGCCTGATCAAGGGCGGCACCCCGCGCATCCGCAGCTTCTGGAACTGGCAGCACCGCTATCTCGTGGGCCTGCCGATGGTCGAGATGCATTCGATCGGCGCGGGCGGCGGCTCGATCGCCGTCGTCCAGGCGGGCGCGCTGCGCGTCGGTCCCGAGAGCGCGAAAGCCGACCCCGGCCCGATCTGCTACGGGCGCGGCGGCGAGCGCCCGACGGTGACCGACGCGAACCTCGTGCTCGGCTACATCAACCCCGAGGCGCTCTGCGGCGGCGAGTTCAAGCTGAGATCGCAGGGGGTGCGCGAGGCGATCCTCGAGCAGATCGGGAAGCCCCTCGGCCTCGACGTGGTCGAGGCGGCCCACGGCATCTTCCGCATCGTGAACGCGAACATGGCGAACGCGATCCGGCGCGTCTCTTCGGAGGCCGGCTTCGACCCGCGCGACTTCCGCATGGTCGTGTATGGCGGAAACGGCCCCGTGCACGCCGGCATGCAGGCCGACGAGCTCGGCATCCGCGAACTGCTCGTGCCGAAGACCTCGCCGGCTTTCTCGGCGCTGGGCCTCCTGCTCGCCGACTACGTCGTCGATTCGCAGCGCAGCTACATCACGCCCGCGCGCCGCGCGCAGGCGGCGCGCATCAACGAGCTGTTCGTCGAGATGGAGGATCACGCCGAGCGCGAGCTGCGGGCCGCGGGGCTCTCGCGCGGCGACCTCGCCTTCCACCGCTTCGTGAACCTCTGCTATCCGGGCCAGACGTTCGACATGGCGGTACCCGCCGTGTGCCGCGCGGACGGCCGCATGGGCCCCGAGGAGCTCGCGCGCACGGTCGAGGCGTTCCACGACCTGCACGAGGAGTTGCACGCCTATGCGGTGCGCGACGAGGAGCCGGTGATCCGCGCCGTGCGCGTGCAGACGATCGGCCAGACGGCGAAGCCGAGCCTGCGCGAGTACCCGCGCGTCGGCACGCCGGTTTCGAGCGCGCTGCGTTCGCGGCGGCAGGCGTTCTTTGGCGGGCGCTTCGAAGACACGCCCGTCTACGACGGCGAAAAGATCGGCCACGGCCACCGCATCGAGGGGCCCGCGATCGTCGAGGAGCGCTTCACGACGATCGTGATCTACCCCGGTCAGACCGCGGAGCTCGATCGCTTCGGCAACTACGTGATCGCGCTGCCCGCACCGTCCGTGGGCTAGCCGTGTCGCGCGTCGCGATCGCCGGGATCGGCCAGACGGAGTTCTCGAAGAACATCGGCCGCAGCGAGCGCCACATCGCGCTAGAGGCGATCCGGCTGGCGCTCGACGACGCGGGGCTCGCGCCTGCGAACGTGGACGGGCTCGTGCGCTTCGACATGGAGACGACCTCGGAGGTCGAGATCGCGCGCAACCTCGGCATTCCGAACCTGCGTTTCTTCGGCGAGGTCGGCTACGGGGGCGGAGGTGGCTGCGCGGCGGTGGGCCACGCCGCGATGGCGATCGAGACCGGCTGGGCGCGCAGCGTGGTGTGCTGGCGCGCGCGCAACCGGGGCTCCGGCGGGCGCCCCTGGGCGGGGACCCGCCCGGAGGTGGGCGGCGACGCGCAGTTCTACATCCCGTTCGGCCTGGTGCGGCCCGTCGACCAGATCGCGATGCTCGCGAGACGACACATGCACGAGTATGGTACGACCAGCGAGCAGCTGGGCGCCGTCGCCGTCGCCTTCCGCAAGCACGCCGCGCGCAATCCCCACGCCCTGATGCGCGAGGCGCTCACACTCGAGGGTCACCAGGCCTCGCGCATGGTCTCGGATCCGCTGCGCAAGCTCGATTGCTGCCTCGAGACCGACGGCGCGCTCGCCGTGGTGCTGACCTCGCTCGAGCGCGCCCGCGACCTGCGGGAGCGCCCTGCCATCGTGCTCGCCGCTGCGCAGGGAACCGGGCCGGAGCACGTGGTGATGGTGAATTATCATCAGCCACGTTTTCTGGAGACGCCTTCGCTGTGGGCTGCGCGCGAGCTGTGGGCGCGCGCGGGCGTGCAGCCCTCCGACGTCGACTGCGCGCAGTTCTACGACGCCTTCACCCCGCTCGTGGTCTTCTCGCTGGAGGAGTACGGCTTCTGCAAGCCGGGGGAGGGAGGGGCCTTCTGCGAGGAGGGCCGGCTCGAGTGGCCCGCGGGCGAGCTCCCGTCGAACACGAGCGGCGGCGGGCTCTCCGAGGCCTACGTTCACGGCTTCAACCTGATCCTCGAGGGCGTGCGTCAGGTGCGCGGCACGAGCACGAGCCAGGTGCGCGACGCGAGTTTGTGTCTCGTGACCTCGGGCGCCGGCGTGCCGACCAGCGCCCTGCTTCTGGCGAGGGACTAGCCGTGAGCTCCGCTGCGCCGTCGCGTCCGCTGCCGTTGCCCGATGAAGTCACGGCGCCCTTCTGGGAGGGCTGCCGCCTGGGCGAACTCCGGATGCAGCGCTGCGCCGCCTGCGCGCGCTTCCGCTTCCACCCGAGGCCCATGTGCCCGCACTGTCTCTCGTTCGATGCGGAGTGGGTGCGCGTGTCGGGCGAAGGCGTTCTCTTCAGCTTCGTGATCTGCCACCCGCCGGTGCTCCCGGCGTTCCAGGCGAGCG
>Ga0210377_10001890_pt1 | contig 18685 bp, 20 predicted proteins | sample PLM4_65_b1redo_FD_155480 | JGI IMG/M metagenome (GOLD analysis project Ga0210377, IMG submission 155480) | Groundwater sediment microbial communities from an aquifer in East River, Colorado, USA - PLM4_65_b1 redo | ecosystem: Environmental > Terrestrial > Soil > Riparian zone | place: USA: East...
CTTGACAGTTCCATAAAAAATCTTTAGGTGGGCACTGACACATCTCCACTCTACGAAGGAATTGGGTGGGATCACACCCTCACTTTCTTTCAGCACTGAAACTCCTTCGGGGATATACAATTCCGAGCGTACAACTGACACCTTAGCCCTGGCTACCTGTTCCATTTGATTTCGGATTACCCAGTCTATCATCATAGGTTGGTACAATAATACAGACGATACTATGAAAGAAATAGTAATTGTTACAAATATCTTGTGTTTTGACATCTGGACGACCTTATACCTAGCCATTCAGCCAAAATAACAAAAGCATGTTTATTAGTCCCCCAATGAATTGCACGAGTGGCAGAAGGGACCACAGACGGGAAAAGTTGTTTGGCCTCACTTTACGATAGTTGGCTATTAGGAACAAGGTGATTATTGGAAAAACACAGAGCAAAGCAGTATTTGCACAACACAGTTGGTTACCGAAGGATGTCGCAAATAGTGGCCCCGGGTGTGTCATAACAGAGTAAGAGGTCCAACCAACGCGTTGAAAATAAGCCACATATGCCACTGGCGCTGCGCCGATTGATAGAGACAGGCCCGTAATGATAGCCAGCCAAAACTCTGGCTTATTTGCCCAGTTTTTGATACTTGAAAGCATTGTACTAACCCTAATTGATCAGGTTAACAAAAGATTATACGGCAGCGGTATAACGACCTATGGACGGCTGTCGCATAATTCCCCGAATGGGGTGTCATGTCATACGGTCAAAGATTAATTTCGCTGAGGTCATTATAGCACTCGCGAAAATCACTGTGCCGTATTCCTCCCATCCACCAGCAACAAATGACCCGTTACAAAGGAGGAATCATCTGAAACAAGAAACAATACAGCTAGACCAGGCTATAAATAGCCATATGCTTTGAGCGTTATCAATGCTTTGATGGTGACTACACCACGATTTTCCAACTCACAGGCTGGGCTGACAGCAGACCATGTGATAGGCCAGCCCCCATCTGCCAGTTGTCGAGCAGCTAACGCCTTTAGATGAGACTCAATTTGACTGTTCTCAAATAAGCCATGGCAAAGGCTATCAGGTACAGGTGCCCATGTCAGAGGTTTAAAAGTATATCCAGAGGCATGCGGGTCAAAGGTGGTTAGTTTTTTGATTTGTTCACTAATGTGTTGAAACATCCTTTCTGCACGGTCTTGGTCGGGTACATTTTCAAGAAAGATCGCCGCGCAGAGTAAGTCGTGCTCACTTCCATTCTGCAGTTCTTCGATTTTTCGCCAGCAATACTCAGTAGCCTTCTCAACCCATACGTGCTGAAACTTGTGCTTGTGTAGGAGCCCGGCAATGCTCGCCGTAGGATTGATAGAGGCGGGGGGAGTATCTTCCGTATTCCACCACTCTGCTCTTGGGGCGTTTCTGACGGATGGCAAGACAAAAGGTACCCCTCCTTCATTCGTCGTAACGCTCATGAGAAAGTCACAGATGTTCCCGGCGAGCGCCGCATCGAAACCTAGATCATCGAGTATTCGCAAAGCAAATTCCTGGTCAATCGGTTGACTAGAGGGAGTGCGTTTGTCTGGCTCAAGCGCATTGCCAAACCCGCCATCGTCATTCTGATAGGCGGATAGTGCAGCGATGACGTTTTGCCTTGCCCCTCCTCTAAAAAGAAAAGAGAATAGATATCTTTCGAGCAAGCGGGCATTATTCCAAATAAAGATTTCTGCTGATTCAAGTATGCTTGTTGACATGATAAACCTATCTTTTCCTTCTGGTTGGCGATTCCCTTGTTGAGAACTCTGAAAATGCCAACTACGCCTTAAATAGAAATATGGATTGAATTAAGTATAGCCCTCAATCTTGATCATTGACAACTAATCAACTGATCTACTGCGCCGCATTGCCTCCATCCACCAGTAACAGATGACCTGTCACAAACGACGAATCGTCCGGAGCTAAAAACAGTACTGCCTTCGCGATCTCTTCATCTTCCCAGCAAGGATTTTCATCAAGGAGACAAAACTTCATCCAGGGCGCAACGAATGCCGATTTCACCGTCAGTGGCGTGTTCGGGTTTGCCGCTGGCGCGGTTGGTGACTCGCAATTGATACCTGAGACTGCGCCAACCACCGCCGCGCAGGGTTCGATACTGGCCGGTTTCCGGCCCATGCGGGTTTTGTGTGGGGGCTTGAACATAGTAATCAGGGGAATACCAGTCTGCGACCCATTCCCACAGGTTGCCAGCCATGTTGAGCGCGCCGTAGGGACTGACGCTCTCAGGATAAGCGTCCACCCTGGCGGGTGCACCTGTACAGCCAAGAAAATTAGCCTGCTCACAATCAATCCCCGCGCCCCACGGATAGAGTCGATCATCACTGCCCCGTGCGGCTTTTTCCCATTCGGCCTCATAGGGAAGTCTGCGTCCCGCCCACCGGCAATAAGCTTGCGCTTCATCACCATTCAGCATGATCACTGGATAATCGTGATATTCACTTTCGTAATAATAGGGATCCCCATTTGGCAAATATACACCCCACAGGTAGGGAGAAATCGTACGTTCATGACATGCATTTGCAGCAACACATGCAGCAAACATGGCATTGGTGACTTCCGTACGGTCAATCCAAAACGCATCCACATGGACCACATGCTGTGGCTCTTCGTTTGGTTCTGCATGCAGATCGTCTGCGGCGGAACCCTGGATAAATTCGCCCGCAGGCACGCAGACCAGCGTCATCCCGTCCCCTGGTGAGACCCAGGTCTGCCCGATTGTGTCGCATGGTGGCGGTTGATCAGAGACTGTAGCGGTTGCACTCAGAGAAGTGCACGCTGTAGCGAGGATAGCCAGCAAAAGGAAAGGGGTAATCGATCTCATTGTGCTGTATTGCCTCCGTCCACCAGCAATAAATGACCCGTCACGAACGACGAATCATCTGAAGCCAGGAACAGCACAGCTTTCGCGATCTCTTCGGGTTTGCCGAAACGTCCCATTGGGATATACGCGCTGGATTCCTTCATCGCTTCCTCCAAACTCACCGGGTCTGAATATTCAAAATAGCCGCGCTCCAACCAGCGATCCACGAACGTATCACCGGGGCAGACGGCGTTCACGCGGATATTGTCGCGCGCATGATCAAGCGCCATCGCCTTTGTCATGGTGCCCACCGCACCTTTACTGGCGATATACGGGAACGCATCCCTGCCTGCCACCACAGACCAATCGGACCCGTTGTTGACGATCACGCCACCGCCTTGTTGTTTCATGATGGGAATTACCAGCTTACACATGCGCCATAAGGCGGTCACGTTGATGGCAAGTGTATTGTTCCACACTTCATCGGATGTTGTCTCTGCTGTTCCTTGGGTAACGATGCCCGCGTTGTTGAACAGGATGTCCACGCGCCCGAATTCGGTTAGAGTCCGCTCGACGACGCGGGAACAATCACCGGCCCGGGAATGATCCGCCTGGACGAATACGCCGCGCGCGCCCCTTTGCCTGATCCCGTCTTCGGCGCGTTGACCCAACTCCGCGCGGCGTCCCGTGATGACCACATCCGCGCCTTCCTCTGCAAACAACAGCGCGGTCGCTTTCCCGATCCCAGATGTCGCACCGGTGACGATCGCCACCTTGCCAGATAATTTTCCAGCCATGTGATCTCCTTTGTGCGTCGCACCATGTACTATTGAATCAATCCTGTCGACAGGTTTATTTCGGTTAAGCGGCCAATCTCATTGGTCCGGTGCGACGCACTTCCGATTCTACCCCTCCCGCGAGGGTGGCTGAAAATGTTATGATATGAGAAAATCACACGCATTTTATTTTTGAGGAGTTCAATGGACACGAACGAACGAACGGGGAACGATGCTCGTAAAGTGTACGTCCGGCGCGCGCTGATCGGCGCGGTGTATGGATTATTGATGGGCACAGCCTTTGTGCTTGTCGCCGCATTTATAAATTCCTGGCTATATCCTGACCTGCCGATGGGCGTGGACTGGTCGCAGGCTTCCGTACGCTGGGCCTTGATCGGGCTGGGCCTCGCGTTGATCGGCGCGCTGACCTGTTTATTTACAGAAACTTTCCACGGTCTGCTGGTGGGTGCAGTCACTGCGGGCCTGCTCGCGTTGACCAGCGCATTGTTCCTTTCATCCACCAGTGCCGGCGTGAAATTCATCGTGCTGGTCTTCACACTGGCACCCTTTGCGGTCATGTCATTGCCCATTACCTTGATCCTGCGTCGCCTGGCTGAACGGCACGCACATGCCCTGCATTTGAAGTGGCCCTTGCCGCGCATTATTGTGCTGATGTTCATCGCGGTCGCGCTGGGCGCGGCTGGCGGATATTTCATGAAGCTGTCCCGGGATGCCTTGATGGCTGTGCAAATGTTTCATGAAAATATACAGGCCGCTCCGGAGAACCAGAAGAAGGAGGTCAACCAGGTGCCCGGGTTGCAGGAACACGCAGGCATGAGTTATTTGATCTTCCAGAAGGATTCAATGGTCTCGACAACGGGCTTTGATGTGCGGGCTGAATATGAAGATGGGTACACCGTGGAGTGCGTGGTGGTGGTCTACCCGGGAACCACTCCGTATATTCGGTCTTGTGAGGAAATTAAGTAGGGGCAGGGTCATCCTGCCCCGGATAACAGATGTCCTCACAGTGATTTTTTATAAAACCTGTATCTCTTGTAAATTTGCGCACCCATGTGATGTGCGAGAGTCCATGTGTCGACATTTTCATCACCCGTCAGCGACAGGTCCGCCCATTGATAACCGCGTGCAGCGGCGCGTTTTGCCATTTCATCGAACAACAGGATCGCCACACCTCTATCCCAATATTCAGGCGGGACGACCACACTCTTGACCGCGAGACATTTCGGCTTTGTGTTCCTGTATTTCAAATAACGCAAATAATCCCACGGATAACGCAAGCCGTTGAGATGGATCACGATCTCATTGAAGTTTGGCACGCCGGGGAAGAAGCCGGCAGGCCTGCCATCCACTTCCGCGAAGAGGACAAGTTCCATGTCAACAAGATCGATCAACGGCAGGATCATCGCTTCGATATCCTTGCGTGTATAAGGGACAAAATCCGGAAAATGCTTCAAGCCTTCGTTCTGCAGAATGACAATGCGGTCGATCTCGTTATCCATATCCTTGATGTTTGCGCTGCGCACTTTGAAGTTGGGATTACGTTTACGCACCTGGTCCGCCAGACGTGCCACCCGCTGGACTTTTGGATTGTTCAGGTCAATGTCAATCGCATAAGCCAGCCCGTCTTCTCCATTCTTTTCAAAGCCATATTCCTCAAAGAAGGTTTGATAATAGGAGGGATGATGCCCGCACAAAATGGCAGGCGGACGGTCGCGCCCTTCGATCAGAATGCCGCGCGAGTCTTCGCGGTCAAGGTTATAAGGGCCGTATAGTGATCTCATATCCCGTGCGCGCGCCCATTGTTCAGCGTGATCGAACATGGCTTTGAATACGTCGTAATCTTCGATGCATTCGACAAAGCCATACATGCATTCGGCAAAACCCTTGGTACGCGTGTTGTTGAAATCTTCCGCGAGACAAAGCGTCCCAGCGGGGCGACCGTCTCGCCATGCGAGGAATAATTCCGCACGGCCGTCTTTGAAGAATAATCCCTGTGACGGGTCGATCACTTTTGCGCGCTCGGAGAGGATCGGCGGGACCCATAATGGATCGTGCTTATAGATCGTCCAGGGGAAGGTGAGGAAGATATTTCGTTCCTGCTTGGTTGTGACAGGTTTTACTTCGATCATAGTTCACACCGCGAAAAGTGCGATTGCCATCAAGGCAATCAAAATGCCCGCCCATTGCGGACGTGATATTCTTTCCTTGAGGAAGGCCCATGCAAGGGCGACTGTCGCACCGGGGTAGAGGGAACTGAGTATCGCGGAAATATCGAGCCTGCCCGATTGGAGAGCAAGGATGTAAAAGAGGTTTCCTCCCACATCGAGCATGGCATTGGGCAGGACGACTCCCCAGGCATCGCGTGGAACGGTGAACGATTCGCGTCGCGCCAGTACAAAAGCGAGCAGCATGAGTGTCGCTGCAGAACGGGAGGCGATCATGATCCAGACGGTGGATGAGATTCCGATTGTAGCGTAGTGCGTGAGGATGAAGTAGGACCCAAACCCGAGGCCCGCGAGAAGTGGAAGGCGCAGGTCGGAGAAACGATCGAGGTGGAAGCGATGCGCTGAGTCGCCTTGTGAGATCAGCCATATTGCGGTGAGCGCCAGCCCGAACCCGACAAAATGAATCCGGGTCGGCAATCCCTCTGTGAATATGCTGACAATGACAGGAAGCACCGCAGCGAATAGCGCAGAGACAGGCGCGGCGATGCTCATTTGCCCGTGTGCCATGCTGTAATATAAAGCCATTAACCCGACTGAGCCGAGCATACCACCCACCCCGGCAAGGATGAGGGATGAAACGGAAGGGATCTCTTCGTGATAAAAAACAATGACAAGGAACAGGGCAAGCAGACCCAGAAAGTCACTATAAAACACGGCGCGATAGGTACCCAGCTTGCGCGTTGCCAGCCCGCCCGCGAAATCGCCCGCGCCCCATGAGAGGGCTGATAGGATACCGTAAAAAATGGAGAGCAAAATACAATTTCCTCGGTTAATTCAATTTACAAAAATGTCACCCTGAGTTAAGTGATGGGTCTCAAGGTGACAGGTAAAGTTTATTTTTCAATTATAAGCCTATATTTTCCCCATCCTTGGTTCGGGCTTGTGCGAGATTTATTTATCTATTTCGATACGCATTCCACCAGTTGATCAGAATGCCATAAATGATCTCGTCGCCGTCGGAGAATCCCTGCAGGGGATAGTTCTTTCCCTGCGCGGTGACGATGTTGACAAAATTTGTGACGCGGCCATATCGTCCGCGCACAGATTGCATTTTGATCTCCTTGATCTGGCGGGCGCTGAATTCCTTTTCTTCCAACAATGATTCGACGGCGAGCTTATTTGGTTCAACTTTAACTGCACTGATCTGGAACAATGGCACGATCATCATGATGAAACAGAAAACGGCTGATATTCCTGCGCCAATTCTGTATTGCGGTTCGGTATAAACTGTCCAGAGCGCAAACAGGCAGAATGGAATGATGAGAAAGAGCAGCCCATATTGCTTGAAGAAACTTTTCTTGAACGTCTTTGTGCCTGAGAACGAGGGCGCGGCAGATGGAATGTCGTAGCCCATTGAGGGAGAAGATCCATAATCGGAGGCAAATGCATTGCTCTGAGTTGACGTCGATGACGCCACCCCGAACAGGTCCGGTCGTTTTTGCCGCAGGGTCTCAACGATGGCGGGATACCCGCTGACCTGTGATGTGACCTTGACCGTATTTCCCTTCTTTGTGATCAATTCCAAATTACGTTGCATCGAATTGGATTTGATACGGGCGATCTCATCCCAGCCGACTTGTGAACCGGTCAGCCCGAACATGCGCGAGGTGCGGATGCCTTTCCCGCTTACTTCAACTTCCGCGGAAATGATCCAGATCACCGGCAGGAGAAACAAAACCACGCCGCAGGGGACGATCATGGCCACCAGGTCCTGTAGGACCAGCAAGGCGAGCAAACTCAGGCACGCAAAGAGTGCCGCGAAAAAATAAGTCGCGATGCGTGTGACAATGGAATACTTGAAGACCAGCGGTTTTGCTGGGCGACTCTTTGATGTTGATTTTGGTTGGGGAGCAGCTTGTGGTTTTGCTTGCGGGGCATCCTGTGTCCAATCCGGGAGTGAGACATGAGTCGCCTGTGTCTGGGCGAGGGCAGGCTGAGAGGCCGGATTATTCGCAGAATAGTTTAACGGCAACCGGGTCGGTTGTTGCTTCGGTTGTGAAACGGGATCAGGCTTGTCCTGAGTTTGATCGAAGGGTTCCAGGACGAAAGGAGGCGTGCCGCCCATCGAAGCGCGGTCCATATCGAGAAGTTCCTCGCGTGCGATCTGGTTTGTGGGGTCCAGTGACAGTACCCGGTTCAGGCACTGACGCTTGCGTTGTGTTTCATCCACAATGGCGGCAAGTACCAGCCATGCATCCACGTCATTGGGATTGGCGGAGAGTATCTCTTTGATAAACCCCATTGCCTTGTTCTTGTCACCCTGATTTGCGGCGTCGATCGCCGATTGAACGAATTGATGCATTGGTCACTTCCAAAATTGGATTACATCAATTATGCAGCATTCCCTCTCCTTGAACGTCACCAATTTCCTTACAAAAAATCACATCTTTCCCGCCGCGCGTGCCCGATCCAGGACCTTTTGCGCGTTCTTGAGGAGTGGCATATCGATCATCTTGCCGTCGAGCGCGTACGCGCCCTTGCCTTCCTTCTGGCTGGACTCGAACGACTCGACGATCCGCTTTGCATATTCGATGGCGGAATCGGATGGAGTGAACGCCTCCTGCACTGCCGACACTTGATTCGGGTGAATGATCTGCTTCCCGCTGAAGCCGAATCCTGCTCCCTGCTCCGCTTCGACGCGCAGCCCCTCGTTATCGCGGAAGTCAATGAAGACGATGTCAATTGCCTGCAAGTCGTTTGCCGCGCAAGCTGTGACGACAGCCAGCCGCGCGTACAATAGCTCGGTCGCCTCCTTCGTGCGCACCGCGCCAACAGACGCGGCAAAATCCTCCCCGCCGAAGATGATGGCTTCAAGACGTTTATCCGCCTCGGCGATCTCCTTGAGATTCATGACGCCCTTGGCGGTTTCCACGCCGACCAGCAAACGGATGCCGCCAATGTTTTTGTTGCTCGATAACTCATAGGTCTCGATATGATCGCTGACCCATTTCACCTGTTCCGCTGTTTCGATCTTCGGCACAACGATCGAATTGGGATTCGTCGCCAGCGCCGCGGCGAGATCGTATTTCTCGATTCCAGAACCGACGCTGTTGATGCGAATGCACCGCTCCGATTTGCCGAAGTCCAGTTCCTTCATTGCCTCCGCAATGACCGCGCGCGCTTCGGCCTTTTTGTTTGCCGCCACGCCGTCTTCCATGTCCATGCAGATGCAGTCCACACCGAGCGTGGTGGATTTTTCGATCTTGCGCCGGTCATCGCCGGGCATATACAGTAGTGCGCGTCGTGAGTGCATGATTATCCTCTATGTCATTGCGAGACCCGCGAAGCGGGTCGTGGCAATCTCAAATAACCTGCAAATATATGCTTGTATGCAAGCATGAGATTGCTTCGGGCTGGGTCTCGACTGCTTGCATCTCGACCACCAGCCCTCGCAATGACATTTGTTATTTTGCTTTCTTCAAAAACATCGCCGTTCTCTCAAACTCTACCACAATTGTACCGTCTGGTTTCCTGCCCCAGCATTTGATCCGCACAATGCCTGCGTTCGGGCGTGACTTGGATTCGCGCTTCTCGATGATCTCACTCTCGGCGTAGATCGTATCGCCATGAAAAACGGGATTCGGATGCACGACCTTGTCGTATCCAAGATTTGCCACAATCGTGCCTTCGGTGAGGTCTGGCACGGTCAAGCCAACAACGAGCCCAAACGTGAAGACTCCGTTCACCAGCCGTTGACCGAATTCCGTTTTCGACGCGAAATCTTCATTGACGTGCAAGGGCTGCGTGTTCATCGTCAACGCGGAGAAGAGCACGTTGTCCATTTCGGTGACGGTGCGTCCCGCGTGCTTGAATTTCATCCCAACTTCGAGTTCATCAAAATATTTGCCTGACATGGTATTTCCTTTGCCACAGAGTCACAGAGACACTAAGATTATTTGGATTTTTGTGTCCCTGCCTTTGCAGTCGATTTTCTCTTTTTCTGCTGACCGCCGAGCAGTTTCTTCAACTCGGATTGATTCTCTTCGATGCTGATCTCCAGTTCATCGATGCGCCGCACCAGGTTATTGATCTCCAATTCGGCTTTGGTGTTCACCTGATGGTCCACCTCCGCGGCAAGACGATCTTTTGCAGACTGACGGTTCTGGCTCATCATGATCACCGGTCCTGAATAGGCGGCCTGGAATGAAAGCATCAGGTTCAGCAAAATGAACGGATAAGGGTCCCAGCGATTGATCCAGGCGGTCACGTTGAGAATGATCCAGATCGTAAGGATGGTGGTTTGTATAATGATAAACGGCCACGAACCGATCGTATCTGCCACCCTGTCTGCCACACGCTGACCCAACGTCATCCGCTCCTCTTCAATTTCGTTGACGTTGCGACTCGCCATCCGCCGCAGAAGGGCATCGTTTTCGTGCAGGCGTCCGCCCAGTTCCACCATGACATCGATCGCGGCATGTGTATGCGTGCGGAGAAAATTGAAGAACTCGTCGCGTTCCAACACCAGCGTCGTCACCTGGTCCACTGCCCGCACGCGCGCCGAACGCGGCTCATTTGTAAGCATCGAAAGTTCGCCGAAGAAATCGCCGGGTCCCGCGACGTGCAAAATGATATCCGCTCCATCGGCGTCACGAACGATGATCTCTGCCTGCCCTTCGGTCACCACATAAAATAAATCCCCGGTCTCACCTTCGCGGATAATGATCTGACCAGGCTTGAACTTCATCTCCTCCATGATGGAACGTATGCCAGCCACCTCCTGCTCATCCATTTCGCTGAAGAGTGGGACCTCACGCAATTCGATCTCTGCCATAGATTTCTCCTTTACTGTCAATCACGACGCGCGAATTTATTCGATCTCTGCCAATATTTGTTCACGCTCCACGGTTTGACCCTGCTTGACGAATAATTTTTTCACTACTCCATCACGCGGCGCCTGAATGCGGATCTCCATCTTCATGGCTTCGAGCAAAAGCAAAGTTTGACCTTTCGTCACCGCGTCGCCTTCACTGACATTCACGCCTCTTACCTGACCCGGCATGGGCGCGGTCAATTCCCCGGCATGATCGTGTCTCGCGCCGCTTCGCTTCGTACCCGATACTTTGGTCAACAAGGATGTCCGCCCATTGACTGTCACCCATCTCCTTGCTCCATCCGATGAGACATAAGCCGTCACGCGTTGGTTATCAATGAGCAGTTCCAGTCGTCCGTTTTCCACGCGGATAATTTCAACTTCAACCGTCTTATCACCAATCGTGGCGCGATAGCCTTTGCCCAATGGAGTCAGGTCAATGGGGAAGGAATGGGAGTTGTGTTCAAAAGAAAATTTCATAATAATCCCGTTGGTCGAGTAATGTGGAGCACGTATCGAAACCAACATATTACAGAAATAATTTTGCTTATATGGTGGTCTCGATATGCTCCTCTACAAGCACTCGGAGCTACTCGACCACCGATATCGTTATGAATTACCCATTCTAAACCCGCCTGGATTTTTCCATGGGCTGTACGGATCAGGGTCATTTCGATTGACGATTTCAGATTTATGATTGACGATTGTTAAATCTGCGAGTGCAGCGGCGATTAGGTTCTGGAGTCCGACAGCTTGCTGTCGGTTTTCCAGAAGCAAGCTTCTGGACTCCAAATTTTGCTCCACCCACCGCGTAGTGACTTTTCCGTCAGCAAAATCTGTGTGTGCTAATACTGCTTGCATGAAATCGATGTTGGATACCACACCGTGCACAATAAAATCTTTCAACGCAGCTTGCATCTTTTGAATAGCGGCTTCTCTATTCTCCGCATGGACGATCAACTTCGCCAGCAAGGGATCGTAGAAATGGGTTACTTCACTGCCAGCCGTAAAGCCCGAATCGACGCGGATGCCGGGTCCGCGCGGTTCGATGAATTGCAGGAGTACCCCCGTGCTCGGCAGGAATCCGTTGGCGGGGTCTTCAGCATAGACGCGGCACTCGATGGCGTGTCCGCGTTGGGTTAGTTGTTCCTGTTGATACGGGAAATGTTCTCCCGCCGCGACGCGTATCTGCCATTGGACGAGGTCAAGTCCTGTGGTGAGTTCAGTGACGGGATGTTCCACTTGCAGACGCGTGTTCATTTCTAGAAAGTAGTAAGTGGAAAGAGTGGGATCGAAGATGAATTCGACGGTTCCCGCGTTTGTGTAGTGGACGGCTTTAGCCGCCCGAACAGCGGCTTCTCCCATTTCATTGCGGAGTTGACGCGTGAGCAACGGCGATGGGGTCTCTTCGATGATCTTTTGATGCCGTCTTTGCACGGAACATTCGCGTTCAAACAAATGGACGAGATGTCCGTGCTGGTCGCCAAAGACCTGAAATTCGATGTGATGCGCGTTGGGAATATATTTTTCAACGAGCAGACGATCATCTCCGAACGCGTGGATGGCTTCGCGCCGCGCGGATTCGATCTCCTCGGGCAGGTCATCTGCCTCCCAGACGATCCGCATCCCTTTGCCACCGCCGCCTGCCGATGCTTTCACCAGGACGGGGTACCCGATGGCTTGCGCGGCTTGTTCGAAATCGGAGAATGACTCCAATCCCTCCGCGCCGGGGACAGTGGGCACGCCCGCCTTCTTCATCGCGATCTTGGATTCTGCTTTATCGCCCATCGCACGGATGGAGTCCGCTGAGGGGCCGATGAAAGTCAGTTTGGCGGAGGCAACCATCCCTGCGAAAGAGGCGTTCTCCGAGAGGAATCCATAGCCTGGGTGGATGGCGTCCGCTTGGGACTGTTTCGCCGCTTCGATGATCTTATCCATGTTGAGATAGGACTCTTTGGGAGAGGCGGGACCGATGTGAATGGCTTCGTCTGCATGTTCCACATGCAGGGAATTTTTATCGGCGTCCGAATAGACCGCGACAGTTTTGATGCCGAGCTCTTTGCAGGCTCGCATGATTCGGATGGCGATCTCGCCGCGGTTGGCGATAAGGATCTTGGAGAACATTTAATTACACGTTCTCCGATTCTTCAATTGAAATTCCGTTTCGGTGGTGACGAAATCGAAGCGATAGCATTTGTCCTTGATCCAATTGTCTGCGGCTTGTGCCCCATCGCTTTCGAGCCAGGTGAGGTCAGTTGTCCTTACGTTGAAGCTGATCTCTGAAAGCAGACCGACACTGCCGGGGAAGACCGCCACGCGTATCACCTGATATTCCTGGATCCTGCCGTCCGCGACAAATCCGTCAAAGGTTTTACTGAAGATCGTATTTGCCACGGGTTCGAGCGAGAAAGCCTGGATCCCGCTCTGACTGACCGCGCCGAAAATGGTTGGGTCCGCGGTTGGGTCAGGCGCCACTGAAACGATGGGCGTTAAAATAGGTGCTTCAGTGGATGTCCCTGTTGGCAGTATGATTGTTGCAGTCGGAGGCGGAACCGTGGAAGTTGGGGGAACAGCTTGTGCCTGTTTGGCACAGCCAATAAGAATGAAGGTGAAAGCAAAGAGAAAATATCTGATGTTTTTCAAAGTGAGTCCGCGATATGTGGAAAGGGGATTTACAAAAAATTCTGGACGAAATAAATAAATGTGCTGACAATCAATCCAGCGAAAAAATACAGATAGGCAAGGCGGATATATTTATATTTTATTTTCAATAAATAAACGCCCGCGTAATAAACATCCTTGACCATGATCTCGTAAGTCCTGTCAGAGTCGTTCATGGTCTCCGCAAAGTCTTGTGCGTAATCATCGTAGGAGATATCGCCGAAATTCCCGAAGAAGAGCGGGCTGTAATCGGGATCATGGACGGAATGTTTCTTGCGGTTGATAACTTTTACCTTTCCAATCACGGTCAATAAAGCAAAAAAGATGGTGATAAGCAGGAACAGGATCAACGCTGCAATGGACAAGGTGAACTTCGGTTCGGAGAGTCTCGAGAGGGAGAGCGATAACAACACAGACGAAAGGCTGAGCAGGATGTGCGCTTTCGTGTCAGCCATCTGGCTGAAGTTGACCAGGTTCATGCGCGTCTGCCGCAACATGTGATCGAGTTGCTGGCGCGGCTCGTTAATGTGCATATCAGCCTCCTTTCAACGCGGCGAGCAATTCCGTTTCCCTTTTCAGGGTGATTCCCGCCTTCCACACGTGGTCTGATGGGCGCGTGTTTGCCCATTCGATCGTATCATGCACTGTATCCTTCAGCGCGCGAAATGTCAAACCTGCGTTGATGGCTTTGGAAATATCCACGCGCGCAAAGCCCGCGTCCTCGCCGTTGTCAGGGAGCCAGGCCGGCATATCGCTCCACGGCGCGACGTTATTTTGATTCAGGAACTCAAGCGATGCCCATTTGAAATTTGCGTCACTGCCGCTTACTTGTTTGCTTGTTTCAAGCAGTGTTTCAAATGTCAATTCGTAGTCGGGTCCTGTTGCGTTAAAAACACCGGATGCATTTTCTTCAACCAGCTTGATAATGAAATCAGACAAGTCACGCACGTCAATGATTTGAGTCAGAACATTGGGTCTGTCAGGCGCAAGGACATCTCCGCCGCGCGCGACGCGCACAGGCCAATAGGTGAATCGATCCGTCCCGTCATGTGGACCAACGATCAACCCGGGGCGAACGATCAAGGCGCGCTTGCCATAGGTATCCTGAACAGCTTTTTCACATAACGCTTTGAGCGGACCATAGGATCCGCCCGTGATCTCTTCAAATGATTCGTCATCGATTTTTCCAGCGGGATCGGATTCATTAATCCCGATCTTCCTGAAGTCTGCATATACCGAAATGGACGAGATGAAGACGTAACTCCCCACGCTTCCCGCTTCGCGCAAGCCTTGAGCTGAGAGGCGGACGATGCGCGGGACATACCCGCAGGTGTCAACCACCACATCCCATGCATGACCGACTAGCGCCAGTTTTGCGATGTCATGTTCGCGGTCGCCGAAAATCGTCTCCACTTGCGGGAACAGATCGGGATTGGTTTGGCCGCGGTTGAAGAGCGTCACTGCATGTCCGCGCGCGAGGGCAGAATCAACGAGATGACGTCCAAGAAAGCGTGTGCCGCCGATGATGAGGATGTTCATTGATTCTCCATTTTTGGAGTGCAGGAGCTTGCTCCTGCACTAGCGGACGGCAAGCCGTCCGACTCCAGATTTACTTCTTCGCTCTCGTAAGTCTTGCTTCTGTTGCCTTGGCTTCATCGCCCTCCGGGCTCATGTTGTACGCAGTGATGATAAGGTGATCACGATCCACCAATTCAACTTCGGTGCGCCAGCCCCAGTCTGGTCCGCCAGTGGGATCGGGGTAACCGCCGAGGACCTGGAAGCCGTTCTCTATGGCGCTCCCAGTGCAGAACATGATGCCGGTATTGTTGTGGAAGGAGTCCACCCAGCTGGCTTCGTATTGATCTGTTATGGTGTTATATCCAAAGGTGAACATGCCATGTTGCGCTTCACCCTCGATGGAGCCTTGATAAAGATAAATTGCAAAACGTCCTTCGAGGATGAGTTGGATACTTCCGACAACTGGAGATTCGTCGGTCAGTTTGTCAGACTCCAGCCATAACCTGGAAATACCTGTCCACCCGCCTGCGAGTCCGGCAAGAAAATGATGTGGACTCCCTGATGATTTTTCGAAAGTCATGTTCGCCTCCTTCTTTATTCAGGCTTGAAGCCAAGCACGCAGAATGTATCGTCTTCAGGTTTGACAGGTTCAAACGTAAACTCGTGAAACACCTGAATATCTTCGAAGCCTGCTTTTTGATACAACACTATGGCTTGCTCCTGGGTGTAAGAGCGCGTGCCGGGGGATTGCTTGTGTTCTTCAGATGCGATCACGTTACCCTCGAGAATGATTTCGTAGCGATCAATTGTATGTTCGAGATCAGTATCAGGGTCAAAGCGGGAATATTGCCATCTGCGGATCGTCGCGCCATCTTCAGGGCGGGTAGCTTCACGGGTGAATTCGCTTTCCAAAGGCTGACCTGGTTTCCAGAGCGTCATGAATGGCATGACCAAAATGCCGCCCGGCAAAAGATGATCGAAAAAGCGTTTTATTGCTATTGGCGGAAGTGTATTGTCCAGCAAAAGTTGGAATGTACTCGAAGGGACAAGAATGGTTTGATATTTACGCGGCAGGGAAAGTTTGTCCATTTCCTGGTGATGGATGGTTGGATTCAAATTCAGCTTTTCCGCCTTCTCTCGGCAGAGTGCCAGCATGTCGGGCGAATTGTCGACGCCATCAATGTCAAAACCTTGTTTCATGAAATCCAGCAGGATGCGCCCCGTTCCACAGCCGACATCCAGAACGGGCTGACGATATTTTTTGACGATATCCAGATAGAAGAATCGATCCTCCCACGTGGAGGTATCGCCGCGGAATAAATCCCAGAATTCTGCGAGCATGCCGTGGTATTCATAAAGGGGTGTAGTCATAAAAACGCTCCTAAAGTGGGGGAGTAATTCGAGATTGAAGAAAGAGGAAAGATGTTTTAAGGCATTGGAACTTCCGCATCGAGCGAGAAGTCTGAGGGTCGTGGTGATATGTTGTATTCTGCTTGGTCTTCTCGAATGGCGTGTTTTCTTTGGTGAGGAATCATCGGGGTCAGCATGCTGACTATCTTGGTGGTCAAACCCATACGATGCTTGATAACCTCAACGGGTAAAACATGACGTGATTTGTAGTACCAGTCTCTACTTTCTCGTGCAGAGCCAAGAGAGATTTCGATGAAACGGGCGCGGTCAAGACCTTTGCTTCTTGAATATCCTTCGGTTAGATTTGCGCTGATGGAACCGAGTGAGCGATGGAGTTGATCTGCTACACTGAGCATAAGTCTTTCTTTTGATATTTTCAGAACATCTTCCCAGCCAATGTCATCAACGAACAAGGCAAGTCGATATACTTCCAGCTTCCATATCGGATCATTGGTGATCTCGGACGGAACTGTCTCAAGCCATTCAGCATACTTCATAGTCGAAGACTCCTCTTTCTTCTTTCCTCTTTCCTTACTACATTCTAAACACTCCAAAATTATGTTCATCCACTGGCGAATTTAGTACAACCGACAATGCCAATCCAAGAACTTGACGGGTATCCACTGGATCGATCACTCCATCATCCCACAAACGAGCAGTTGAATGATATGGGTTCCCTTCAGTTTCATACTTCTCCAAGATGGGACGTTTGAACTCGTCCGCTTCTTCGGATGTCATCGCAGGCTTGCCTTCGCGTGTGAGTTGTTCCTGCTTGATGGTAAGCAGCACATTCGCGGCCTGTTCTCCGCCCATGACGGAGATGCGGGCGTTGGGCCACATCCACAGGAAGCGCGAACCGTAGGCGCGTCCGCTCATGGCGTAGTTGCCCGCGCCGAATGAGCCGCCGATGACGACGGTCAATTTGGGGACGCAGGTGTTCGCCACGGCATGGACCATCTTGGCGCCGTCCTTGGCGATACCGCCGACTTCAGCCTCCCGCCCGACCATGAAGCCAGTGATGTTTTGCAGGAACACAAGCGGAATGCCGCGCTGGTCGCAGAGTTCGATGAAGTGAGTCGCTTTGAGGGCGGACTCGCTGAATAGGACGCCGTTGTTGGCGATGACCCCGACAGGGTATCCGTGAATGCGCGCGAACCCGCAGACAAGAGTCGTGCCGTAGCGCGCTTTGAATTCGCGGAACTTGCTTCCATCGACCAAACGCGCGATGATCTCGCGCACATCATAGGTCTCGCGGAAGGTGGCGGGCAGGATGCCGTACAAATCGTCAGCAGGGTAGAGAGGTTCTTCGGGCGGAGCAACTTCCAGCTTGGAAAGATGCGTGTGCAAGTTGGGAGTCTGCAACGTCTCCACGATGTCCCGCAGGAGTTGAATGGCGTGATCGTCGTCCTCCGCAAAATGATCCGCAACACCGGAGAGTCGCGTGTGGACGTCCGCGCCGCCGAGTTCCTCCGCAGTGACATCTTCACCTGTCGCGGCTTTGACGAGCGGGGGTCCGCCGAGGAAGATCGTGCCCGTGCCTTTGACGATGATGGCTTCGTCGCTCATTGCAGGGACGTAGGCGCCGCCCGCCGTGCAACTACCCATCACCGCCGCGATCTGCGGAATCTTTTTGGCGGACATGCGCGCCTGGTTGTAGAAGATGCGACCGAAATGATTGGCGTCGGGAAAGACTTCGTCCTGCAGGGGCAAAAACGCCCCGCCCGAATCGACGAGATACAGACAGGGCAGATGATTCTCTTCGGCGATCTGCTGGGCGCGCAGATGCTTCTTGACCGTCATCGGGAAATACGATCCGCCTTTGACGGTGGCATCGTTGGCGACGATCATTACTTCGCGATCCGAGACGCGCCCGATGCCCGTGACGATGCCTGCACCCGGGGCTTCGAGATCGTACATGCCGACCGCCGCGAGAGGCGAGAGTTCGAGGAAGGGCGAGCCAGGATCGAGCAGGCGTTCAATGCGTTCGCGCACAAAGAGTTTGCCTTGTTCTTCCTGTCGCTTGCGGTATTTCTCGCCACCACCCTGACGCACATTGGCAAGACGTTCGCGCAGGGTGTGGGCGAGTCCGCTGTTGTGTTTTTTGTTTTCGAGGAACTGTGAGTCGTTTGGGGAGATGGAGGTTTCGAGGGTTTCCATGCGCCGAGTCTAGCATAAAAAAGACTTCCGAACTCTGTTTTAGATCACGCTTTTTGTTTTTTCGCGGTGTATTTCACACCCTCCAGATCCTTGAAATGCTCATCCTGTGTCCATAGTGTGGCGTTGTGTGCACGGGCAACAGCAAGGATGATGCTATCCGCCATTGGCAGTTTGAGTTCGTCAGAAAGTTTCGCCGCGCTCATTGCAAGGGAAACATCCAGATCAATGATTTCGCCTTCGTGCATGTCGCTGAT
>Ga0210377_10001891_pt1 | contig 18685 bp, 12 predicted proteins | sample PLM4_65_b1redo_FD_155480 | JGI IMG/M metagenome (GOLD analysis project Ga0210377, IMG submission 155480) | Groundwater sediment microbial communities from an aquifer in East River, Colorado, USA - PLM4_65_b1 redo | ecosystem: Environmental > Terrestrial > Soil > Riparian zone | place: USA: East...
AGCACCGCCCCGAGCTCGCGGGCCGTGAATCCGTCGGACACCGCGAAATCGGCACTGTCCTCGTCGTCGCCGCTGGCGCCGATCGCGACCACGAGGGCGTGCGGCGTGATCTCCCGGGCCGCCGCCACGAACGTGCCCAGCGTCCCCGCCGGACCGCTGCTCTCGCGCAGGATGACGTCGATGTCCACGAGTCGCAGCGTGCGCAGCGCGTCACCGTCGCCCCGGGCCTCGAAGATCGAAAACGAGCCCAGGGAGCGGGCGACCCGGGTTCGTAGCCCATCGTCGGCGGTCAGCACCAAGACGGTGTTCACGAGACCACTACAGGTACCACCGATGCCAGGGGAAACTCCACCGTGAAAACCGCGCCCCCGGCGGGCCGATTGTGGACTCGCAGCCGGGCCCCGTGGGCCTGGGCGATGCCCGCCGAGATGGCCAGGCCCAGGCCGGAACCGCGCGCCTTGGTGGTGAAGAACGGCTCGAACACCCGCTCCAGCAGCTCGGGGGCGATGCCGGGGCCGCTGTCGGTCACGGTCACGGTGACGTGCGTCTCGGCGCGCGCCAGCTCGACGGCGATGGTGCCACCGGCCGGCGTGGCGTCGTGGGCGTTGAGCAACAGGTTGAGGAAGAGCTCCTCCATCTCCTGATGGTTGCCGACCACCAGGCTCGGCTCCGCCCCGAGCGTGGCCGCCATCGTGAGGCCCGTCTCCTCCAGCGTCGGCTGCACCAGCTCCAGCGCCTCCGCCAGCGGCAGCCGCACGTCCACCGGATGCCGCGGCCCCCCGGCCGGCCGGGACAACGTCCGCAGCCGATCCACCAGCCGTTGCATCCGATCGATCTCGCGCGTGGAGATCCGCCCGAACTCTTCGAGGAATCGCGCGTCCCCCTGGCGTCGCGGCAGCAGCTGCGTGAACGTCTTGATGGCCACCAGCGGATTCTTGATCTCGTGGGCGATGCCCGCGGCCAGCGCCTGGAAGTACGCGAGCCGCTCGGCGCGCCGTCGCTCGACCTCGAGCTCCTTGAGCGGCGTGAGGTCGCTGAACACCGCGACGGCGCCCAGCACGGCCCCGCCCGGATCGCGCACGGGCGAAACGGTGCAGATGACCGGCCGGCTCACCGGGCCACCGAGCATGGGCGCGGCGGTGGGGAGTTCGACTTCTGGACATGTGCGCAGTTGACCGTCGGCTAGAGTGGCGAGCATCGGTTCGGCAAGACAGGCGGGCAGCACTGCGATCGAGCCACCTCTCGTGGTCTCAGCAGCCAAGCCGGTGAGCTGTTCCGCTGCGCGATTGAACATCGCCAACCGGCCCGCAGCATTGATGGCGACGACGCCGCTCTCAATGGTCGCTGCAATGTTCTCGAGGTATTCGTTGGCCAAGGCCACGTCGGCATAGAGTTGCGCGTTCTTGATTGCCACCCCTGCTTGATTCGCCAGTGTCATCAGCAGATCCAGATCCTGTCGATAGAACGCGTCCCCCGAGAGCTTGGGCCCGACCGCGATCATCGCGATCAAGGTGTCTTCCGCCAACACAGGTAACAACAATGACCAGTTAGTCTCGGAGAGGCGGTCGTGGAGCGCCGCAGTTGCGGATTCTCTTTCGCGAGCCACTTCATCGGCCAGGACCGGCGCTCGTGCCGCATCGAGAGCCGCCACGATCTCCACTGGTGCCTGCGCCGGCGCCTCGAAGTGTCGGATATCCGCCCGCGTCTCTGCGACTGCGCAACGGAATGTTCCATCCTCCCGCAAGTAGAGCGCGACGCCTTCGGCCGCGGTGGACCTGAGTACTGTCTTGCTGATGAACGTCAGCAACGTTTCCAGATGCAGCACTCGAGTGAGCATCTGGCTTGCTTCGCGGACTGTTCGTTGATAGTTCGCGTGCGTCCGGTACACGTAGCGATCGAGAACTCGACTGGCGACATCACGTGTAATTGGGGTGAGAACCGTTACAATGCCAACCGCTGTTAGAAGCAACGTGAGCTCCGCTGCATCTAGGTGCATAAGTAGGCGGGGCCAGAATATTGCGATGAGCACGGCAGCAGGGACAGCGGAGAGTGCGACTGCGATCGCTATCGTCAGCCCGCGGTGAATGAAGAGGCGAAGGTCCATGAGCCGGTGGCGGATAATGGCGTGGGCAACGAACCCGACATAGACCAGGCTGAAATACGGCCCGATCCAGCTGTAGGTCGACTGACCCGTCACGAGAGGGAAGATCAAGTTTGTGGAGATGCCACCGACAAAGCCACCGATAACTCCGACTCCCAGGTAGTGGAACTGGGCTCTCGCCAGACCTCGAGAGGAACGCCATTTCTTGACGAATATCCCGAGCCCAACGCACCACGTCGTGATGAAGTAGAGAGCAAAGACTGGATACAATAGGCCAGGCTTGCGTGAAAGGCCGGCTGGACCGATCTCTGTTCCGTATACGATTAAGTCCGTTGTCAGCGACAGCAACATGAAAGCTGCCCCGACGACGAAGACCGCTCGCGCGTACAGCGGCGATGACCATGAGGTGGTCGTCGGGTAGCAGTAGCTAAAGAACAAGAAGGCTACAGGAATGAGGCTGGCGAAGGCGAATGCAAACCCGAACCGCAAATCAAGATTGTCGTTGCTTTGAAGGCCGGCAATGCCCCAGATCCATCCGGCAAACACCAAAGACTGTGCCGCGAAGGCTCGGTTTACTGCATTTCGTCTGCGGGCCCGAAGTACGAGCAGGCCAAGGAGGGTGTGCAACACTGCGACACCGACTAGAGTGATGTGAACCATGTGAGGTTGGTCTACCTTCAGGAGTCGTGAGCGCTTTGAGGGAGACCGGCGAAGGCGCGGACCAGGGGCTCGGCAGCGACGCACGGGAACTCGATCTGCGCGATAGTTCCGTTGCGGCCAGGTCTAGGTGCCAACGTTAGGCGCGCTCGATGAAAATCAGCAATCTCTTGGCAGATTGAGAGACCGAGTCCCGTTCCGGACGGCTTAGTCGTAAAGAAGGGCTCGAAAATTCGACCACGATATGAAGGATCGATCCCGGTGCCTTCATCTACGAGGCGGACAACTACGCGATCTTCCTCCTTTGCTAGTGATCTATGTGTGACATCGATGCTTATGTTGCCACCTCGGGGCATTGACTCGGTTGCATTCTTGAAAAGATTCACGAAGAGCTGAACCAACTGGCCTGGATCACCAGCGATCTTTGGTGTGTCCGCCGGACAAGTCAGTATGATTCGAGATCCGGCCTCCTCAGCCGCAGGCCCATGCAGTGCGATGATATCGGCTAGCAACGGAGGGAGGGCGATCTCTGTTAGCTTCCCACCTTCGCTGGGCGCCATGAGCCGAAGCCGGTCAGCGAGCCCTACGATGCGTCCGACTTCCATCGGAAGCAAGCGTGCTGCGGTGTCACGGTATTCCGCATCATCGAATCGATCAGGGAGCATCGCGATGAAGTTTGAGATAGCAGCAAGAGGATTGCGAATCTCGTGGGCAATCCCTGCGTAGAAGCGAGCCATCATTGCGAGGTGGTCAACGCGGCGTTGGTTGTGTTCAAGAGCCTTCACAGTTGACAGATCCGTTACAACAACGAGAGCGCCCGAGACGCGTTGCGACTCTTGGTGCAGTACTGCTGTCGAGAGAATGACAGGAACGGCACCGCGCGTTGCGTGGTCAATGGACGCTTCCACTTCAACCGGACGCCACGAATCTGTGATGGCGAGAGCGAGTGCCCATGCCACCTGTGACGGCAAGACATCGAGGTGAGCACGGCGATCGTGATCGGTAAGGTTCAATATGACTTTCGCAGCCGAATTGAAGCTAGTGATGCGGCCTTCGACATCGACGGCAAGCACCGCCGAATCCAGAGCTTCGAGAAGTCGATCCGAGTATTCCAGCATCTGAATGCGTTGCCTATAGAGGAGAGAATTGTCCAAGGCGATGGAGGCGAGCTCCGCGAGGGACTCAATGAACGCTAGATCGGGGGCAAAATAGGCGTCGCCGCTCTTTCTCGGACCTAAGAGGATGGCGCCCAGCGGCTGGGCTCTACGACCTAGAGTGATAACGAGTTCGATGCCCGCCTCCCGCAGTGCTTCGTGAGTGGGTCTTGCGTGATGGGGCACGCGAGAGGGATTCACAAAGAAGGCCGAGGGAGTATTCTCGCGAACTAGGGTTCCGACGAGGTCGCGTAGCTCTTCGGTGATAGTCGTGTTGGCGCCAAGGACCTCGAGTCGCTGGCCTTCGGCGGTCCGTACAACCATTGCGAAGCCCTCCGGGACAAAGGACTCGAAGAGGAACGTGCGTAGCTCGTCCGCAAGTTCACTGGGTTGCATGAGGCGGCTGAGGCGGTGTGCGGCTTTACGGAGAGCAGAAGGATGATCGAGGCGGCGTCTATACAAGTATGGATCGACCAAGGTTTCGACAAGGCGCTGACCCGGGATCGAGAGCATGAGAAGTGAAACGATTACGACGATGAGGACGTCGCGAGGCTCCGGCACTAGGCGCCCAGGGAATAGAATGAGTCTTGTAGCAAGGATCACTACAGCGGACAGAAAGGCTGAAGCGAGAAGGTAGGTGATTCCGCGATTGAGGACCAGTCGGAGATCCATCAGGCGATGCCGAATGATCGCGTGCCCAACCAAGAGTACGAGTGGGAGGGCAAAGTAGGGTCCGAAGGCACTATAACTAGACCGGCCCGTAGCGAGCGGGATGAGGAGATTGCTGGTGATACCTCCCGCAGCGATGATGAGAATGCCGATGCCAAGATACTGGAGCTGCGCGCGGGCTAGGCCACGTACTCGACGAGCCTTGGCGATGAAAACAGAAACCGCAGCGACCGAGCAGCTGACGATATAGAGTGCAAAAATCGGATAGAGCGGCCCGGTAGTTCTTTGTATGCCGCCTGCTGTCTGATTGATTCCGTGGGCAACCCACGGAGTGGTCGTCGACAAAACCGCCAACACACCCGCGCCGGCGAGCCCCAGCACCACGAGTCGTCTAGGCGGCCATGGGTTTGGGGTCGGAAACACTCGAGAGAACGCTAGAAGAGTCGGCGGCATGAACGCGGCGCCCGCGAAGGTTAGGCGACCGAACAACTCGGTGTGGACTCCGGCCTCCACTCCGGCGATTCCAAGCACCCAACAAGCCATAGCGAGAGTGAAGAGACCGAACCAGATGTTGACGGCATTGTCCGTCCGTGCGCGCCAAACATACACCGCGAGAGCCGCAAGCAGGGTCGCGAGCACAAGGAGAGAAAGCGCTCGCACTGCTTCTAATCTGCTCTGCCAAGCAGTAGAGCAGAGTGAGATCCGCCGATACTCTGCGCGTGTACTGCGACAGTCTGGATACGCGCTGCGCGGCTTCGATTTGGTACGTAGTCGAGATCACACTGGGGATCGGGGTATTGGTAGTTGATTGTAGGGGGAACAACGTGATCGCGAATCGCAAGGCACCCAACTATGGTTTGCATTGCGCCACTCGCGGCCAGCGCTTGACCGCACATAGACTTGATTGAAGAGACTGGAATGCACGAGGCTTGTTTGCCTAGCGCTCGTTTGATACCCGCGGTCTCTGCAGCGTCATAGTCAACAAGCGAATTGCCGTGAGCGCAGAAGTAGTCGATATCCCGCGGACTCAAGTCAGCTTGGTGGATCAGAAGGCGCAGGATGCGCGCGACAGAATCTCCGGTAGGGTCAACCTCGCGCATATGCTTAGCTTCGGTGATGCTGGCGCTTGCGAGAATGCGCGCGTAAATCTGCGCGTGGCGCGCGCGGGCATGTTCCTCCTCTTCAACGATGACAATCCCCGCACCTTCAGCGAGCACCAATCCGCTGCGAAGCTTCTCGAAGGGGCGACTGGCTTCGGACGGCGGCCCCTGCCAACGGGAAAGTGCGCCTAGAGAGCGGAACGCTTCTAGACTGGCTGGAGCTAGGGGAGTCTCGGCTGCGCCCGCGATTACGGCTGTAGCTTCGCCTCGTCGGATCTTCTCAGCGGCCCACGCTATAGAGTCTAGGCCGGCGACGCACGCTGTTCCGAAGGCTGCGACTTGGCCCTGTCCTTGAGCAGCCATTGCGACATGGCTGGCGGCAGCGTGTCCTGGATACTCAAGAACCATCCAAGGGGGAATCACTTCATTGTGTAGGAAGCGGGCCACGCTCTCAGTCGCCTCGATCAAGCCGCTCATCGAGGTTCCAAGTGAGACAAGGATCCTCCCAGGTGGGATGCCGGCCGAGTCGAGCTTTGCGTCGTCGCGCGCCATCTTGGCGGCGGCGACGGCGAACTGGCTGAAGCGGCCTGCCATGCGGCCGGCCGCACCGGGCATCCATTGCTTGACGTCGAAGTCAGCGACCTCGCCGACGATCTGGCATTCGCGGGGGAGCTTGGAGGCGTCGAAGAGCGTGGGGGTGCTGATCCCCGAGCGACCGGCTCGCGCGGCAGTCCAGAAGCGTTCAACGCCGACGCCGATCGGCGAGACGATGCCCAGGCCTGTGATGACTGCCTGTCGCTTCATCGGCCAGCCTCTTTTCGGCCGTCGACGACGGCTCCGCACACCCCTCGGGGCTACGGTAGCAGGTGAGCGCTGCAACGCCAAAATTCGCGGGCGGCGACTGCTGTTAGAATAGGCCGAATAGATTGACGATGTCCATAGAAGAGCCAGTCAACCGTCGTGATTTCCTGACACTCGCCCTGGCTGTCCTGCTCGCTCCTGCCCGGCTGGCCGCGGAGCCCGTCGCCCGGCGAGGGACCTTCGCCGCCGACGTGGGCATCCTCCATCAGATGTTGACCTTCCATATGAAGGGGGACGTTCAGGAGAGCATCGACCGGGTGGCCGGCCGCTACGATGTGCAAGTGAGCGGGCAGGGCGACGGGATCGCCAACCGTATCGAGTCGAGCGGCATCCTGCGAGCCGGGCGGTGGGTACCCCTGCGCAGCGCGTCGTGGTTTCAGGTGCGGGGGCGGGAATCGCGCACGCAGGTGACCTACGACTACGAGCGGCACGTCATCGAGTACCACGCCCGCGGCGAGACCTTCTTCCTGCGGCGGGTGCGGGTGGTGGACGACGTGGTCCCGCTGCCCCAGGGCGCGCCCATCGACGACGCGATCAGTGCGTTGCTCAACTATCGGGAGGGCTTGTGGACGCCCCGACCCGACGGGCGGCTGCACACGTACGTCGTGAGGCGCCGCCGCGCCGAGAACGAGGGGCCTGACGAGGTGGCGCAGGCGTACCGTGCGGAGGTGATCCCGCTGGAGCTCAAGATCGAACCCGATCCGGAGACGCGCAAGCCGACTGCGCTGCTGGACCTCAGCCGATTTTCCTCGTGGGCGCGTGGGAATCGGCCGGCGCGCATCGTGTTCGACGACGAACGGTGGCCGGCGCTGATCACCGGCTCGATGATCCTCGGCACCTCCGTCACGATCCGTCTAGGCTAGATGCACGACCTCGTCGCCATTGGCGAGGTGATGCTGCGGCTGTCCATTCCCTCGCCCGCGCGCATCGAGACGGTGCGCCAGCTCGACGTGCAGATCGGCGGCGCCGAGGCCAACGTCGCCGCCGCCTGCGCGCGCCTCGGCTTGCGGGCGGCGTGGATCTCGGCGGTGCCCGACAACCCCTGGGGCGAGCGGATCCGGCGGGAGCTGACCGGCCACGGCGTCGACTGCGCGCACGTGCGGGTGATCGACGCGACGCGCGTCGGCGTCTACTTCCTCGAGTTCGGCACGGCGCCGCGGCCCATCCGCGTGCTGTACGACCGGCGCGACTCGGCCTTCGCCCGGCTCACGCCCGAGGCCGTCGACTGGGAGCCGGTCCGGCGCGCGCGCCTCGTGCACGTCAGCGGGATCACGCCGGCACTGGGGCCGGGGCCGCGCGGGCTCGTGGAGCGCGCGCTGCGCGAGGCCGCCGCCATCTCGTTCGATCTCAACTATCGGGCCGCGCTGTGGCCGCCGGCCGAAGCCCGCGTCTTCGCCGAGGCCGCGCTGCCGGCGGCGCGCCACGTGTTCATGGGCGAGGCCGAGGCGCGGACGGTGTTCGGCCTGAGCGGCCCCACCGAGGCGATCGTCGAGTCGCTCGCCCGGCTCGCGCCCAAGGCCACGATCGCCCTGCTGCAGGGGCAGGCGGGCTCGACCGTGCTGGCCGACGGGCGCCTGTGGCGGCCAAGCCGCACCCACACGGTGCAGGTGATCGATCCGGTCGGCGCGGGCGATGCGTACGTCGCCGGGTTCCTGTGGGCGATGCTGGGCGGCCGCGGCCCCCAGGAGGCGGTGGACACGGGCGCCGCCGTGGCCGCGCTCAAGTGCTCCACCTGGGGAGACGTGGCGCTGATCGATGCGCGCGACGTGGCCGACCTTCTGGCGGGCGGAGCCGACATCCGACGGTGATCCATGGCGGCTGACCGCATCTTCGATGGCCTCAACGAGGCGCAGCGTGAGGCCGTCACCCACGACGCGGGGCCGCTGCTCATCGTGGCCGGGGCCGGCACCGGCAAGACCACCGTCATCACCCGTCGCATCGCCTGGCTCATCGCCCAGCGCCGCGCGCGCCCCGAGGAGATCCTGGCGCTGACGTTCACCGACAAGGCCGCCGCCGAGATGGAGGAGCGCGTCGACCAGCTCGTGCCCTACGGCTACGCCGATGTCGAGATCGCCACGTTCCACGCCTTCGGCGACAGCCTGCTGCGCGGCCACTCGCTCGAGATCGGCCTGAAGAACGACTTCAGCGTCCTGAGCCGGGCCGAGCAGGTCATCTTCCTGCGCGATCGTCTGTTCGAGCTGCCCCTGGCCCGCTACCGGCCGCTCGGCGACCCGACGCGCCACCTGCAGGCCATCATCACGCTCGTCAGCCGCTGCAAGGACGAGGACATCTCGCCCGACGACTACGCGCGCTGCGCGGAGCGGTTGCGCGCCGCCGCGGCCGGCGCCCCGGCCGACGCCGAGGCCCGCGACCGCGCCGAGGCGCAGGTGGAGCTGGCGGCGACCTACGCGACGTACCAGGAGTTGATGGCGCGCGAGGGCAACATCGACTTCGGCGACCAGATCGTGCTCGCGTTGCGCCTGCTGCGCGAGCGGCCGCACGTGCTCAACGTCTACCAGCGTCGATTCAAGTACATCCTGGTCGACGAGTTCCAGGACACCAACTACGCGCAGTTCGAGCTGGTGAAGCTGCTGGCCGCGCGTCACCGCAACGTCGCGGTCGTCGCCGACGACGATCAATGTCTTCCGGCGGGAGCAATGGTCGAGACGCCTGGCGGGGCGAAACCGATCGAGACCGTTACTCCAGGGGACGAAGTTGTGACGGCGATTGGGCAGAGTCTTGCAGGGGTCAGCACCGTCACGCGGGTGTTTTCACGAAAAGTCACCAAAGTCTTCCGGACACTCGAAACGGAGTCCGGCCACCGCGTGACCGTCACGGACAATCACAAGATGTTCTGTCACGTTCCAAGGACAGTCACTGCGCCCTCTCGGGTGTACGTCTACCTGATGGAGCGCCGTGGCTTCGGCTGGCGAATCGGGGTTACTAACGATCTCGCGACGCGTCTGTGTCTGGAGCGGTCCGCCGATCGGATCGTCGCGCTCCGTGCATTTCCGACCGAGGTGGAAGCTCGCTACTACGAGACGCTGTGGTCCCTCAAGTACAGCATACCCACCCTGCCTTTCAAGCCTCGCAAGAGCATGAAGATGGTGGGGCCGTACCTCGACCGGCTGTTCGCCGAAATCGACACGGGAAAGGCGGCCGAGCGACTCGCGATCGAACTCGGTATCAGTCTTGACCATCACCATGTCGCATTGGGAGGTGTTCACCGGGGCGGCCAATCGCGCGCGAAGGTCATCGTGAAGATGTGCTACCGGCGCGACGCCCCGAAAGGTCACGACCGGTGGGTTCGTGCCGCTCAGATTCTCCATGCCGTGTATGTCGAGACATCGGCGCCTGAGGTTGTGGACCGTCTTCGGGGAGCTGGCTGCCGCCTCGTCCGAGCGCGGAGGGGCTGGCGGGTCTTGATCGCGGGTGCCGATCTGCGACAGATCGGCGTTCAGGCGGAGTTTCTACGCGATGTGACGGGTGGCATCCTCGAGGTCCGATTCGTGGCTGGTCGCATTGGACAGAGATACAAGCCGGCCCTGGTCATGCCGGCTGGGAATCTTGTGCCCGGTCACTACCTGCCGGTCCTGAAAGGCCGACGGGTCCTCTATGAACGCATCACATCGGTGCACGAAGAGTTCAGGGCCGACACTGTCTACGATCTCGAGGTCGCGCGAACCCACAACTTCATCGCCGACGGGGTGGTCGTGCACAACTCCATCTACAAGTGGCGGGGCGCGGCCATCTCCAACGTCGTCGGATTCCTCGACCACTACACCGGCGCCAAGCAGATTGTCCTCACCGAGAACTTCCGCTCGCACCAGGCCGTGCTCGACGCCGCCTACCGGCTGATCGTGAACAACAATCCCGATCGGCTCGAGGTCCGCAGTGGCATCGACAAACACCTGGTGGCGGTGCGGGAGGCGCCGGGGCCGGAGCCGCGCCACCTGCACTACGAGACGGCCACCCAGGAGGCGGATGCCGTCGCCCAGATGATCCGCGAGCGGATCGAGCAGGGCGCGTGGCAGCTCGCCGACGTCGCCGTGCTCGTGCGCTCCAACGGCGACGCCGACCAGTTCCTGCGCTCGTTCAACCTGCGGGGCATTCCGTGGACGTTCTCCGGCAACGCCGGTCTCTACGGCCGGCCCGAGGTGCGGCTGCTGCTGGCCTTCGTGCGCGCGGTGGCGCACCCCGACGACTCGGTGAGCGTGCACTACCTGGCCTCGTCGGACCTCTACCAGGTGCCCATCGTCGACCTCACCCGCTGCGCCACCCACGCCGACCGCAAGCATCGCTGGCTCTTCGACGTGCTGCGCGAAGCGGAGGAGATCCCCGAGCTGGCCGGCGAGCTGAGCGAGGAGGCGCGCCTGGCCATCCGCAGCCTCGTCGCCGACCTCGTGCGCTACATGGAGCTGGGACGCGAGATGCCGACCGGCGAGCTGCTCTACCAGTTCCTGGTGGACTCGGGCTGGCTGGCGCGGATGTCCAAGGCCGCCACCGCGCGCGACGAGGCCGAGGTCCAGAACATCTCCAAGTTCTTCCGCCGCATCCAGGACGCGTCCAAGGCGCTGCGCTACGACAACGTGCGCGAGTTCGTGAAGCACCTCGACGCCCTCATCGACGCCGGCGAGGATCCGGCCGTCGCCGAAGCCGACGTCGAGACCCCGGCCGTGCGCGTGCTGACGGTGCACAAGGCCAAGGGGCTCGAGTTCCCCGTCGTGTTCCTGGTCAACCTGGTGCAGGGCAAGTTCCCGGTCCAGAAGCGGCGCGACGCGCTGGAGCTGCCCGACGAGCTGATCCGCGATCTGCTGCCGTCCGGCAACTTCCACACGCAGGAGGAGCGCCGGCTCTTCTACGTGGGCATGACCCGCGCGCGGCGCGAGCTCCTGCTCACGAGCGCGCGCGACTACGGCGGCACCCGCGAGCGCAAGGTGAGCCAGTTCGTGCTGGAGGCGCTCGACCTGCCCAAGGACGCCGCCCGCCCGTTCAAGGGCCGGGCGGTGGAGGAGATCGAGCGGTTCGCGGCGCCGCCCGGGCAGGAGACCGGGGCGCTGCCGCCGATCGCCGACTCCGAGGAGCTGCTGATCAGCCACAAGCAGGTGGACGACTACCAGACCTGTCCGCTGAAGTACCGCTACGTGCACCAGCTGCGCGTGCCGATCCTACGCCACCACACCGTCGTGTACGGCAGCACCATCCACGCGGTCGTCGAGTTCTACCTCAAGCGCCGCGTCGAGGGCAACTACACCTCGCTGGAGGATCTGCTCGCCGAGTACGACCGCAAGTGGCTGAACCAGGGCTTCCTCACCTGGGAGCACCAGGAGGCGCGCAAGGCGGCCGGCCGCGAGGCGCTGACGCGCTTCTGGCACCAGGAGGAAGCCGAGGGGCTCAAGCCGACCTGGGTCGAGAAGGACTTCGCGTTCAGCGTGGGCAACAATCGCGTGCGCGGCCGCTTCGACCGCGTGGACGAGGACCTGCTGGGCGCGGTGATCGTCGACTACAAGACGAGCGAGGTGACGCGCCAGAAGGACGCCGACCGGCGCGTCGCCGACAACCTCCAGCTCAAGATGTACGCGCTGGCCTGGCGCGAGATGACGGGCCGCCTGCCGCAGTGGGTGGAGCTGCGCTTCGTCGAGACCCACGTGGTGGGCCGCCGCGAGCCTACCGAAGGGGACCTGGCCGAGGCGCGCGCCGCCATCGAAGCCGCCGCCGCCGGCATCCGCGCCCGCCGCTTCGGCGCCACGCCCTCACGCCAGGCGTGCCGGTACTGCGCGTACAGCCAGATCTGCCCGTTCACCGCCACCCGGGAGTAGTGTCTCCACCGCGATACGTCTTGCGTCCTCCGTGCGAGGAGTGCTAGAACACGCGACGTGAACGAATCGTCGAGCAGCTTGCGTGAGGAGATGCGCCAGGGCTTCGCCGACATGCGCGCCGAGATGCGCCAGGGCCTCGTCGAGGTACGCACGGAAATGCGTGAGGGCCTGGCTGCCGTGCGGGGTGAGATGCGTGAGGGCCTGGCTGCCGTGCGGGGTGAGATGCAGCAGGGCTTCGCTGATGTGCAGCAGGGCTTTGCCGAGCTGCACCAGGGCATGGCCGCCATGGGCCGGCGCCTCGACGCCCTGGACGAGCGTGTTCGCGCCGACGGGGTCTTGCTCGAGGCTCTGCGGGACCAGGTTCGGCAGCTTGCGGAAGCTCACGCGATGCTCGACCAGCGCGTCGAGCGCTATCGCCGCGAGCATGAGGTCGCGCAGCAGGAGATCCTGACGCTGCTGCGTACGTCATTCCAGGATCTCGCGCGACGCGTGACCCGCCTGGAAGCGAGGATCGGGGAGAGCGGCCCCGCAGTCTGAGCAGCCCATGAGCCGCCACGCCGGTCCGCCGCGCGCCGCCGACGCCCCGACCGTCCCCGAGCCGACGTTCGCCGAGCGCGCGCGCACGCTCGCCTACCTGGGTCGAAGCGGCACCCTGGCGACGGCCTCGCGACGCCACGCCGGTCATCCGTTCGCCTCCGTCATGCCCTACGCGCTGGACGCCGGCGGGCGCCCGCTGTTCCTCATCAGCGCGATGGCGATGCACACGCAGAATCTCGAGGCCGACGCGCGCGCCAGCCTGCTGGTGACCCAGCCGGACTGGAGCGGTGATCCGCTGGCGGCGGGGCGCCTCACGCTCATGGGCGAGGCGTGCCGGCTCGGCGGCGCGGAGGCGGGCGAGGCGCGGAGCGCGTACCTGGCGCGCCACCAGCGCGCCGGCTACTGGGTGGACTTCGACGACTTCGCGTTCTGGCGGCTGGAGGTCGTCGACGTGTACTTCGTCGGGGGGTTCGCGGCGATGGACTGGGTGACGGCCGCCGACTACGCGGCGGCCGGGCCCGACCCGCTGGCCGACGCGGGGCCCGGCATCGTCGAGCACATGAATCGCGACCACGCCGACGCGCTCATCGCGTACGCGCGGCACTTCGCCGGCGAGGCCGCCGACGAGGCGAGCATGGTGACCGTCGACCGGCTCGGCTTCAAGCTGCGCCTGCGTCAGGGCGAGCGGCTGTCGAGTGTGCGTATCCCGTTTCCGCGCGAGGTGACCACCGCGGGCCAGAGCCGCGAGGTGCTGATCGAGATGCTGCGTCGCGCGCGGGTGGGTGCGCTTGACACCCCGCGGCCCTCGACCTAACGTACGCGCACGATCATCGTCCGTTCAGGAGGCTCTCCTCGTGGCAACGTCCTACGACGTGGTGGTGGTGGGTGGCGGCAACGCCGCGATGTGCGCGGCGCTCTCGGCCCGCGAGGCCGGCGCGCGCGTGCTGGTGCTGGAGAAGGCGCCGGAGGCCTGGCGCGGCGGCAACGGCTTCTTCACCGCCGGCGGCTTCCGCTTCGCGTTCAAGAGCTTCGACGAGGTGTGCGAGCTCGTCGGCGACCTCTCCGATGAGGAAAAGGCGTCGATGGACGTGCCGCTCTACACCGAGGACGGCTACTACGACGACCTGATGCGCGTGACCGAGGACCTCGCCGACCCCGACCTCGCGCTCGCGCTCGTGCGCGAGTCGCAACCGACGATGCGCTGGATGAAGGGCCAGGGTATCCGCTGGATCCCGATGTTCGGCCGCCAGGCCTACAAGGTCGCCGGCAAGTTCACGTTCTTTGGCAACCTCGTGCTGGAGGCGGTGGGCGGCGGCCCCGGCCTCATCGACATGGAGTACGAGTCGGCGAAGAAGGTCGGCGTCGACGTGCGCTTCGAGGCGAAGGCGTATCGCCTGCTCACCGACGCGCGCGGCACCGTCACCGGCGTCGAGATCCGCACCCCCGACGGTGCCACCGAGTCGATCGCGGCCCGGGCGGTGGTGCTCGCCTCCGGCGGCTTCGAGGCCAACATCGAGATGCGCACGCGGTACCTGGGGCCCAACTGGGACCTCGCGCGGGTGCGCGGCACGCCGTACAACACGGGTGACGGCATCCGCATGGCGCTCGACATCGGCGCCCAGCCGTGGGGCCACTGGAGCGGTTGTCACGCGGTGCAGTGGGACTACAACGCCCCCTGGCACGGCGACCGCAAGGTCGGCGACAACTTCCAGAAGCACTCCTACCCGCTCGGTATCATCGTCAACGCCGAGGGCCGGCGCTTCGTGGACGAGGGCGCCGACATGCGCAACTACACGTACGTCAAGTACGGCCGCGAGGTCATCAAGCAGCCGCGCCGCGCGGCGTTCCAGATCTTCGACCAGAAGACGATCGGCCTCTGCCGCGAGGAGTATCGCATCCGGGAGGTGACCAAGGCGGAGGCCGACACGTTCGAGGAGCTGGCCCGCAAGCTCGAGATCGACGTCGAGGGCTTCGTGCGCACGATGCGCGAGTTCAACGCGGCCGTGCAACCGGGGGCGTTCAATCCCGCCGTCAAGGACGGCAAGAGGACGCACGGCATCACGCCGCCGAAGTCCAACTGGGCGCAGCCGCTCGATACGCCGCCGTACGTCGGCTTCGCGGTGACGACGGGCATCACGTTCACGTTCGGCGGGCTGCACATCACGCCCCAGGGACGCGTGCTTGCCATGGAAGGCCAGCCGATCGGTGGGCTCTACGCCGCCGGCGAGCTGGTCGGGGGCCTCTTCTACAACAACTACCCGGGCGGCGCCGGGCTCATGGCCGGCTCGGTGTTCGGTCGCATCGCGGGTCGGTCGGCGGCCGGGGCCGCGCGCGGCGCGGGGAGATAGCCGCCGGGCGGCGGTGGGCGTCCCCCGGCTAGTCGTCGGCGAGTTCGGCGTTCCCGGCTCGCAGGGCCGGCCCGGCCGCATCGAGAAACCATTCCGGGAGCAGCACGCGATAGCGCTGCAGGTACCGCGCGAACTGCGCGTCGAGCACATACGTCACGCCGTGATCCTCCGCGTGCCGGCATGATCGCCCGTACGCCTGCAGGAGCGCCTTGGCGGTTTCGATCGCATACCACCGCGGATCGCGCTCCCGCCGCGCGGCCGTCCACGGATCGCCGAGATCCGGATACGGCAGCTTCGTCAGCACCTGAAAGCGCAGGAAGTCGTCCGGCAGGTCCACGCCCTCCCGTAGCGACGGCGACACCAGCACCGTCGGCAGCGCGGAGGCGCGATGAAGCTGAAGCGCGCCGGCCTTGCCGCCGGCCGAGTCGACCCAGAGCAGTCGCCGCGACTCGCGCGGCGCCCGGACTCCCAGATCGTGGACGAGTCGGCGCCCCGCCTCGTAGGAGGCGACGTGGATGAGCCCCTTGTCGGCGGGATGCGCCGCGAGGATCGTCGCCACCTCCGCGAACAGCGCGGGCTCCAGCCGGGCCCGTGTCGCGTGGGAGAACGCGCCGACCGGACGATAGACGATCGGCCGCTGCTCCCGCGAGAACGGCGAGCCGGTCGTGAACACGCGCACGTCGCTCTCCTGCAATCCGAAGCACTCCGCCAGCACGGCGCGGTGGCCCAGGTACGCGGAGGACAGCACGGTGATCTCCGCGCACTCGGCCATCAGCTCGTGCGCCATGGAGCCGACGGTCAGCGGCACCAGCGCCAGCTCGGCGGCCGCGTGGTCCGGATAGCGCACGATCCACTCACGGTCGCCGGCGTCGAGGAAGAACGTCACCCGCGCCAGCGCGCTCTCGAGCTGCTCGCGCTGCTCCAGCAGGAGCTGTTCCTCGCGCGTGGGGGGCATCTCCAGAAACAACTCGGCCGGTAGCTCGGGCGGGCGCAACGTCTCCAGCTGCCGGTCGATCTGCACGCGTTGCGCCTCCAGGCGCTCGACGTGGCTGGACAGCAGGGGACGATAGTCGTCGGCCAGGGGCAGCCGCGGCAGCGGACCGCCGAACCGCTCGCGCATCTCCTCGACCGAGAATCGGACGGTGAAGACGCCGACGAGCTGGCTCTCGAGGTTGTGCGCCTCGTCGACGATCAGCAGGCGGCGGCGGCGGAGCTGCTCGGCGTGCCAGTGGCGGAGCGTGGCGAAGTACGCGGTGTTGGTGCAGAAGATCGGCGCGTTCAGCGCCGTCTGCTTCGCCCGCACGTAGGGGCAGCCGCAGGCGGGGCCGCGCGGGCGCCGGCACATGCCGCGCGAGGTGGGCACCGGGGCGCCGTGATAGCGCTCGCAGACGTAGTTGTCACGGCCCTTCACCAGGGCCAGGTCGGCGCCGAACTCGCGCTCGTACTGGTCCTGGAGCAGCTTCTGCGACGTCAGCAGATAGGCGTCGCCGCTCCAGCGGGCCAGCGTCATGGCGACGTGGCTCTTGCCGACGCCGGGCGGCGCCTCGATCAACAGCACGCGGGGCGCCCGCGGATCGTCCTCGATCTCCGCCAGCGCGTCGGCCAGCCCCGCGAGCAACCGCGCCTGCTCCGGGCGCGGCGTGGCGCCGGCAGGGAAGTGCGCGAGCAGGTCCGTCGTCGTCGGCACTGGGCGGCACGATAGCAAAAGAATGTCCGGCCCGCCTCGACCCCTTCGGGGGGGCAGGTATGATGGGACGCATGGCGGATCGTCAGGCGAGCCCACGACTGGAGTTCTCCGCGGGAGGGCTGGTCTTCGACGAGGACGGGCGCGTCCTGCTCATCCGGGCCCGCGACCTGCGCAACCAGCCGGTGTGGACGCTGCCGAAGGGCGCGCTCAACCCGGGGGAGTCGAGCGCGGACGCGGCCCTGCGCGAGGTGCGGGAGGAGACCGGGTACCGCTGCGAGCTCGTGCGCGAGCTGACGGCGGTGACGTACTGGTTTCAGCGCGGGGGCCGGCGCATTCGCAAGACGGTGCGCTGGTACCTGATGCGACCGATCGAGAAGGTGGGCGAGCACGACCACGAGGTGGACGAGGTCCTGTGGACGGATCGGGCGGACGCTCAGTCCCGGCTGCGCTACGACTCCGACCGCCGCCTGCTCGCCGCCGCGCCCTGAGGCGTCAGCGCAACAGCTCGGCCAGCAGCGTCTCGCCCAGCGGCCACGGACCGAAGCCGGCGTCGGCGTTGAGGTGGCCGCTGTTGCCCGCATCCACGAACCGGCTGCCCCACGCGTCGGCGAGGCCCCGCGCGCGTCCGAAATCCGTGAAGGGGTCGTTGCGGCTGGCGACCACGATGCTCGGAAACGCCAGCCGCGCGCGGGGGATCGGCGCGAAGCCCTCGCTCAGCGGCGGGAAGTCGGGGTCCTCGACGTCGGGCGGGGTCACCAGCAGCGCCCCCTGGATCGGCAGCGCGCCGGCGCTGGCGCAGTGCGCGACGGCGACGCAGCCGAGGCTGTGAGCGACCACCACCGCCGGCCGCCCGGCCGCGCGGATCTCACGCGTGAGCGTCTCCACCCACTCGGTACGGATCGGATACTGCCAGTCACGCTGGACGACGCGACGAAAGCCCGGGTTCGCCTGCTCCCACAGACTCTGCCAGTGCTTGGGACCGGAATCGCCCCAGCCGGGGACGATCAGGACGGGCGTGGTCACCGACCGGCTCAGGGCGGGGGAAAGAGGCGCTCGCCGTTCTTCCAGGCGATCTGCTCGGCGATCTCGCGCGGCAACTGCTGCAGCCAGCGCTGCACGGCCTCGTTGGCGTCGCGCACGCTCTCCCAGCGCGAGGTCACCCACGTGTCGGTGCCGACCAGGAAGCGGTCGGGGTGGCGCATGAAGAGCTTGCGCCACTCGGGGTCGAGCATGCCGCCGGGCGCCACGTCCGAACGCAGCGCCAGCTCGACCCACAGCATCGGATGGCGGTCGACCAGCTCGCCCACGCGCTGGGCCGAAGCCGACATGCCGGCGTGCGCCCACAGCAGGCGCGCGCCCGGATAGGTCTTGAGCATCGCCTCGGCGGTGGCGTCGTCGATGTGGCACCACAGGAAGAGCTTGTGCTGGGCGGCCAGCTCGGCGAAGCGCTTCACCACCGGGGCGGGCACGTCGCTCACGCCGAAGTGCGACTCGCCGATCGCGCGATAGATGCCGCGCTTGAGCCGCTCCTCGACGTAAGCGGCCACGGCCGGATCGCGCGGCCACGTGCTCATGTCCTCGCGCGTGCGATAGGGCCGTAGCGACGGCACGATCCCCGCCGGTGATTTCTCGTACAGCTTGAGCGTGCCGTCGTCGGGCGTGCTCGACACCAGGGCCCGGCGCACGCCGGCCCGGGCCAAAATCGACAGGATACGCTCCGGCGTGTAGGCGTCCCAGTCGGGACGGCTGTAG
>Ga0210377_10001892_pt1 | contig 18682 bp, 17 predicted proteins | sample PLM4_65_b1redo_FD_155480 | JGI IMG/M metagenome (GOLD analysis project Ga0210377, IMG submission 155480) | Groundwater sediment microbial communities from an aquifer in East River, Colorado, USA - PLM4_65_b1 redo | ecosystem: Environmental > Terrestrial > Soil > Riparian zone | place: USA: East...
GGGCCCGCGGAAGTGGCGGACGAAGCCGAGGTGGACGACCGCGTCGGGCTGCTCCTTCCGCATCACGTCCTCGAACGCGCGCGTGCGCACGTCGAGCTTGTAGAACGGGGCGCCGGCGGGCCGGCGATCCCAGTCCTCGCTGTCCACGCCGATCACGCGCTGGTCGCGGGACAGCCTCCGCGCGAGCAGGCGGCCCTGCCCGCGCGCGACTCCGACGATCAAGACCTTCTCCACCTCGATGCCCTCGGCGGCGCGGACCTCCCGGTATGGTATAAGAAGCCGCGAATGGACACGAACGTGAAGTTCGAGACCATCCGCATCCCCGCGATGCCGGATGTCGTGGTGAGCGGTGTCGTGGCGACCCCGGAGTGGTGGCCGAGCGGCCAGCGGATCGGCTTGGTGATCGCGCACGACCTCGCCGGGGGAATGGAAGAGCCGGGTCTCGTCGCGCTGCAGCAGGCGCTGGCGGCGAAGGGCCACCTGGTGCTGCGCTTCAACTTCCCGTTCGCGGAGGAGAAGAGGAAGCGGCCCGACGCGCCGAATCTTCTCGATCGGACGCTCAAGACCGCCGTCGCGGCCGTGCTCTCCGATCCAGAGAACGCGCCGGCGCGGATGCTCGTCGGCGGGATCGGTCTGGGCGCGCGGGTCGCGACGCGCGTGATCGCGCAGGGGCTGAAGGTCGACGCCGCCTTCTCGCTCGGCTTTCCGCTGCACCCGTCGGGCAAGCCCGGCCACCAGGACGTCGACTACATGTTCCGGATCATCTGCCCCGTGCTGTTCGTGCAGGGCGCGCGCGATCCGCACTGCCGCATCGACAAGCTCGAAGAGCTCTTGCGGCGGATCGGTGCGCCGACGCGGCTGCACGTACTCGCCGACACCGGGCCGGGACTCGAGCCGATCAAGCGCGCGGGGCGCAGCCCCGAGCAGATCCGCGCCGAGGTGCTCGCGCAGCTCGAGCTCTACATCCAAGAGGTCATTGGCCGCAGCTGAGCTAGGTTTCCTGCGTGGCTGATCCTGGCGAGCCCGAGCGGGAATCCGCGCTGTCGGTGCTTTTCCGCGCCGAGGGAAGGCTCGTGGAGCGGCTCAACGGGGTGATGCGCTTCGACCCCGCGATCTACCGCGAGATCCAGGGCGACTCGAACGCGATCCCGCAGGCGGTCGCCGTGGTGATCGTGACTTCGGTGCTCGCGGGCCTCGGGCAGAACACGCTGCCGATGATCTTCCTGTGGACGTCGCTCGCGATGTTGCAGTGGGCGGTGATCACCGCGCTGATCTGGGCGGTGGGCCGGCTCGCGGTGGAGGGCACCGCCGACTACGCGCACCTCCTGCGCTGCACGGGCTTCGCGTACGCGTGGTTCGCGCTGCTCGTCGGCTCGAGCATTCCGCTGATCGGGCCGCTCTTCGCGTGGGCGGGCGTTCTGCTCTCGCTGGCGTCGCTGGTCGTGGCCACGCGCGAGGTGCTCGCGACCGACACGACGCGCGCGCTGGTCATCTGCGTGATCGCGCTGGGGCTGCCCGTGACCGCGCTGTTCGGGCTCGCGGACTAGGCGCGCGAGTTCGAGTTGCCTCGCTCGACTTCGGCCAATGCCTGGATGTACGTAGCGAACTCGGGGTCTTCGCCCTTCACGAGCTCCGAGAGCTGCGACCGGAACGCCTCGCGCCGCGTCCACTCGCGCATGTAGTCCTCCCACGAGCGCCAGCGGCGGAGCTGGCTGGGCGTGAGCGACGGCTCGTACAGCAGAAGATACGCGCGCTCGAAGAGCGAGATGAGCATGCCGAAGATCAGCATCGTGCGTTCGCGCTGCTCGGCGGAGTGCTCGATCGGGGTCGAGAAGAGCTTCAGGTCCGCGTTCTCCAACACCACCTTGAGGAAGTCCTGGTAGTTGTCGGAGAGGAGCTGGTAGACGGCTTCCTCCTCGTTCGCGCGCTCCTTGCGCTGCTCATAGACGTACGCCGCGATCGCGAGCGGCAGGCCCACGACAGTGACGACGTAGCTGGCAAGCTCCCAGGTCTCGAGCGACATGAAGTCCACCGAATCAGAGAACGCAAGCGTAGCAGCGCTCGAAGTCGGATCGCCCCCTAGACTCCAGCGGCGGGCTTCGCGAGCCTGTGCGCCATGGTGACCCGCCGGCGGATCGCGCGATGATCGTCCTGGGACTGAATTGCTCCTCCTGGCACGACCCCAGCGCAGCGCTGATGGTCGATGGCGAGCTCGTGGCCGCCGCCGAGGAAGAGCGCTTCTGCCGGCGCAAGCACGCGCGCAACACGCGCCCCGTGGATGCGGTTCGCTTCTGTCTGGAGCGCGCCGGCGTGCGGCCCGAGGACGTGACCGCCGTCGCGCACCCGTGGTCGATGCGAGCGGTGCGCGACAACTTCCTGCCCTACATCCAGAGCAACCTCGGCCAGGAATCCCCGCTGCGCATCGCGCGCTTCCTGCGCCAGCGGCCGCGTCGGCGCAGGCGCGAGCTCAGGAAGCTCCACGAAACGCTGCGCGCGGTCGGCATCGATCCCGCGCGAGCGCGCATCTCCGAGGTCGAGCACCACCTCGCGCACGCCGCCAGCGCCTATCTGTTCTCGGGCTTCGACGACTGCGAGCTCGTCACGATCGACGGCGCGGCGGAGATCACCTCGGGCCTGTTCGGGAGCCTGCGCGGCGGGCGGGTCGAAAAGCTCTACGAGGTCCAACGCCCGGCGTCGCTCGGCATCTTCTACTCGGCCATCACCGACTACCTCGGCTTCACGCCCGACGACGGCGAGTACAAGGTGATGGGCATGGCGCCCTACGGCGATCCGGACGAGGTCGACCTGTCCGACTTGATCGCCTGGGACGGCGAGCACCTGCGCATGAACCGCGCCTTCGTCTTTCCGCCCAACGCCGAGCGCTACCGCGGGCGGCGCTTCAGCCAGGCGATGGTCGATCGCTTCGGCCCGCCGCGCACGGGCGACGTGCTCACCGAGCCGTACATCCACATCGCCGCCGCCGCGCAGCAGTTGCTCGAGCGGGTCTCGCTCGCGATGGTGGAGAAGCTGCTCGGCGAGAAGCTCAGGGAGACGCGGCGGCTCTGCTTCGCCGGCGGCTGCGCGCTGAACGTCGTCTTGAACCGCAAGCTGATCGGGCACGAGCTCGTGGACGAGCTGTTCGTGCCGCCCGCGCCGAACGACGCGGGTCTCTCGGTCGGCGCGGCCGCGTTCGTCGCCGCGTCGCTCGGCGCAAAGGTGGCGCCGCTGCGGCACGCGTACCTGGGCCCGGCGTACTCGACCGAGGATGCGGTCCGCGAGCTCGAGAGCCGGCGCATTCCGTACCGACGGCTGCGCGATCCGGCGCTGGCGGGCGCGGATCTGCTTTCGCGCGGCGAGGCGGTCGCGTGGTTCCAGGGCGCGATGGAGTGGGGCCCGCGCGCGCTCGGGAACCGCAGCATCCTGGGTCATCCGGGCATCCCCGGCACGCAGCGCGAGATCAACGCGCGCATCAAGTTCCGCGAGACGTGGCGACCGTTCTGCCCGACGGTGCTCGAGGAGCACGCGCGCGAGGTGCTCGGCACGGCGCACCCGTCGCCGTTCATGACCTACAGCTTCGAGCTGCCGCCCGAGTGGCAGAAGCGCATGCCGGAGGTGACGCACGTGGATGGCACGGCGAGACCGCAGGTGCTCTCGCAGAAGGTGAATCCGCGCTTCCACGCGCTGGTGTCGGAGTTCATGCGCCGCACGGGGCTGCCCGCCGTGATCAACACGTCGCTGAACCGCCGCGGCGAGCCGATGATCCGCTCGCCCCACGACGCGCTCGAGATGTTCTTCGGCTGCGGCCTCGAGCATCTGATCATCGAGGACGTGTACGTGGCCAAGGACGCGTCGAAGCCCGCGCCGCTCGGCACGGCGGACTGAGCGCCACGGCTCAGGTCGTGAGCGCGAAGCTGTTCGGCGTGCCGTCCCGTCCGGCCGTCACGCGGCCGCGCACGCCGACGCCCTCGACCTCGAGCAGGAGCCGGTAGAGCGCGTCGCTCTTCTCGCCGTTCGCGACGCTGCGCCGTCCGTCGGGCAGGCGCAGGTACAGCATGCTCTTCTCGGGCCGGTTCTCGCGGTCGAACGTGACGGTGTAGCTCTCGATCTCGGCCGGGCCGTCGGGTGCGTCGACGAGCGCGGGCCCCTCGTACTCGGCCTTGGGCAGGGTGAGCGTGGAGGACCGCCCGTCGGCCGCGGCGATGCGGCCCGGATCGGTCGAGAGCGCGGCGATCGCGTGCTTGGTCGCGCTCATGCCCAGACCCGACACCCAGCCCGTGCGGCCGGCGCCCGCGCGCAGACGCAATACGGTGTTGGCCAGGCCGTGCATCGCGTAGTTGTTGCCCGGGCCGCCGTGGTGGGCGAGCCCGCCCGTCTGCGTGGGCGGGCGCGGGTCGGTCGTCGAGAGACCGAGCGCATCCAGCGCGAACTCCACCGCGCAGGGGAAGCAGCTGTACAGATCGAACAGATCGATGTCGGCGACCCCGAGCGCGGCGTGCGCCTGCGTGGCGCGCGCGGCGGCGGCGTAGGCCGGGCTCGACGCGAGGTCGACGCGCTCCGCCGCGCTCCAGCCGTCCTGCGCGGACGCGCCGCCGAGGAAATGCACGCGCTTCTCGCGCGCGATCCCGAGCCGGTCCGCGGTCGACTCGGTCATCGCGATCGCCGCGGCGCCCTGGTCGACCTCCATGATCGCGTTCATGAGCTTCGGGTAGGGGAAGCCGATCCAGCGGTTGCGCGCGTCGACGGTGCGCGTCTCCTCGGCCGAGCGCGGCTCGGGAAACCACGAGAACGGATTTCGCGCCGCGACCTCCGAGTAGCGCGCCAGCAGCGCCGCGACGTGGCGCTGGTGGTCTTCGATCGAGCGGCCGGCGCGCGCGCGCAGCGCGTTCTCGTACAGCGGATACATGTCGACCGGATTGCGCACGCCGTGGCGCTGCTCGAGCGCATTCGCGAACGGCTTCATGGTGAGGAGGAAGGCGGGGATGCGCTCGCCGCCTTCGGTCCAGCCGCTCAGCGCCACGCCGTCGGCGCGCGCGCGCCGGCGGCTGTACACCGCCTCGGCACCGGTGAGCAGCGCGATCTCGATCTCGCCGTCGGCCAGGCGGTTCGCGACCCGGTTGAGCAGCAGGATCGGTCCCTCGCCACCGCCCGGCAGCTCCTCGGTCTCGCGCGGCTTCGCGCCGCACAGCTCCGCGACGCGGCCCGGCAGATCGGAGTACGCCCACGCCATCGGCGGAATCGCGCCCGCGAAGTCGGCCTCGGCCAGAAGCCCCGGCCGGCCAGCGTCGGCCGCCGCGCGCTCGAGCGCGATCGCCATCAGCTTCGCCGGCTCGAGCGGGTTCCACTCCGCGGAATCGAGCCCCGGCCGGTTCCGGACCTGCCCGACACCCGCGATCACGACACGGTCGTTTGACATACCCCGCCCTCCGGTCGCAGCTTACGTCACATGAACGACGAGCTGTTTCTCGAGCAGATCGAGTGCGGTCCGATGCAGAACTTCGTCTACGCCATCGGCTCGAACGCGACCCACGAGGTCGTGCTGGTGGACCCCGCCTGGGCGATCGAGCCGCTGGTCGCGCACGTTCGCGAGCAGGGCTACGAGCCGATCGCGGCGCTGGTCACGCACTACCACCCCGATCACGTGGGCGGGTCGTTCTCGGGCAACAAGATCGAAGGCCTGCGCGAGCTGCTCGCGCTGAAGGGCATGAAGGTCTACGCCAACAAGCACGAGGCCCACGGCCTGCAGCGCGTGACCGGCATCTCCGACTCCGACATCGTGAAGGTCGACAGCGGCGACGTCCTGAAGGTCGGCAACATCGAGATCGAGTTCGTGCACACGCCCGGACACACCCCGGGCTCGCAGTGCTTCCGCGTGCGAAACGCGCTGGTGTCGGGCGACACCCTCTTCATCCAGGGCTGCGGCCGCGTCGACCTGCCCGGCTCCGACCCCGACGCCATGTACGAAAGCCTCCGAAAGCTCGCCGCCCTCCCCGACGACACCGTCCTCTACCCCGGCCACGACTACGGCGGCGGCCCCCACCGCACCATGGCCGAAACCAAGCGAATGAACACCTACCTCCGCATCCCCAACCTCGACATGTGGCGAGAGCTCATGGGCTCGGGCTGACCGAGCCTCATCCCTCCCCTCTTCATCTCGCCATGAGCAAGGCCGCGAGGTTCCGCTCCGCGGCCGAGTCCGCGACGGCCGTCCGGTTCCGGTCCGACTCCGCCTCCGACCTCCGCGCGCCGGCGAAGCGGCCGGATCGACGAGTGGGTCGGGTACCCCCGGGGACCCACGAGGAGACCCGGCCGCTTCGCCGGCGCGTCCGGGTCCGAAGGCTCGAGGGCTCGCGAGCGACCACTGAAACAACGCGATGCACCCGGTTGAAAGGACCGCCCCCCTACCGTAGAGTGCCGCCCGAATCCCCCTGACGCGCTGCGGCACCGCACGCCTTTGCACGGAGATCCGCCCTCATGAAGATCCTCGTCTGCTTGAAGCAGGTCCCTCACAAGGACGCCCGCCTCGAGCTCGCCGGCGACGGCAGCTGGATCCAGGACGCGAACATCAAGTTCGAGATCAACGACTACGACAACTACGCGCTCGAAGAGGCCCTGCGGATCAAGGACAAGGATCCCGCGACGGAAGTGCTGGTGCTCTCGATCGGCCCCGATCGCGTCCAGCAGTCCCTGCGCACCGCCCTCGGCATGGGCGCGGACCGCGCGATCCAGGTCTGGGACGACGGCCTGGCGCACGCCGACTCGCTGGCGATCGCGAAGACGATCGCCGCCGTCGCGAAGGCCGAGGGACGCGACCTGGTGTTGATGGGCCTGATGGCCGACGACACGAACTTCGGCGTGACCGGCCCGATGGTCGCGGAGCTGATCGGCTTCCCGCACGCGACCGGAATCGTCTCGGCCAAGTTCGAGGGCGGGCAGGTCGAGGTCGAGCGCGAGCTCGAGGGCGGCGCGCTCGAGGTGGTGAAGCTGACCCTACCGGCGCTGCTCACGACGCAGACCGGCATGAACGAAGTTCGCTACGCGTCGCTCAAGGGCATCATGCAGGCGAAGAAGAAGCCGCTCGACAAGAAGTCGCTCGGCGACGTCGGCCTGTCGGCCGCCGCGATCGCGCCGAAGGTGAAGATCGAGAAGATCTACAGCCCGCCGAAGGGCAAGGGCGCGGAGATCCTGACGGGCTCGAAGGACGAGGTCGCCCAGAAGTTCGTCGGCAAGGTCAAGGAGCTGGGGCTGCTGTAATGGCAAAGACACTGATCGTCGGTGAGATCCAGAAGGGCGGCCTGCGCGAAGCGACGCTCGAGCTCGTGACGCTCGCGCGCAAGCTCGGCGGCGAGGTCGCGTCGCTCGTGATGGGGAGCGGCGTCGGCGCCGTCGCGGAGGATCTGGCGAAGAAGGGCGGCGGCAAGGTGCTGCTCGCGGACGATGCGTCGCTCGCGAACTACACCTCCGACTCGTACGCGCGCGCGGTCCGCAAGGCGATCGAGACGGAGAAGCCCGATCTCGTGCTGATGTCGAATACGCCGATCGGCTGGGACCTCGCGGGCAAGGTCGCCTCGCAGCTCGACGCCGGGATCGCGACCGACGTGATCCGCATCGAGCCCGACGGCGCGGACCTCGTCTTCGTGCGGCGCATGTTCAACGCGAAGTTCGACGCGCGCCTGCGCGTGTCGGGCTCGCCGCGCATCGCGACGGTGCAGCCGGGCGCGAACGAGGCCTACACCGGCAGCGACGCGGGCAGCGTCGCCAAGCTCGACGGCGTCGGCGGCGAGTCGCGAACGAAGTTCGTCGAGATCCGCGTCGCCCCCGCCGGAGGTCACGACCTGACCAAGGCCGAGGTGATCGTCTCCGGCGGCCGCGGCCTGCAGAAGCCCGAGAACTTCGAGACCGTGCTGAAGCCGCTGGTCGACGCGCTCGGCGCGCAGATGGGCGCGTCGCGCCCCGTCGTCGACGCGGGCTGGCTCCCGCACGAGTACCAGGTGGGAAGCTCGGGCCAGATCGTCACGCCCAAGCTCTACGTCGCCGTCGGGATCTCCGGGGCGATCCAGCACCTGGTCGGGATGAAGGGCGCGAACCACATCATCGCGATCAACAAGGACCCCGACGCGCCGATCTTCGAGGTCGCGGACACGGGCATCGTCGGCGACCTGTTCGAGATCGTGCCCGCGCTCGCCGCCGCGGTGAAGAACGCTAAAGGCGGCTGAGTCAGGTCTTAGCGGGGCCCGGCCATCCGCGGGACATCGGCCCGCGGGCCGATGTCGGGGCGGCCACGCGCCACCCGCACTACGCTCGGCTTCGCCTCGCATCGCGCCGCGCCTGTGGCGCGGCTTGCGGCGGTCATCAGACCCTCAGCTCACCCGCAGGGTGACGATGGCGATCTCCGCCGGTGCGCCGATGCGCACGGGGATCAGACTCACGCCGACTCCGCGACCGACGTAGAGCTGCGCGCCGTCGCGCTCGAAGCGGCCGGCCCAGTAGCCCTCGTGCGTGTGGCGCAGGGGCGTTTGGCCAAAGATCAGGATCTGGCCGCCGTGCGTGTGACCCGAGAGCTGGAGATCGACGCCGACGTCGGCTGCCTCCTCGAAGAAGTCCGGATGGTGCGCGAGCAGGACGATCGGCTCTCCCGGCCAGCAGCCGTCGAGCGCCGCCTCGAGGTCGGGCTCGCCGGCGAGCAGATCGTCGACGCCCGCGAGCCAGAGCGTCGCGCCGCCGCGCGAGAGGCGCCGGCCGCGGTTCAGGAGGACCTCGACGCCCTGCTCTTCCAACACCGAGCGCCACTGCCAAGGATCGCGCGTCGTCTCGTACTCGTGATTGCCGTAGATCGCGAAGGTCCCCAGGGGCGGCTGGAGCAGCGAGAGGCCCTTTCGCAGGTGCACGATCTGCTGCGGCCAGCGGTTCACGAGATCGCCGCCGAGGCAAACGACGTCGGGCGCGTGCTCCGCGACGCGCGCGCAGATGCGCAGGAAGTCGTCCTCGTCGAGGAAGTTGCCGGCGTGCACGTCGGAGATGAACGCGATACGCAGGCCGTCGAGGCCCGGGCCGCCGCGCGCGAGGCGGATCACCGGGTGCGTCACATGCCGGTGTCGCTCGAGCCACTCGGAGAGGCCGCGCCGCACCTGGCCGCGGTACGCGAACACCGCGCCCACTCCGAGCACGCGACCGATGACGACCGAGAGCCGCGGCCACGAGCCCGGCCACGCCCAGGCGCGCCGCCGCCCGCGCAGGTTGCGCAAGCTTCGCGGCTTCGTGTCCCCTTCAGCCATTCACGCGCCAGTCGTAGTCCATGTACTCGAGCAACGCCCCCGCGCCGTTCGCTTGGAGCCAGGCGCGATCCGAATCGCCGAGGTGCCGCGCGATCACCGTGAGCACCCCGCCCTGCTTCTCGAAGTCCTCGGCGAACCACTTGAAGATGCTCGAGAGCACGACCGTATTCGCGGCCCGGTCCAGGCGGAAGCCCTTGTCCGGGTTCGCCACGAAGCGCGCGAACGCGGCGTCGAGCTGCGCGTCGATCGCCGCCGCGGTGTAGGGCTCGCGCGCCAGCGACGGGCACGAGATCGAGGCGCAGACGATCGCGGCATGGATGCGCGGATCGCCGAGCGGCCGCAGCTTCTCGTGTTCGATCTGGTCGAGCGTGTACGTCTCGCCGAAGATCTGCCCGGCGGTCTTGTCCCAGACCGGGAACAAGAGCGAGCCGATGTCCTTGATGCTGTCGACGCGCCAGTGCTTCGCCACGAGGTCGATCGCGAAGATGTTGTAGGCGTTGGTCCAGAACGCGAGCTGCTGCTCGCGCGTCGTGAGCTTCGACGGGTCGCAGGCGCGTACGCTGCGCAGCAGGTTCCTCCACTCGAGGTCTTCGCGCAGCCCGGGATAGTCGACGCGCGTGCCGACGACCTCGGGGACGGCGCGCGTGTGGTCGGTCAGCGCCTTCCCGTAGAGCGCGACGTCGAAGCAGTCCGCCATCTGCGCCCGTGCGGAGCCGGCTGACACGAGCGCGCCCAGGATCAGCGCGAGCGTCAGCCGCGCGCGGCGCCGGGAAGCACGGTCACCTTGATCGCGCCGGTGGTCTTGTCGCCCGCGCATTGGAACGCCTCCTCGACTGCCTCGAGCCCGAACTGGTGCGTCTGCAGGCTCGCGAGCTCCACCGCGTAGCGCGGCAGCAGTTCGACCGCGGCACGGAACTGCGGACCGCGCCGGCCCATTCCGTACATGTTCGAGCCGACGATCTCGAGCTCGCGCGTCGCCAGGTTGTAGCCGGAGAGCTCCGTGCGCTGCGAGTAGATGCCGAGCACCACGATGCGCCCGCCCGCGCGACACCAGCGCGTGGCGTCGAGCAGCGTCTGCGCGTGGCCGCCGACCGTCTCGATCACGACGTCGGGGGCGGCGTCCTTGACCCAGGCCTTCACGTCCTCCTCGGCCAGTGACGTGAGACCGAGGCGCTTCGCGGCTTCGCGCTGCTGCGGATGGCGCGCGGTGATCGCGACCTCGCGCGCGCGGTCGCGCGCCAGCAGGCCGGAGAGCAGGCCGATCGCGCCCGCGCCGATCACGAGCACTCGGCTGTCGTCGTCGATCCGCGCGAGCGAGACGCCGCGCACGCAGACGGCCAACGGCTCGGCGAACGAGGCGACGAGCGGCGACACGGACGGGTGTACCGGATGCACCGCGTACGCCGGCACGTCGACGAAATCGGCGAGCCCGCCGTTCCGCATCACGCCGATGATCGCCATCCGCTCGCACAGGTGGCGGCGCCCCGAGACGCAGAAGTCGCAGACGCCGCAGACGCAGATCGGCTCGACGGCGTAGAGCCCGTCCACGAAGCCGCGGGGTCCCGCGAGCGGCGTACCCGCGATCTCGTGCCCGGGTGCGACGCCGACGGGCGCCGCGAGCTCGCGCCGGTAGAGATGAAGATCGGTGCCGCAGATCCCGCAGGCCGCCACGCGCAGGCGCACCCAGTCGGCGGGCAGCGCGGGCGGCACGACCTCCGCGACCTCGACGCCCTTCTCGGTCCAGCGCGCCTGCCGCAACGCCGCCCTCAGCGGCGCTTTTCGATCGGAACGAACGGCCGCTTTCTCGGACCCACGAAGACCTGGCGCGGTCGGCCGATCGCCTGCCCGTCGGCCTGCAGCTCCTGCCAGTGCGCGATCCAGCCGGGCAGCCGGCCCATCGCGAACATCACCGTGAAGCTCTGCGTCGGGATGCCGAGCGCCTTGAAGATGATGCCCGAGTAGAAATCGACGTTCGGATAGAGGCGCCGCTTCGCAAAGTAGTCGTCCTCCAGCGCGATGCGCTCGAGGTCCATCGCGATCTCCAGCAGCTTCGAGTTCACGCCGAGCCGCCCGAGCACGTCCATCGCGGCCTTCTTGATCACCGCCGCGCGCGGGTCGTAGTTCCGGTACACGCGGTGACCGAAGCCCATCAGCCGCGACGTGTCGTCCTTGGACTTCGCGCGATCGACGAACTGCTTCGCGGAGAGACCCTCGCCCGCGATCTGCTCGAGCATCTCGATCACTTCCTGGTTCGCGCCGCCGTGGCGCGGTCCCCAGAGCGCGTTGATGCCGCCCGCGATCGAAGCGAACAGGTTCGCATGGGAGCTCCCGACCAGCCGCACCGTCGAGGTCGAGCAGTTCTGCTCGTGGTCGGCGTGCAGGATCAGAAGCACGTCGATCGCGCGCACGATCACCGGGTCGGCGACGATCTCCTCGCACGGCGTCCCGAACATCATCTGCAGGAAGTTCTCGACGTAGCCGAGCTTGTTGTCCGGGTACAGGAACGGGTGACCGATCGAGTGCTTGTGCGAGTACGCGGCGATCGTCGGGAACTTCGCGATCAGCCGCTCGACGCTGATCTCGACCTGCTTCTTGTCCAGCGGATCGAGGTCCGAGGGGTAGAACGTCGAGAGCGCCGCGATCACCGCCGCCGAGACGGCCATCGGGTGCGCGTCCTTCGGGAACGCGCCGAAGAAGCGCTTCAGGTCCTCGTGCAGCATCGTGTGGTAGCGGATGCTCTTCGCCCAGGCGTCGTACTGGGCCGAGGTGGGCAGCTCGCCGCGGATCAGCAGATACGCCACCTCGAGGAAGTTGCTGCTCTCGGCCAGCTCCTCGATCGGATAGCCGCGGTAGTGGAGGATCCCCTGCTCACCGTCGATGAAGGTGATGTCGCTCTTGCAGCTTCCCGTGTTCTTGAAGCCGGGATCGAGCGTGATCAAGCCGGTCAGCTCGCGCAGCTTCCCGATGTCGATGCCGCGTTCACCCTCGGTGCCGGTGACGATCGGAAACTCGTAGATCTTGCCGTCGATCTCGATTCGGGCCGTCTCGTCCATCGCGCGGCATGATACACGCCTCGGGAAGGAGGCGCCCCGTTGGGAGAGGTCGAATCGGGAGAGTCCGAAGCGAAGCCGCCGCTGCTCGAGCGCATGCTGCCCTTCCTCGCCGGACGGCTCTTGCGGCTCGTCGGCCGCACCTTGCGCGTTCGCCACGAGGGCGAGGCGCGGATGCGGGAGCTGCTCGCCGAGGGCCGACCCGTGATCCTCTATGGACTCCACGGTCATCTTCTCGTCGGTGCGGCCGATCTCGGACGCCACCGGCCTTTTGTGATGATCAGCCAGAGCCGCGACGGCGAGCGCATCGCGCGCACCGTCGAGCACGTCGGCTTTCGTCCCGTGCGAGGATCGAGCTCGCGCGGGGGCATGCGCGCGCTGCTGCAGACCGTGCGCCTGCTGCGCGGCCCGGTGGTCTGCTGTCACCTCGTCGACGGCCCGCGCGGACCGCGCGGTCTGGTGAAGCCCGGCCTGATTCTGCTGGCGCAGCGATCGGGCGCGGCACTGATCCCGATCCTCTACGGCGTCCGGTGGAAGTGGGTCGCCGGGAGCTGGGACCGCATGCAGGTTCCATTGCCGTTCGCGCGCGTCATCGCGCGCCAGCTTCCCGCGCGCGACGTTCCGCGCGATCTCACGCCCGAAGGCGCGGAGAGGCTGCGACTCGAGATCGAACGTGAGCTGGCTCACGAAGAGGCGCGGCTCGAAGCCGACGTCACCGGTCAACCCGGCGCTCGCGACAGCCGAAGCGAGTCGGAAGCTCCGCGCGGAGATCAGGCTCCGCGCCGAGATGTCGGGGAGGCCGGCCCTTGAAGCAGTGCTCGCTCGGAATCCGGCTGGCGGCGTGCCTGGCCGCGGCGGCGCTCGTGGCCTGCGAAATACCCGCGCAAGAGGCGTCCGCGCTCGAGACCGGCGAGGGGTCGGAGCAAGCGGCCGAGCCGGCCGAGTCCAAAGCGACCGAGCCGAGTCCCGCTCCGCGGCGCGAGCGGCGTCCGGGAGCCGCGCCGTCGGCGCCGACCGCCTACCGGTACATCGACGAGACCGGGCGGGTCCAGGTCGCGAACGCGCTCGCGGACATTCCCGAGCGCCAGCGGGACACCGCGGTTCCGATCCCCGGCGCGGGCTCGCGGCCCGGCGCGCTTCGCGAGTCGCGCACCCTGGCCGAGGCGACGCGGCCGCTGAACTCCGTCGACGTCACGATCTACTCCACCCGCTCCTGCCCCTATTGCCGCGCGGCGATCGCCTACTTCGAGAAGCAGGGCGTCGACTACGTGAACCGCGACGTCCAGGAGGACCCGGACGCCCGCGAGGACTACGTCGCGATCACGAACGGCCGCCTGGGCGTACCGGTGATCGTGGTCGGGAACGAGTGGATGCAGGGCTGGGACCGCCAGACGTTCGACCGGCTGCTGAAGGCCTCACAGTAGCGTCCGTTCCGGGCCCGCTCGATTTCCCTGCTTGACGACCTCTTGCCCGTGTGGGACTGTACCGACCGGTACATACACGGAGCCGAGAGATGACCGCGACCACCCCGCAAGGCGAAGCCAGCCGCGAGCGCATCCTCGCCACGGCGATCTCGCTGTTCTCGGAGCGCGGCTTTGCCGGGACGTCGGTCGCCGACGTCTGCGAGCGGGCGGGCGTCGTGAAGACCGCCATCTACTGGCACTTCGACAACAAGGAAGGCCTGCTCGAGGCCGCGCTCGAACGTGTGGCCGCGACCTGGATCGAGGAGATCCGGGCCAGCGTCGAGCAGGTCGGCGGGATCGACGCACGGCTCGATCGCTTCATCTCCGGTCTGCGCTGGCTCGTGCTCGAGCGCGGCGAGACGTTCGCGCTGATCCTCGGCGCGATCCTCGAGCGCGCCGAGGTCGACGACGCGCGGCGCGAGAGCTTGCGCCGCATCGTGGTCCAGGCGCGCGACGCGATCGCGCAGGGCATCCGCGACACGGTCGGCCGCGACCTGCCCGACCTCGACCTGGTCGCCGACGTCGCGCTGTCGCTCGTGAACGGGATCGTCGTCTCTCACAAGCTCGAGCGCGATCCGGTGCGGCTCGAGCGCCAGTTCCGCCAGCTCCGCGAAACGTTCGCACTGGCCGTGCTTGCCGCGGTCCAGAAAGGAGACAAGCGATGAGCCTCGAAGCCACGCACACCCCCGCCCTTGCCGGCCGCGCGGCCGACGACCTGCCCGACGAAGAGCGCCTCGCCGCCGCCGACGAGCGCGCCTGGCTGGACCTGCTCGCGCGCATCTCGCGCCAGTCGGTGACCAAACACTTCCAAGCGTACGTCGACGTGGCCTGGGACGATCCCGACTTCGCGATCGATCCCGCCGACCCGCGCTTCGCGCTGCCCGAGTCCGACCCGCTCGGCGCGACGGCCTGGTACCGCACTCAGCCCGAGGCCGTGCGGGCGCGCATCGGTCTGCACATGCTCGCCACGTTCATGAAGATCGGGGTCGAGTTCGAGAGCACGCTGAAGCGCGGTCTGCTCGAGTACGCGGCGGGACTCCCGAACGGCTCGCCCGAGTTCCGCTACGTCTACCACGAGGTCATCGAGGAGGCGCAGCACTCGCTGATGTTCCAGGAGTTCGTGAACCGCTCGGGCATGGTCGTCGACGGCCTGCCCGGCTACGCGCGCTTCTTCGCGCGCGGCCTGCCGCGGCTGGCTCGCCGCTTCCCGGAGCTGTTCTTCATCTTCGTGCTCGGCGGCGAGGACCCGATCGATCACGTCCAGCGCGCGGAGCTGCACCGCGGCGACCGCTGGGCGCACCCGCTGGTCCAGCGCATCAGCCAGATCCACGTGATCGAGGAGGCGCGCCACCTGTCGTTCGCGCGCGCCTACCTGCGCCGCAACGTGCCGAAGCTCGGCCTCATCAAGCGACATCTGCTGCGGCTGCGGACGCCGCTCATCCTGGGCAACATGGCCGGGCTGATGATGCAGCCCTCGGCGCAGATCGTGCGCGAGTACGGCATCCCGAAGGCGACCTTGCGCGAGGCCTACCGCGGGAACCGCGCCTATGCGACCGCGCGCTACGAAGCGCTGAGCAAGACGCGCGCCCTTTGTGCCGAGCTGGGCGTGATCGCGCCGCCGTACTCGGCGCTGTGGCGGAGGTTCGGGATCCTTCGGTCCTAGGCGCCAGAGGCCGATACGGTGCCCGATGAGCGCACCGTCGAAGCCTGCCGGGAAGCTGCCTGGTAACGGACCCTCGCCCTCCGAGCCGCGCCCGCCGCTGAACCTCGCCGAGCTCGCCGAGATCCTGGTGCGCGGGAAGGTGATCACCGCACAGCAGGCGAAGGATCTCGAGGCGCGCGCCACGACCCTCCGCAGCCGGGTGTTGAAGGACCGCGTCGGGTCGGTGCGCTCGCAAGCCGCGGCGAGCTACGACGTGTCGGCCGCCGAGATCGTCGCTTCCGCCGCCCTGACCCACGCCAGCAAGGAGCACCGCAAGGTCGACGAGGACTCGATCGCGCAGGCGATCGCGGCCGAGGCCGGGCTTCGCTACGTGAAGATCGACCCGCTGAAGCTCGACAACGCGCTGATCTCCAAGACCTTCTCGCGCCCGTTCGTGCGCCGTCACGTGGTGATCCCGTTCGCGGTGGAAGGCGACGCGCTGGTCATCCTGGCCGCCGACCCGTTCGACACCAACCTGCGCGAGACGCTGCAGGACGCGCTGCACCGCCCGTTCGTCTTCGCGGTCACGTCCAAGCGCGACATCCTCGCGGTCGCCGATCGCGTCTTCGGTCTGCGCTCGAGCATCAAGCAGGCCTCGTCGGAGCTCGGCGGAGTCAGCCCCACGCAGGCGCTCGTGCAGATCGTGCAGCTCCGCTCGAACGAGGAGCTCGCGAGCTCGAACGACGAGCACGTCGTGGCGGCGGTCGACTTCCTGCTGAACTACGCCTTCGAGCAGCGCGCGTCCGACCTGCATCTCGAGCCGCGCCAGAACGACGCCGTCGTGCGCTTCCGCATCGACGGCATTCTGCACGAGATCGAGGCGTATCCGCCCGCGGTCCACGCGGCGATCGTCTCGCGCGTGAAGGTGATGGCACGGATGGACATCGCCGAGCGCCGCCGCCCGCAGGACGGACGCATCAAGACGCAGCGCGGCAAGAGCGAAGTCGAGATGCGCGTGTCGAGCCTGCCGACCGCGTTCGGCGAGAAGGTCGTCGTGCGCGTGATGGACCCGAGCATCCTCCTCGCGGACCTGCAGGACCTCGGCTTCGCACCGCACGAGCGCGAGATCTACGAGAAGTGGATCACTTCGCCCTCGGGCCTGATCCTCGTCACCGGCCCGACGGGCTCGGGCAAGACGACGACGCTCTACTCGACCTTGCGCTATCTCGCCGGTCCCGAGGTGAACATCACCACCGTCGAGGAACCGATCGAGATGGTGGACCCGCGCTTCATGCAGGTGCAGGTGCAGCGCAAGATCGACGTCACCTTCGCCTCGGCGCTGCGCGCGATCCTGCGCCAGGACCCCGACATCATCATGGTCGGCGAGATCCGCGACGCCGAGACCGCGGCGATGGCAGTACAGGCCGCGCTCACCGGGCACCTGGTGCTCTCGACGGTGCACACGCGCGATGCGGCGGGCGCCGTGACGCGCCTCGTGGAGCTCGGCGTCGAGCGCTTTCTCCTGTCGAGCGTGCTGCGCGGCGTGCTGGCGCAGCGGCTGCTGCGGCGCATCTGCTCGCACTGCGCGGTCGAGGGCAATCTCACGCCCGATCAGGTCGCTGCGCTCGGCATCAAGGTGCCGGTCGAACGGCGCGAACGGCTGGCAGTGCGCTGGGGCGAGGGCTGCGTCGAGTGCCGCAACACGGGGCTCTTCGGACGCACGGGCGTCTTCGAGCTCTTGAACGTGGGACGGCGCGTGCGCGACCTGATCAAGAAGGGCGAGGACGCCGCGGAGATCGGCCGCGGCGCCAAGGTCGAGGGCATGGAGTCGCTGCGCGAGAGCGCGCTGCGCCGACTGGCCGAGGGACAGACGACCTACGAAGAGGTCGTTCGAGTCACCTCCGACATGGACTGACTGAACCGATGAGTCGCGAATGCGCCAAGGAGATCGGGCTGCTCGTCAAGGCGGGCTGGCGCCTGATCCTGGTCGAGACGTTCGAGGAGGAGCGCGCGCTCGCGACCCTGCGCCTGGCCGCGCAGGCGTGCCGGCGCGAGCTGATCCCGTGGTCGGTCGCGTCGGGTCTCGGCGCGACGGGCGCCGGCGCCGGGTCGCTCGACGACGGGCTGCGCGCGATCTCGACGGTAGCCGAGCCTGCCCTCTTCGCGATCCTCGACGCGCATCGCCAGCTCTCGGATCCGATCGCGCTGCGCCGCCTGCGCGATCTGCTCGAGCTACTCGCCGAGCGCATGCAGGCGATCGTGCTGATCGCGCCCGCGCTCGACCTGCCGGCCGAGTTCGTGCACGAGGCGGCGGTCGTCGAGCTGCCGCTGCCGCGCGCCGCCGAGCTCGACGCGATCTTCAAGGGCGCGATCGAGTCGCCCGATCCGGCCTTGCTCGAGGGCGCGGTGAAGGCCGCGCTCGGCCTCACCGCGGACGAAGCGCTGCGCGTCTTCCGCAAGGCGTGCGCGCTCGCGGGCGGTCTCAACGAGAAGGCGGTCGCGGGCATCGTGCACGAGAAGCGGCAGGCGTTGCGGCGCACGCCGGCCCTCTCCTTCCACCAGCCCAGTGCGGGGCTCGACGACGTCGGCGGCCTCGGCGAGCTGAAGCGCTGGCTGCGCGAACGCCGCCGCGCCTTCACCGACGAGGCGCGGCGCTACGGACTGCCGCTGCCGCGCGGGCTGCTCCTGCTCGGTGTACAGGGCTGCGGCAAGTCGCTCTCCGCGAAGGCGGTCGCGCGCGAGTGGAACTTCCCGCTGCTCCGGCTGGATCTCGCCGCAGCGTTCGGCGCCGGGGACCAGACGCCCGAAGCGACGATCCGCGAGGCGACCGCGGTCGCCGAGTCGATCGCGCCGTGCGTGCTCTGGATCGACGAGATCGAGAAGGGCTTCGCCGCCGCGAGCGAGGGCGGCGCCTCGAGCCGCGTGTTCGGCGCGTTCCTGACCTGGCTCTCGGAGAAGCAGGCGCCCGTCTTCGTGGTCGCGACCGCGAACGACGTGTCGCGGCTTCCGCCCGAGCTGCTCCGCCGCGGGCGCTTCGACGACCTGTTCTTCGTCGACCTGCCCACGCAGTCGGAGCGCGTCGAGATCCTCACCATCCATCTGCGCAGCCACAACCGAGACCCGCTGCAGTTCGACCTCGAGGACCTCGCGGCGCAGGCTGCGCGGCTCTCGGGCAGCGAGCTCGAGCAGGTGGTGAGCGCCGCGCTCTACAACTCTTTCACCGAGAGCCGCGACCTCGGCTACAACGACCTCGCG
>Ga0210377_10001893_pt1 | contig 18678 bp, 11 predicted proteins | sample PLM4_65_b1redo_FD_155480 | JGI IMG/M metagenome (GOLD analysis project Ga0210377, IMG submission 155480) | Groundwater sediment microbial communities from an aquifer in East River, Colorado, USA - PLM4_65_b1 redo | ecosystem: Environmental > Terrestrial > Soil > Riparian zone | place: USA: East...
TGTCTACCGTTGCCCTTGTGCGATCGATTGTTTTCTCAATTCGCGGGCTCGGCTCCTGGTCGCGCTCCTGATCTGGCCGATCTCGGCCACGGACTTGCCGGCATACGTCGGAAGGATCTGACCGTTCACACCGGCCTGCCCGGTCTTTTGCGTCTGTCCTTCCTTCTTCGCGAACGCCGCGTTCGACGGGACCGGGTCGTCCCCCCGTTTCGAAGCAGCCTGCTTCTGCGGGACCGCCGGCTCGCTGTTCTGACCTGCGTCGGATGACGTCTTACGCGCAGCCACGGCTGTGGGAACCTCCTGGTCGGTCGTGAGGAGCGTGTCGCCTGTAAGTTCGTCCTGCATGCCTCGTATCACGAGATCCAGGTTTACCGCGCCGCCCTGCTGTTTTAGCTTTTTGACGAACTCCACGCCCGTCGCATAATTTTCCTTATCCTTCTGGGTCTTCAGGACCAGCTGCTCCTCGGCGCACAAGGGCGCGGCCATGAGCAGAACGCCCAGACCCGCCATCCCTATCCGTGTCATAGTGTTGGTCATACTGTTGTGTTCCTCCTTGCCCCCTGCTGATGCATTCCGCTTCCGCTGTGGTCAGGCATGGTTTCCGGCTGATGTCCCTGAGGTATTCCTTTTAAGCTCCTCTGAGATCATGGCGGCGAGGTCCTCTAAGGGGAATGGTTTTTCGAGATAACGGACAACGCCCATGGCCTTCAGTCTTTCCATCACCGAAGGAGCGCAGTCCCCGCTCATGGCACATACGCCTATCCCGGGGTGGTCCTTTTTCGTTTTCTCGATGAACTGGTAGCTGTCCTCTGCCGGCATGTCAAGGTCCGTCAGTATCAGATCGACGGGTGTGGATCTGAGCACCTCATCGGCTTTTGCGCCGCTCACGGCGGTCAGGATGTTGCAATTTTTCAAATATATGCATAGGTTAGACGACAATGCCTCAAGGATATGCCTGTTGTCGTCCAATACCAGGATAGTTTTCATTATGATTCCATTAGGATATGAAACACCGGCAAATGCGGCGTGCAGTTCCTATCGATTGTTACAGACTGTGTTCGTTATTTATAATCATTAGCAAGTATGATGCCGTTGCACATCCATATAAATTACCGATACATATCAATGCATTATCATTTTTCAAGATCGAAAAAATAACGATTCAGGTCAATTTGAACGGTTTGTTTTATTAGTGGATCGGCAGGGGTTCAGGCTGGATAGTTAATTTTGGACCGCTATTCTTTTATATGGTACTCCCTGATCTTTCTCTTGAGCGTGGAGAGGGAAATGGCAAGCGCCTTCGCGGTCTGGGTGAGGTTGCCTTTCAGCTGCGCGAGGGCGTCGTGAATGATCTCTTTTTCGCATTCATCAAGGGTCTTGATGGTCAGACCCGTTGGGGTGGGGAACGAGCAGGTAGCCTCCAATGATTGCCGCTTTTCCAGAAAGAGGGAGGGCTCCAGCACCGATCCCGGCTGGGTGAATACCGCGCGTTCGAGAATGTTCTTCAGTTCGCGCACGTTGCCCGGCCAGTCGTATTTCATGAGCAATGCCATGTCACGTTCCGAGATCTCGACGGAGCGGTTGGTGATGGACTTGAGCAAAAAGGCGCACAGGGCGGGAATGTCGCCTGTCCGTTCCCGCAGGGGCGGAATGTGTATCCGGACAACGCTCAGCCGGTAATAGAGGTCCTTGCGGAAGGTCGTGCCGAGCGTTTTCTCCAGCTCAAGGCTCGTGGCGGCCATGATCCGCACATTGACCGGCTTTGTCGTGGTGCCGCCGATCCGGCGGATCATCCTGTCCTCGAGCGCGCTCAACAGCTTCGACTGAAGATGGATCGGCATTTCCCCGATCTCATCGAGGAACAGCGTGCCCCCTTCCGCCATTTCGAACAGGCCCTTCTTGGCGTTGAACGCGCCGGTAAAGGCGCCCCGCTCGTACCCGAAGAGCTCGGCCTCGATAAGATTTTCCGGCAATGACGCGCAGTTGATGCTCACGAAGGGCGCGGTATTCGTTTTGCCCTTGAAGTGGATCGCCTTGGCCACCAGCGTCTTGCCGGTCCCCGTCTCGCCCGTAATGAGCACCGGCGAATCCGAGACGGCCGCGATCTCCGCGAGCTGCAGGGTGTCCGCGAGGCCCTCTCCTCCGATGACGACGGAGATCTTCTTTTCACGGTCGCGCTGATAATTCTGTACCTGTTCGACCTGCTCCAGCTGGAGGGTGCGAAAGGCCTGCCTCACCGCCAGGGCAAGCTCCTCGAGATCGTAGGGTTTTGAGAGATAGTCATGGGCGCCGGCCCGAATGGCCTTCACGGCGTTCTCGAAGCTGGGATAGGCCGTGGAGAAGATGATCTTGGTCTGATCGTTGTACTTCAGGATGTCGGGACAGAGGGTGTGGCCGTCCGCGTCGGGGAGCTGCTGGTCGAGCACGACCACGTCGACCTTCCTGAGGGAACAGAGGGTCAGGCCGTCGGAGGCCTTGTTGGCAAGGATCACCTCGACCCCGTCGTCGGTCAGGAAATCCTTGACGGCCTCTCCGAAGACCCGGTCGTCATCGATCACCAACATTGTCTTTTTAATTTTACTGAGCAACATTTGCACCCTCGGCGAGATCGATATCCACGGACGTCCCTTCGTCCTTGCGGCTCTCAATATAGATGGTGCCGTTCATCCTTGCAAGCATTTTTTTCACGATGACGAGTCCGAGGCCGGTGCCGTGTTCCTTGGTGGTGTAAAAGGGCTTGAAGAGGTTCTTCATCCGCTCCTCCGCTATCCCGCAACCGTTGTCCGCCACCCGGAACCGGATCATGCCGCCCGCCCGGGAGACCTCCACCGTGATCTTCGGGTCCCTCCGTCCGTTCACGGCTTCGGAGGCGTTGTTCAGTACGTTGAGGAACACCTGCTGGAGGGCCTGAGGATCGGCGCGTACCCATTCAGCGTCGCGCGCGGCCGACACGCTGAGGTCGATGCCCTTCCTGCGGTAGTCCTCCTTCACCGGCGGAAGAAAATTGTTGATAAATGCCGGGATATCCACGTTCTGCAGGTCCTGGGTCTCGTAAAGGTTGAAGCTTTTGATCGACCGAAGCAGATATTCTACCCGGGCGATCTGTTCCGTCATCAGGCTCAGGTAGTTCCTGACCGCCTCGCCCGGCAGGGATTCCAGTTTGTTCCTCAGGATGCCGAGGATCATGTTGATGGAATTGACGGGGTTGCCGAGCTCGTTCCGCAGACCGGAGAAAACGTAACCGATGTCCTCCATAGCCCTGACGGACTCGGTTACGGCATCTAGCCGCATTTTCTCGGTCACGTCGCGTTTGAGATAAATATAGTTGACGATATCGCCGCGGCCGTTCCTGACCGGGGAAACGGTACATTCCTCGAAATAGGGGGTCCCGTCCTTTTTCTTGTTCATCATCTTTCCCCGCCAGACGCCGTCCCGCGTCAGCGTTTCCCGGAGGCCCCGAAAGTATTCCTCATCGTGCTTTCCGCTCTCGAGGAAATGCAGGGTGCGGCCCAGCACCTCCTGCTGCGTATAACCCGTTATCTGCTCGAAGACGGGGTTCACGTATTGAATCACGCCGGTCGAGGGGTCGGTGATCACGACGGCCTCGGCCGCCGAGCCCACGGCCGTCGCGAGGAGGACGAGCCGGTCCTCGGCGCTCTTGCGTTCAGCCATTTCCGCCTGCAGTTCCGTGTTGGAGCGCGCGAGCTCCGCGGTCCGCTCCAGGACCCTGAGCTCAAGTTCGTCCTTTGCCTTGTACAGCGCCTCTTCGCTCTGTTTGAGATTGCGGAACAGGAGTTTCGAGGGCTCCACCAGGCCCGTAACGACAACCGCCCGGTAGAGGAGGTAATCGGCGAGCAGTTCGAAGATGTGGCCGGCCGCGCCGGCGTAATCGACGACCATTATATTCCCCAAATACGACACCCCGGAAACCATGAAGGCGAGCAGGGATCCGCTCAGAAGACGGAACACGCCGGGTTCGAAGGCGTCGCGCTTCCGGTATAAGAATCCGAGAGAAGCAAGCAGGATGAACGATACAGCGATTTCACTGGCTGTCTTGAACGGGGTCATCCCCGTACTTTCACGGTAGCAGACGGGGAACCAGCCGAGAAATATCGCTGAAACCAGGATCGCCGTGATCGCGGCATACGAGGCCATCGTCGCCGGGACATTGACCCTTCTCTTGATGAAGAGCGGGGCGAGGAGAAAAGAACTGCTCGATACGTACCGGACGGAGATCCAGAGCTGGGCCGTCAGATCGAGTGCGGAGCCTGAGAACATCCCCATGCCGTTGTAGGCGTAGGTATGGATCAGCTCCAGGAGGCCGGAAAAGAGCGATGCGATGCCGATGAACAGCAGGTACCGGTTGTCCAGAACGCGTCGCGTGTTCCAGACAAGGGTGAAGATGAGGAACGACACGAGGACGCCGGCAAGCTCCACGAGGTTGTGAAAGAGCAGATCGCTGTACCGGCTGCTTGCGTACAGCCCGAGCAGGACCAGGGCCCACGTCAGTGCGGTGAGACCGTATTTTAAAGCGCTATGATCGTCGGATGGTTGCATGAGTATCTGGGTTAAGGGATCATAAGTCGGCGTTAGACTCTCAGGTGTCATTCCGGCACTTGTCCCCGCTACGTCGGGGATCTGCCCGGAATCATTTCTTGTTCAATGTGTTATACTGTAATACGATTCTCCCCGGCTTCAACCATGCCGGGGCAGGCTTAGAATCAATCGGAAATAACGACTTATTAAGAAACAATAAAATTCAACTCGAAACCGGCGTCCCCGACGGGATGGCAATCTCCACCGTGGTGCCTTCGTCCTTGCGGCTCGTGATGTCAATGGTCCCCTGCATTCTGGCCAGCATTTTTTTCACGATCACGAGTCCGAGGCCGGTTCCGTTCTGCTTGGTCGTGTAAAAAGGCTTGTAGATATCATTCATTTTTTCCTCCGGTATGCCGCAACCGTTGTCCTGCACCCGGATCCGGACCATGCCGTACACCTGGCTGACGCGCAGGGTGACCTTCGGCCCCATCCTGCCGGCCACGGCGTCGGCGGCGTTGGTGATGATGTTCAGCAGCACCTGCTGGAGCGCCCGGGGGTCCGTGTATGCCCATCCCACCCCGTCGTCCAGCACGGTCTCGATCTCGGTCCCCCTCTTCACGAAGTCGTCCTTGACCAGCGGAAGGAAGCTTTCGAAGAAGTCACTGACGGACATGTTCTGCAGCTCCTGGGTCTCGTAGAGGTTAAAGCTCTTGAGCGACCTGAGGATATATTCCACCCGCGCGATCTGCTCGATCGTGCGGTCCAGATACCCCCTCACGCTCTCCGTCGGGAGCGAATCCAGTTTCGACCTCAGGACCGTCAGGATCGCGTTAATCGAGTTGATGGGGTTTCCGATCTCGTGCCGCACGCCGGAGAAGACATAGCCGATGTTGTCCATGGTGTTCACCGATTCGGCAATGGACTCGAGGCGAAGCTTATCCGTAACGTCGCGCCTCACGGAAACGTAGTTGGCGATCTCGCCTGACGAACCCCGGACCGGCGAGATCGTGCATTCTTCGTAGTATATCGCGCCATCCTTTCTTTTATTCATAAACTGTCCGTTCCAGACCCCGTCCCGCGCCAGGGTATCCCGGAGCCTGGCGTAGAACGCATCATCATGTTTGCCGCTGTCGAGGAAGTGCAGGTCGAGGCCCAGGATCTCTTCCTTGCCGTAGCCCGTGATCCTTTCGAAGGCGGGATTGACATACAGGATCATGCCCCGCGGGTCGGTCACCGCAATGGCTTCGGCCGTGGACTGGACCGCCGAGGCAAGGCGCGCGCGCTCTTCTTCGATGCCGAACCGTACCATCGCCTCGCCGATGATGAAAGCCATCTGCTCGAGTGATTCCACGGTCTTGCGCGGGAGCATCCCCTCCCGTTCATCGGCAATATGTATGGCGCCGAGTATCGCATCGCTCTTTCTGATGGGAATGACGGCAAGCGACCGGTATCCGTACCGCATACAGACGCCACGGTACCGCGCCCGGCTGCCGCCCGTCAGTTCTTCCAGGAACCGCACCGTGTTATTGGAATAGAACGCACCTCCGGGCGTCAAAGCGACCAGGTCCGACGGCTCGGGCGCTCCCCGCATGATCCGGGTGCAGATGCAGTGGTCCAACTCCAGGGACAGCATGTTCTCTTCTTTCAGGAAAGTTTCGCCGTAGCCGGCGCAGGAGGAGAACGGCACGTTGCCCTCACGGTCTACGATCCTGACGCCCACGTGTTTGCAGCCGCACCAGTCGCGGATCAAATCGCATGCCGCGTCAAGATATTCTTTTTTGTTGAATTTCCGGGTAAAAAGCTCGAGGAGCGCGGTGGTGACTATGATGCGCCGTTCGGTCTCCCTGCGTTCCCTGCGCGCCTCTGCCTCGCGAAGCTCCCGTTCAACGGCCGGGACCAGCCTCGCCAGAGTGCCCTTGATGATATAGTCGTGGGCGCCGGCCTTCATCGCCCCGACGGCGATGTCCTCGCCGATATTGCCCGATACGATGATGAAAGGCAGGTCGAGCCCGGCTTGGCTGACGATCTCCAACGCAGCGAGGCCGCTGAATCTCGGCATGAGATAGTCCGATATGACGATGTCCCACTGCCGCTTTTCAAGCGACTCCCGCATTGAATCAGGCGTTTCAACGCGCTCTGATATCGGATCAAAGCCGCCGCGCCGCAGTTCACGGATCAGGAGCAGCGCGTCGTCCTCGGAGTCCTCGACGATCAGTATTTTTAAAGGTTTGGACATGTTCAGTAAGTTTCAGGTCTCATGTCTCAAGTTAACGGCAAATTCAAGAACAGGAGCTTGAGACTTCAAACTTGAGACTTGAGACAGTTTTATCTTGGGATTGGTTTACTATGGCGCTTCATTCAGCACCAGCCAGTAGAGCCCCAGTTGCCGCACGGCATCGACGAACTGATCGAAGTCAACCGGTTTTCGGACATAGCTGTTCGCGCCCAATTTATAGCTTTCGATCCGGTCCCTGTCCTCGCTCGACGTCGTGAGCACGACGACGGGAAGGAGCTTCGTTCTCTGGTCCGCGCGAAGGCGCTGCAAGACTTCGAGGCCGTCCATCTTGGGCATCTTCAGGTCCAGCAGGACCAGTTGGGGCAGTACCCGCGTATCCCGGCCGGCGTATTTGCCCGTCCCGAACAGGTAGTCAAGGGCTTCGACGCCGTCCTCGGCGACCACGACCTCGTTCAGGATATTGCTTTTCTTAAGCGCCCGCAGCGTCAGCTTCACGTCGTCGGGATTGTCTTCCACCAGCAGGATCACCTTGTTCTTCATGAAGCCTCCGTTGGGAAATCAGTCTCGGGTCTCAGGTCTCAAGTTAAGGTCTGTCTGTCTCATGTTTAAAGTCTCAGGTCTCAGGTTTTTTGTCGTTAACTTGAGACTTCAAACTTGAGACTTGAGACTTTGCTGCTCCAAGGTGAAATACACCGTTGTCCCCTTGCCCACCGCTCCTTCGATCCACACCCGTCCGCCGTGGCGATTGATGATGCGCTTGACCGTGGCCAGGCCGATCCCCGTACCGGAAAATTCTGCCGCATTGTGAAGCCGCTGAAAGGGATTGAACAGTTTGTCGGCAAAGGCCATGTCGAACCCGGCGCCGTTGTCCTTCACGTAATATGCCGGTTCTCCCTGAACATGCGCAATGCCGAATTCTATCACAGCCTCCGGGTTCTTTTCACTAAATTTCCACGCGTTGGCGATAAGATTCTCCAGTGCCACGGTCAGGAGCCGTTCGTCCCCCGAGGTCTCGAGACCGGTGGCGATGTCGAACCGCACCGGCCGTTCCGGATGGTTCTTCCGGAGCCGTCCGGCAATCTCCTCTGCAATGGCGCTCAGGTCGACCCTTTCGCGTTTCGCCTCCATCCGGGCCACGCGCGACAATTTCAGCAGATCGTCGATGAGCTGCGCCATGCGCTGCGTGGCGCTGCGGATGCGTTCGAGGTAGTCCCTGCCCTCATCGTCCAGCTTCCCGGAATAGTCCTCGTCGAGGGCCTGGCTGAAGCCGTCGATGCTCCTGAGCGGAGAACGCAGGTCGTGGGAGACAGAATAGCTGAAAGCCTCCAGCTCCTTGTTCGACTCTTCGAGCTGGCGGACGTGGTGTTCGAGGTCCTTGTTCAGCGCCCGGACCTCTTCCTCCGCTTTTTTCCTGCCCACGATATCGCGCTGGAGCGCTTCCGTCATGGCATCGAAGCTCTGTCCAAGTCTTCCGATCTCGTCTCGCGCGCTGGTCCCCACGCGTCTGCTCAAATCGCCCGCGGCGACCGCATCTGCACCTTGCTGGAGCAAATGGATTGGACGTATGATCGTCCTGGCAATGGCCACAGCCGCGAATATGCCCGCGACGATCATGAACAGCCCCAGGGAAAGCATGATCACCTGTAACGTCCGGACCGGAGCGAAGGCTTCCGCGGTATTGATCTTGGTCACGAGTCCCCACCGGAGGGAGGGGATGTATCGCCATGCGGCCAGCACCTCCGTGCCCCGGTAATCCGTGGTAATGCCCGATCCGGTCTGTCCCAGAGCGGCTTTCTGGGCGGCATATGCCAGTTTATTATTCATGGGTACTTTTTTCTTCAAGGCTGCGTCGGGATCGTCGTTGATGGGGCTCAGAAACAGGATGGAATCCCCGTCCTTGCGGGTGATCAACGCTTCTCCGGTCTGTGCAAGGCCGGTCGTCTCCCGGATGAATTTGTATACCGGCCCCATGTCGATCTCGATGACGATCTCTCCGATGAACTTGCCATTGGTATCCGTGAGAGGGGCCACGCTGAACATTTCATACGGATTGCCGGCGTCACCGGGGGTGTTGTTCATCAGGACATCGGTAAAATATACACCCTTCTTTCCTTCCTCGAAAAAGCGGCTGTCCGGAAGCGACCTTCCCCGATCCGCACGTTTGTGCTTTTCGTCGCTGCTGTAAACGAACCGGCCTTTGCTGTCCGTCAGCATGATGTCCAGGTATTCATAGGCCTGCTGAAAAGGCCGCAACTGGTCGTCCAATTCTTTCAGCGCTGCTGCGTACGCCGTGCGCGACCGTTCCCGCTCCGGCGCGGTCAGCACCGGGAGGTTTCGTTTTATATTCAGGAAATTCTGGGTAGATCTGATGTCGGCTTTCCGCTCGATAAAAAACGTCTCGATCTTGTCTTTTTTCAGGTCCGCGATGTTGTTCAACTGCGCGAGCCGGACATATTCCAGAATGCTCCGGGCCTGCGAGAACAGAATAGCTCCGAACACCACGAGCGGGACCATCGTGAAGGAGATCAGGAAGACGATCAGTTTGGTCTTTAGGGACATAAACGTTTCGAGGTTCGGGTTTTGAATTACAAGTCTCAGGTCTCAGGTCTCAGGTCTCAAGTCTCAAGTTATAGTTTGTCGTTAACTTGAGACTGCAAACTTGAAACTGGAGACTGTTCTTTACAGCGTGAAAAAGAACGTCGCGCCCTTCTCCGGCTCGCCCTCGGCCCAGACCTTCCCGCCGTGTCGGTGAACAATGCGCTGCACTGTCGCCAAACCGATCCCGGAGCCCGGATAGTCGGTAGCTGCATGAAAACGTTGAAATGCGCAGAAGAGCCTGCCAGCATACGCCATGTCGAACCCCGCGCCGTTGTCCCTGACGAAATACGCGCAGCTCCCATTCCGCCGGACCGCACCGAATTCGATCTTCGCCGCGTCTCGCTTACCCGTGAATTTCCACGCGTTCCCGAGGAGGTTTTCGACCACCGCGCGCAGCATGACAGCATCGCCCTCGACCGTAAGACCGTCGGGGATGACGAATTCCACCGCGCGTTCCGGCTGCGTTCTGCTGAGTTCATCCGCCACTTCCTTCGCAAACGCGCTCAGATCGACGGAGACGCGTTTCAACTCGCCGCCGGACAGCCGGGACAGGTCCAACAGTGCGTTGATGAGGCCCATCATTTTATCCGCTGCGGCGCGCACGCGCCGGAGGTAATCCCTGCCCGTATCGTCCAGCCTGCTTGCCTGCTCCTGCTCAATTGCCTGCGTAAAGCCGTCAATGCTCCTGAGCGGCGCCCTGAGGTCGTGCGACACGGAATAGGCAAAGGATTCCAGCTCCTTGTTCGCCGTTTCGAGTTGGGCCGTGCGCTCGACCACGCGTTGCTCGAGCTCCCGGTTGAGCGTGCGCACTGCGGCCTCCGCGCGCATGCGGTCGGCGATCTCCGCCTCCATTTCTTCGTTCGCCCTTGCCAGGTCCGCCGTGCGTTCCCGCACCCGCTGCTCCAACATATCGTGCGCCTTTTGCAGCGCCTCTTCGCTCAGTTTCAGCTTCCTGAACTGAAGCCGGAAAGGTTCCACGATGCCGGTGACGATGATCGCCCGGTAAATGAAACCCATGGAGACGAGCAGAAAGAAGTGGCCGATCATGTTTGCGGGCCCGAACACGCTCACATACTGCGTGAACGAGAGTTCTGCCAGTACGGACGCGAAGATCGACCCGGCCATCGATCGCAATACCCCGCCGTCGAAGGATCTTCGTTCCCGGATCAAAAGGACAAGGGCTGTCACAAAGATAAAAATGATGACATATTCACTCACGATCTTGAATTGGGTGAGTCCCCTGCCGGCCACGTAACAATCAGGAAATACGTTCTGAAATATCGCGCCGAACAATAGCGTCGTAATGACAAAGTAGGCGACAAGTGCCGCCGTGACATTCAGCCTTCGCTTGATGAACAATGGCGAAACGAGAAAAGAGAGACTGAACAGGTACCGGAAGGCGATCCAAAGCTGCGTGGGAAGATTGGCATCATCTCCGGGAAACACCCCGAACCCCTTGTAGGCAAGGGTATGCACCATCTCCAGGGCGCCGGTGAACAATAGAGCGATGCCGAGAAAGAGCAGGTAATGATTGTCCTGCACGCGACGGGTGTTCCACGCCAGCACGAAGACGACAAAAGCGACGAGGATGCTGAAAAGTTCCACCAGGGTGTGAAAGAGCAGATAGCTGTACAGGCTGCTCGCGTACAATCCCGACAGGACGGCGATGACCAGGATCGCGGCTAACGGCTTTTGGGATAGAGCATGGTGTTTGGCGTGTGGGTTCATAATAGTTCTTAGTTTTGAGTTACGGGTTCTTCCATGATGTCATTCCGGCTTGTCCGGAATCGTTTCTGTTATTGTCTCGAACAGGTCTCGTATGGCAGGATTGTCTTTCCTGATCATATCGATTTTCTCCTGCCTGCCCATGTTCTTCAGTTGTTTTTCCCGAATGATCGCATTGCGACTATCTCGATACAATTCATAATAAACGAGTTTATGTAAACCGTACTTCGCGGTGAAACTCTCAGGTTTAAAGTCGTTCTTATGTTCATAGACCCGACGAATGAGGTTATTCGTAATACCAACATACATTGTCGGCCTGTCGTTTGCCATGATATAGACGGCGAAATGTTTGTGCATACTGCTGTTTATTAAGTCCGTCATTCCGGCTTGTCCGGAATCGTAGTTGCCTTCCGATTAACAATTCAAACCTGATTCTGGACAAGCCAGAATGACGTCAATAGAGAAAAACAAAACCAGTAGCTGATTCCCGACCAGCGGAATTGACGACAAAAGAGAGAGGCAAAGCCAATCGCTGATTCCCGGCAAGCGGGAATGACGAAAAATATTGAAACCTTGAACCCGAAACTCGAAACTGTATTTATATCGTAAAATATAACGTCGCGCCATTCTCCGGCGCGCTTTCCGCCCAGATTCTTCCGCCATGGCGCGTGATGATGCGTTTGACGATAGCGAGGCCGATGCCGATGCCGGGAAATTCCGTTTCCGTGTGGAGGCGCATGAACGGCCTGAAGAGCTTGTCGGCAAACTGCATGTCGAACCCAACGCCGTCGTCCCGCACGAAATAGACCATCTTGCCTTGCATCTCGGTTTTGCCGAATTCGATCCTTGCAGACTTGTGATTGCTCGTGAACTTCCAGGCGTTGTGCATCAGGTTTTCGAGCATCACCTGCAGCATGGTCCTGTCGCCGCTGACCGTAACCTTGTCTGCAATGACGAATGCGACCTGCCGGTCAGGCTCCTGTTTCTGAAGATCATGCGCGATGACGTGCGCCAGGGCGCCGATGTCCACCGTCTTCTCGTGCAGTTCACCGCGAGTCAGCCGCGCCATGTTCAGCATGGCGTCAATGAGCTGGGTCATCCGCTGACTTGCCGCGGTCACCCTGCGCAAATAGTCCTTTCCGGGATCGTCAAGCTTATCGCTGTAGTCTTCCACGATGGCCCGGGTGAAGCCCTCAATGCTCCGGAGCGGCGCTTTCAGGTCGTGTGAAACCGTGTAGGCGAAGGCTTCCAGTTCCCTGTTCACGGCATCGAGTTCGTATGCCCGGCGCTCGAGTTCAGCGTGCACCGCCTTCAGCGCCTCCTCCGCTCGTTTGCGTTCGGTAATGTCTTGCAGCAGCGCGACGAAGAAATCGACAGATCCATCAGCGGTACGGACACATTTCACCGAGATGGTGGCGTAGACTATTTCGCCGTTCTTTCGGATAAACCGTTTGTCTATCGTATATCCGTCGATCTCTCCGGCCAGGACCCTGTTGAAAAGAGCGACATCGGCGGCCAGATCGTCTCCATGGGTTAACTCGGTCCACGTCAACTGCAGGAGTTCACTTCTTTCATACCCCAGAATTTCACAGATCTTTTCGTTGACCTCTATTGTGCCCTTTGCAGGGGAAGTGATCGCCATACCTATGAGTCCCAGTTCAAAGTAGCTCCGGAACCGTTCCTCGCTCTGACGCAGGGCCTCTTCCGCCAACTTCAGCGCAGAGATGTCTGTATTGGTGCCGAACCACCGAAGCACCAGGCCGGCCGAATCCTTCACTGGTTGGACGCGCGTCAGGAATGAGCGGAATACCCCGTCAGCTCCCCGCAGCGGGAATTCCATGTCAAACGGCAGACCGGTGGCAATCGAGGCCTTCCACCGCTCCAGGACCTTCGGAAGCACCTTCGGGTCATGTACGCTTTGCCAGCCCCAGCCTTCCATCTGCTCCGGTGTCGTGCCGGTATACTCATACCAGCGCCGGTTGTACCAGGTAATGTAACCGTCAGCGTTTGCCCACCACGCAAGGTTGGGGATGGAATCAGCTAACGTGCGGAACTGCTCTTCGCTCTGACGCAACAACTCTTCCGCCTGCTTGCGTTGGGTGATGTCCATGTTCACACCGCTGAGGCGTAACGGCTTTCCTGCGGCGTCCTTGAAGGCCTGGAAACGCGCGGCGATCCAATGAACGCTGCCGTCGCGCCAGACAGCCCGCCATTCTCCTTCGATCGGATCACCCGTTTCGAAGGCCTGATCGACCAAGCCCAGTGCGGCCGCACGGTCTTCGGGGTGGATCAGTTGCTCCCATGCGGGCTGCGTCTTGCCAAACTCGCCTCGATCCAGGCCATACATCGTTTCCAACTGCGGCGTCCAGACGTTCACGCCCGTTTGGACGTTCCACTCGAACGCGCCGATATTAGCAGCCCGGTGCGCCAGACGCAGCCGCTCCTCGCTCTCACGCAACGCCTGCTCTGCCTTCTTGCGCTTGGTGATATCGCTCAGGGCAGTCCGGCAGGTATCGATCGTCCCTTCTTCGATGTTCGCTACAATGCTCTGAAGCTGGGCGGCGAACAGGATGCCGTTCTTTCCCCTGAGGTCGACCTCGCAGGTCTGAAGGGTCTGCGTTCTGAAGACCTCGGCAAGATGACTGTGGAACGCCGCGCGGCCGGCGGGCTCGATAAAATTCTGGAACGGCCCGGCGATCAGGGACCGCTTCTCCAGGCCGAGCATCCCGGCGCCGGTGTGGTTCACTTCCCGGATAGAACCGTTCCGGTCAAAGGTAAAATAGCCCACGGGCGAGAAATCGTACAGATCGGCATACTTCCTGCGGGAGGACTCGATCTCCGCCTGCGCCCGCCTCAGCTCCTCGTTCTGCATCTCAAGCTCGATCTGGTGGGTTCCGAGCTCGTGGACCAGCTTGTTAAGCTCCAGGGCGGAGAGCTCCCGCAGCCGCTCTTTCTGCTTTGCGAGCATGCCGACTGCACGTTTACGGAGAGATGGCTTTTTCATTGAGCTCTTTTTCGTTGAGCTCTTTTTCGAGGTTGGTTTTTTCATGGTTAGAATTCAGTTTGAAGTCTCAAGTTTCGGGTCTCAAGTCAACGGCTTTCGTCAAAGTCAACAACATGAGACTTCAAACTTGAGACTTGAAACGGTTCTTAGACCTGCGACTGTTACTCTCCTGAGAATTGAGACTAGTCCTCGGTTACATCCTCGATCGCCATAAGGATCGTCTCGGTTTCCGCGCCGTCGTGCTGTATCCTGCTGGCGTTCAGAAGCATTTTTTTCCGCCCGATCGAGGGGAAGTCATGCTCCACGATGAAATCCTTGAGTACACTCCTTTGGGGAAGGATCTCTTCAAGGGCCGTCCTGAGCGCGGGGATATTCCATTGCCGGTTGCCGAGATCATAGATGCGCTTATGCTCGGTCAGCTCCTGTGTTGTTTTGAATATGGCGTAAAACGTCTTGTTCGCCGCAACCACGCGAAGCTCCGCATCGAGCACGATGAGCGGCTCCCGCATCGTGTTCACGATGCCGCGGGAAAAGGCCAGGGCGTCCTCAAGCGCCTGCATCCGTTTCTGTTCAGTGATCTCGACAAAGGTGATGACGACGCCCTCGATGACGTTCGTGGATGTCCGGTAGGGGATGATCCGCGCGAGGTACCATGTTCCGGACTCGTGCCGCACCGATCTTTCCTTCATGCCGAGGGATGCAAGCACCGCGCGGGCGTCCTGTACGAGGTCCGGGTATTCGACCTTCAGGGAAATGTCGCTCAAGGGGCGGCCCACGTCGGATTGGATCAGGTTGATAACGCCCGTGGCGTCGGGGGTGAACCGTTGAATATGGAGTTCGCTGTCCAGGAAGATCGTGGCGATCTTTGTGCTTGAAAGGAGGTTCGCAATATCGTTGTTCGCCTGGGCCAGCTCGTCCATCTTGTTCTGGAGTTCGGCGTTCACCGTCATCAGCTCCTCGTTGGACGACTGGAGCTCCTCCTTCGATGTTTCCAGCTCCTCGTTCGTGCTCTGGAGTTCCTCATTCGCGGACTGCAGCTCCTCGTTGGACGATTGGAGCTCTTCGTTCGACGTCTCCTGCTCTTCGATGACTGTCTGGAGATGTTCCTTGGTGGTCTTTATTTCTATTTCCAGCTCATTGACATGGTCTCTCAGTTTTTTCTCCGACACGGTCCTCGGCTTGCCGGCCTTTTCCGGTTTCAAGGCAGGGATATCCAGGAACACAACGAGCAGGAGCCCCCGGAGGCGCTCGGGTTCCTTGAGGTAGTGGACAGCGAGGTTGATCGTCTGGAAGCTGCCGTTGGTCCTTACGTGAAGACCTTCGATCGTCATATCCGTCTGCCTCGCTGACGCCTTGCGCAGAGCGAGGCGCAGATCGGGCCGGAGGCCTTCCCGGGCCATATCGAGGATGTTCAGCCTCGCTTTACCAGTGGCAAGCTCGAGATATTTTCCGGTCCTGCCGCGGAGAAAGATGATGACGCCTTCCCGGTCGACCACGGCGCAGGACGGCGCGTGGCGCGCAAGCAGCAGTTTTTCGGTCATTTCCGCCACGCTCAGGTCGCGCGGAATCTTTATCCCGGGTGCCCGCTGCACCTGGGCCGCGGGCGCGGTTTCTCTGGTGACGCGAAGGTCAATGGGCGCAAGGGGAGCGGCCTCGGTCCGCCTCGCCTTGAAAATACGCCACTTCTTGTCGAGAACGGAGAACAGGTCCGTGGTGTCGCCGATGGTCTCCGACGACCCGAGAAGGAGAACGCCGTCGGGGTTGAGGGCGTATCGAAAAAGGGGTAGGAGCCGCTTTTGCAGGCCGGCGCCCATATAAATAAGAAGATTTCTGCAGCTGATCAGGTCCATCTTGGAGAACGGCGGGGCCTTGTTGATGTCATGTTCCGCGAAGATCACGGTCTCGCGGATATTTTCCCTGATCTTGTATACCGTGTCCTTCTTTATAAAATAGCGGGAGAGCCGCTCGGGCGATATATCCACACCGATGCTGGCCGGGTAGATGCCGGAGCGGGCGATCTCTATGGAGCCTCCGTCGATGTCGGTGGCGAAGATCTGGGCTTTGTAATTTTTTTTCATCTTCTGGATATACTCGCGGAAAAGAATGGCCAGGGAATATGCTTCCTCGCCCGTGGAACAGCCCGGGACCCAGACCCGCACGACACTGCCCTCAGGTTTGTTCCTGAAGATACCGGGGAGGGCCTTTTCCCTGAGCGCATCATATGCTTCGCTGTCGCGGAAGAAATTAGTTACCCTGATGAGGAGCTCTTTAAAAAGTGTATCGATCTCTTGGGGGTTGTTCCGCATATAGGCGACGTAAGCTGCGTGGTTCTCGATCTGGAGCACGGCCATCCTGCGCTCGATCCGGCGGAGGACCGTACTGTGCTTGTACAGTGAGAAATCGTGGCCGGTCTTCGAACGGATGAGCACGAAGATCTTCTGGAGCTCATCAAGAGGTTTCGCCTCGGCTTGTGCGAGGGGCCGGGGAAGACGGTGCACAGGGCTCTTTACATAAGCCAGGAGATAGGCCGGCATTTGGTCCGGCGGCAGAACATAGTCCGCAAGGCCTGTTGCAACGGCGCTCGCCGGCATGCCGTCGTACCTGGCTGTTTTCGGGTCTTGAACCAGAACGAGCCCGCCTTCGCCTTTGATGGCCTTGAGACCCAGCGTGCCCTCGGTGCCCGTGCCCGACAGGACGATACAGACCGCATGTTCGCCCTGGTCCTGGGCAAGTGCCCGGAAAAAGAAATCGATCGGGTGCCTGACGCTGCGGCGCTCCACGGGATCGAGCAGGTGGAGCGTACCGCGCAGGATAGACATGTCCTTGTCCGGCGGGATTATGTACGCACAGTTCGGTTTGACCTTCATGCCGTTCTCCGCCTGAACAAAGCTCATCTTCGAATACCGCGACAGGAGCTCGGGCATGATGCTCTTGTGATCGGGGGAGAGATGCGGGATGAGAACAAAGCCCATGTTATTGTCCTCGGGCATGTTCCTGAAGAACTGCTCGAACGCTTCGAGCCCGCCGGCGGAGGCGCCGATGGCAACGATCGTGAGGGAGTTCGTGTCTTTGCCGCCGGCAGAGGGAAGTAACGCGGTCTTTTCCGTTTTGTCTTTGTCGGGCCCGATGCGAATCGTGCGCTTTCCGGCTTTCGACTTTGATGGAATGCTTTTCTTTGCCTTCTTGGTCATTTCACACCGCCATTGAGATCAATTGGTGATGACGCCCGATTCTGGACTTCGGAGCCGTTAAGCGTTCAAAAGGTTCAGTGGATGATCAGCAAGGTTCAGGCAAGCCGGAAAACAACCATGGTTCATGATTGAAATGATACTACTTTACTCGTGCCTCCGATTTCTGTCAACTTGGAATATTATACCGGCAAGGTCACCTGCCATTCCAAATAAAAAAAAAGGCACCTGCAAAGGCGCCTTTTCATTTTTCCACTATGCATTGCTTACAGCTATTTCTTCATCATCCGCAGAACTGCGTTCAGGTTGATCTCAAAGGCCGCGCAGGGCATGGTGATCTGCCTATGCTCCAGAACCTCGGGCCTCAGCTCGCCGATGAATCCGAGCTCGCTTGCTCCGGCAATGACCTTCCCGCATCTCCCCGGGAGGAAGAACGGGTTCTCCGCCGGTTCAAGTTTGTACTCCACGCCGAGATAATACAGAAGCACATCGAGCGTTGAATGCATCTCCGAAAAGTTCGCCGTCGGATGGGCGATAAGGGCCGCAAGGTTCAGGTCCGTTCGCGTGCCCATGTTCTCCTTGGCGTCGAGGACCGCAACCTCGCCTGCTTCGAAGGTCCGGTGCGGATAGAACGCTTTGGAACTCGCAGCCTCTACGTTCAGGAGCGCCGGCAATAGGCGGTTCCTGAGCACCGAATAGGCCAGGGACATTACATTGTCCACTTCAACCAGGTCTTCCCCTGCTGCAAGGCCGTCTACAAGCTCTTCGCGGGAGCAGAGGATGTTCGACACGAATTCCTGGAATCCCGCGCCTACCATATGGCCGCGCGCGGTGTCCGAGAGAAGTTCGATCTTCGAAAGTCCTCCTACGGTGGACTGCTGCGGCATGACCGGTTCGAAGGAGTCGTAGCCCCTGCTGATGGCATAATCCTCCACCATGTCCATGGGGTGCATGATGTCGTCGCGATAGGGCGGATAGGTGATCGACAATTCTGTTTTCGATCCTGTGACCTTGTGGCCGTACGCGGTCAGCCTTTTCTTGACATCGGACACCGTTACGTCCTCCCCCAGGGCCTGGAAGAACTTCGCGAGGGACAGTTTGATCGTTGCCGGGGAGTCATAGGGGCACGTAACGCGGGTCCCTTTGTCCGTTGCGTAGGGATACGCGATCATTACCGGGTCGATCTCGGCGCCGCGGTCGTAGAAGTTCACGGCGAGGATGTTCAGCGTGAGCGCCACCATCCGCTGGTCCGTCCCGGTCACTTCTATGAGGACGTTCCGTGTATTCGTCTTCACTTCGCCGATCTCGGTGCTGTTGATGATGGGCGGGAAGGAAAGCACGCGGTTCATGCTGTCGATGAGGACCGGGTATTTTTTGAAAGGCTTCAC
>Ga0210377_10001894_pt1 | contig 18678 bp, 13 predicted proteins | sample PLM4_65_b1redo_FD_155480 | JGI IMG/M metagenome (GOLD analysis project Ga0210377, IMG submission 155480) | Groundwater sediment microbial communities from an aquifer in East River, Colorado, USA - PLM4_65_b1 redo | ecosystem: Environmental > Terrestrial > Soil > Riparian zone | place: USA: East...
TCATTCATGGTTGAAAATTATACCCAAGGCGGTCACAAATTGCGCCCTCCAATTTTTGAAAAAGCGCAATTTGTGACCGTGGGCATTATATACCGGATGAAGTGCTTCGCTTCCCTTCGACAATGCTCAGGGCGGCGCTTTCGAAGCTCATACCTGATTCTGATTAATGACCGTTCTCCCTCTTGATGCATTGCCATTAAACACTCGAACGCGCCAACGGGATTGCAGACCTTATCTACTTTTTAGCACATCCAGGGATGCTTCATATACCAGTTCAAGCGAATGAAGAATCATATTCAATTGCGTAGGCACCTGCCAGCGGAATTCAGCCAAACGATCCATTCCAACCACTACAGAGACAGTTGGTATTTTCCGCACCTGCCCTACTGTGAACAACCCTGCGGATTCCATCTCCACTGTTTTCACGCCCTCCGATTGATACTGTCGAATCTCCTCCACCGTTTCACGGAAAGGAGCGTCGGTGGTCCAGGTCGTGCCGCGGGAACATGTTCCTCCGCGTGCCTGAATCGCCCTGGTCAGGTGGTCAGCTAATTCAGGATCGGCATCCACATATTTGGCAGGTGGGAGATAATGATACGAAGTTCCCTCATCGCGGATGGCTTTATCGATCACAATAATATCTCCAGGTTGTAGATCGGGCTGCAACAATCCGCCCCATGTCATCAGGACCATGCACTTCACACCCATTGCCGCAAACTCCTCAGCCAATTCCACGGTCATGGGAGAGCCACCACCAAAACCTGTCATAATGCCAATTTTGTTTTTGGGCTTCTTCAATGCATAGAGGTCGCCATTCATCCCTCCAGCGCGTTCGACTGGGATTCGCCAGCGCAAGCGCCACGGTAATCCACGCTCCAGGCAAAACAACACCCCTTCCGGGGCGGAGAGAGATGGCATTCTCCCAACCTGTTTGCGATACCCGACAATTTCATGCGCACCATATAGCTCCTTCAAGGTGTGTTTATCAGGATAGATCGGAAAGCTCATACTGAACTCCTTTGACATGGACATTGTCCACTTGATGGAAAGAACTATTCAGCCATGCCAGTAAAAACAATACCGCCTGTGTGATTTCCGTGATGAGAATTGCCCAACTTGCACCAACTTGTCCGGCGCGTGGAATCAACCAGAAATTCAATGTCAAAAGCATGAATACTGAAACGGTCAACACGCGCAAGACGATCTTTTCTTTCTTCTTTGCCAAAAACAAAAGTGACAAAAAAGAATTTACCGTATAGGGGATCAACGTAAACGCCAGAACCTTCAACACAGGAATGGAAGATCGATACTCCGCCCCGAAGACAATTTCCACGATCGGTTTGGCAAGCAGGAACAGAAGAATGGAACCTGCAATTGAAATGGCTAGCAGCAAAATCCATGAAAGGCGGATCGTTCCACGTGAAAGACTATCCTGGTCGGTATTTGCCATGGCAGGATATAAGACAGTACATGCTGCGACGTGACCCATCCGCGCCGCTTCGATGACGCGCGCCGCCGCAGAGAATAATCCCACCATGGAGGCTGTACCAAGAAAAGAGAGCATGGTTAGACTCAATTTTTGATACACAATTCCAACGATGGCGATCAGCGCGATCGGCAGGCAGGCGACAAACAGGGATTTGAACGTATCCCATGAGAAGCTTAAACCTTGCCAAAAACCAGGGAAAAGCCCGGCGCAAAAGACCCCACCAAGCACGGTTCCCAATGTTTGAATGCCGAGCAACAACCAGGCAAGCGTAACAATGCCTGTTCCACGCTGAATAAAAACAAAAATTGCAATGACTTGAACAGCAGGCACAAGAAAATTCAGCCAGGCATACGACGTCATCCTTTGCGCGCCACGCAACATGGATGTAAATACGGTAAAAAATGCCAACGGGATCAACGCCAGGCTGTACACCTTCAATGCCAACATGCTCTCGGGCCTTTGATTTGGCAGATGTGGGTCAAGCAGGAAAACACAGACAATGAAAAGGATCGACAAGACAAGTTGAAGCATCAGAACGGATGGCAAAGCAGAGAAATCAGATTTCGCTGCGATCTCACGGATGATATACATGTCCGAGCCGAATGTAGTCAGTGTGTTGCCGATCACTATGGCTGTGGCAATAAAAGCATATTCGCCAAAGCCAGCGGTTCCCAACCTTCGCGCAAGCAGATAGGTGACGATCACCATGCAGGCTTGCGCGCCAATACGTGCAAGCAAAAGCCAAATACTATTACGGGCAAGTTTCGTGAACAGACTCATTTCGGCTGATACCGCATAGTGACGATGAAAAAATCACCCCAGCCGCGCCAGGGGAAGTGCGAGGCTACTCGGTCATCGAGCCAGCTCAAGGTGCGGTAGAGGCGGGAATATCGCCTGGCAAAGTTTTTTGATTCGGCAGTCGGCGTGATGACGGAGAGTCCCTCCAGCGCAAGGCAGTCATACTGGTCGCCGAACCACTGCAACACTTTTTTCGGTGTGAAGTAATAGACCGTGAAATACAATCCTTCGAGATGAGCGCGCGTGCCATTCTTCGAGAAACGGCGAAACGCCAAACGCGGATGCCCACGAAAGATCTCCGCCATCTCCCACAAACAGACGGGCGGCATCAGTACCCAGGTGACAAGACCATTCGGGCGCAAGACCTTTGGCAATTGCGCAATGACCGGCGACAGATCGGGAATGCAATTCAAGCCGCCGAGATCGGAAAAGACCGCATCGAACGGTGAGCCTTGAATTTGATCCAACTCCGTGAAGGAACATTGCTGGTATGTTATTTTTTCAGTCAGGTCGAACTTCACAATCTTGCCCTGCAAACGCTCCAACATTCCCGCAGCGATGTCGGTGGCATGGACCCGGTATCCGCGCCGCGCCAATTCAACCGCATCGGTACCCGTACCGCAATTCAGCTCAAGGATGCGTGATCCGGCCGGGATATATCGCTGAACGTGCGCATACACTTTACTGCGCATGCGCGATTGATTAGGATGATCGTCTGCAAACGCGTCATATTTTTCAGCCGTTCGCGAGAAGGCTTCGGCGACAGTATCGAATTCATTATCCATTACAAGAATCTTCTCAATTGAAATTCGCTTTTAAGGATGCCGAACAAATTACGCGGTACAGACATGACTCCGCGAAGGGATGGCTGCTTCCATGCACGCCGCGCGCGAAACTCATAATGGACACGTCCATGCAGAATGCGATAGAACTCCGTCGGGAATGGACCACGATACAGCATCGCCAGGTCCTCCGAGTCGGTCCAATTTTGTTTCTCGCCCAATTCCAACTTCACGCGTTCGAAGAATTTTGTTCCCGGCAGCGGGTAGGACACCGAAATACCAATATCATCAGGCATACACTCGCGCACCATCTTCAAGGTCTTTTGCACATCCTCCCACGTCTCGCCGGGATAACCGAACTGCAAAAAGAATCCCACTTCGATCCCGTTCGCGCGCAACAACTGCGCGGCGCGATAAATATCCTCCACGTGGTCGCCCTTCTCCATCGCATCGAGAATTTTTTGTGAGCCCGATTCCGCCCCCAGCCATACGGTTCTACAGCCCGCTTTTGCCAATGCAATTGCCGTCTTTTCATTCACCAGGTCCGCACGCATCAGGCACTTGAACGGGATCACGGCATCCGCTTCCTTCAACAACGCCGCGAACTTCTCGACCCAATTCGGCTTCAACCCCAAAATGTCATCAGCAAACCCAATGTGGTCAGGTGCAAAATTTTCCTTCAACCACTTCATTTCAGAGGCTACATTCTCAGGCGAACGCGAATTGTAACGCTGCCCCCAGATCGGCTTGGCACACCAGTTACAATGATACGGGCAGCCGCGCGTCGTGACCATGTTCATCGAAAAATATCCATGCCGCTTCATCCAGAGCGCACGATATTTTTCGACATCCACCAGATCCCAGGCAGGGAAGGGAAGTTTATCGAGGTTGGTGATGTCGGGGCGGCGGGGGGTATGGATGATCGGAGAATTGGAGGATTGGAGATTGGAGACTGGAGATTTGCATGCCAGTCCCAAAATGGATCCAGGACTCGCTTCACTCCTACCCGATAGTTGGTTCAGCAATTCGATCAGCGTTTCCTCTCCCTCGCCAAGCAGGCAGTAATCCGTGCCACGATTGAGATACTCCGTGTAATGATCAGTTGCATCCGCACCGCACAAGATGACCGTGCATCCACGTGACTTTGCCATGTCGATCATCTTGAAGGCAGCTTCCCGCATTCTGAGCAGGCACATCTTGGAAAGATAATTGAAGTTGTCTTCGTAAATAATTGCATATTGCGGATTGTGTTCATCGAGAGCAGCTCCCCACTCCTCTTCTGACTCCGCCAGCATGGCATCGAACAAAGCGACATCGTATTCATGCTGACGCAGCCAACTCGCGGCATACAACGTCCCCAGCGGTGGATAGGGTAGCATCGCTGCCCACAATTTGGGATCGAAGCGTAGAAAGTAGGATTGTCCGAGGAGGATTTGGGTCATAACCTGCCTGCTCCAATCGCCGTCCCCGGCGACGATTGAGTCACTACCAATTCGCCGCCGGGGACGGCGGCTAAAGCAGACAATTTCCCTTCAAACGCTTCCCGCGTCCACTTGCGATGATGGTCGAAATTTCCCTGACACAAGTCAGCAGTGAAGACCGTTTCTTCGCCGAAACCATCCTGCTTCGAAAAGCGTGCGATCTTACGAGTCATCTCCCATTGCTCGAAACGGTCACCGAGTTTGCCGCTCAGTGGAAATTCAAGAAAGCCCTGGAGTACAGAAGCTTGTTTCTGCAGTGTCGACGGCAAATCCGCTGACTCCAAAATTGCATTTGGAAGGAAATCCCTTGCCCACCCATTCGCTTGCATCAATTTCTGATACACATCCATCCCCATGATGGGGATCATCTGACATAACTCACGTGCAGTATATAGATCATGCAAATGCCATTCGAGCACATTCTCAGAAATGATCAGGTTCGGGCAAAGGGTGTGACCGAATAATTTGACAATGCGGTTAAATAACAAAGTGAACGCACGCGCCATCCACACTCGACCAGGCGCAGCAACGATCAGATAGTCGAAATCGACATTCCCGGAGGGATTCCTCACAGCCAATGACCCGGTCAACACAACCATGCGGACGAATGGAAGAGCACCGATCATGCGTCCATAGTTCAGAGCCATGGGCAGTAATTTTTGGGAACACGCTTCACGTCTCTTGCGAATTTCCACCATCTCTTCACGACCTGGGAGAAAATAATAACCATCCTTCACCCCCACCTGTCCATGCAAAGATTCCAAAGTGTCTGGCAGTTCTTCCAGCTCTGCACGTACAGGCAAATAGCGGTGCAGTTCTTTCAACTGCAATGGATAGTCAAAGATATCCGAGTAAGCAAGCGCTTCCAGAATGGCTTGCTTGAGAGTACCAGTAAAATTCATGGCAAAACTATACTTCCCAGACAGGCTTCTGTCAAACAGACGTTCGTAAGAGATTCATGAGAAACAGGTAACCTTATTCAAGCGAAACAGGTCTCCAGGCATCCAAAAGTAAGGTCTTGAGCGTAATGTATTATATAATGCCCACGGTCACAAATTGCGCTCTCCCGCTTTTGAAAAAGCGCAATTTTTGACCGCGCTGGGTATAGACAATCGTTGTCTTATCAATATTCCCATGAGATAATCCCCTTATTCCATGCATCTTGTCATTGTCACTCCTTTTCCTCCCACTATCACCGGTATTGGCCAATATGGATATTATGTCACCCGCGCGCTGGCAACGTCCGGGGCATTCGAACGTATCACCGTGCTGGCAGGTTCACAAGTTAACGGGACAACGCCAAATCATCTCGGTTTAACAGAAATAGAATATTGCTGGGAACCCGGTCAATGGAATGCGCGGCAGGCTATTTTGTCCCGCCTGAAGCGATTGGATCCCGACCTGGTTTGGTTCAATCTGCGGGTGGGAATGTTCGGCGAGTCGCCGTGGTCAAGTGTCTCTGGTTTGCTTTCGCCTCTGTTCGCGCGTTGGATGGGATATCCCACCGTGGTCACATTCCACGAGATGGTGGAGTTAGCTGACTTTCACATGTTGAATGCGCCGGGCGGGCCTTTCGCACCACTCGGAGCACGTTTGATCACAAACATCGCGACCCAGGCTGACGTTGTCTGTCTGACCATGAAAAAACATATTGATTGGTTCGCAAAACAACATCCTCAAGTGGATTGCGCGCATATTCCTCTGGGAGCATACAACGACCCCATCCTCATGGATGATGACAGCAATACCGAGCTCCTGCTTTTCAATATGCTGGCGCCTTTCAAGGGCGTGGAACTTCTGCTGGAAGTATTCCCAGCGCTTCGTTCGGAATTTCCACATCTACAATTGACCATCGCAGGGGTGGAACATCCTCGTTTTCCAGGATATGCCCGTTCGATACAAGACCGTTTCGCAGGCTTGCAGGGAATCCGGTGGTTGGGCAAGATATCGGATGAAGACGTGGGTGATGTATTCCGTCGCGCACAAATCATCGTATTGCCCTACAAAGCCTCCACGGGTGCCTCGAGCACATTGAATCAAGCCGCTGCTTGTGGACGGGCGATCGTGGCCTCTGATCTGAGCGAATTACGCGCGCTGGCGCAGGAGGGCAGGTTTCAGATCGAGTTCTTTGAAAATGGAAACGCCGAGAGCCTCAAGAACGCCATTCGCGACCTATTACTATCTCCCGACAAAAGACATGCGCAGGTGAAAAACAATTTCAAGGCGATCCAAAGTGCGCGCATCGAGATCACCTGCCATCGATATCTTCAAGTCTTCAATCGTGCGCTGGAAAAAAGGAACAGCGTGAAGCGCATTTCCATTCCGCATATCGAGATCGAGCCGACATGATCCCGCGGCGCGTCTGTCTGGCAGTCATGATCGCTTTTTTCTGCCATGGAATATTCATCCTTACCGCGCGCTATCGTTTAAGTTATGACGCCTACACCCATATGCTCTTTGCGAACCATTACGCAGAGAACTGGTTTTCGGTGTGGGAACCTCGTTGGTATACGGGGTTCACTGTCATTTCGTATCCTCCACTCGCCCATCAACTGATCGCGCTGTTTATTCCAATCCTCGGTTTCGATAAAGCCTTCGCGCTTATCCTTTGGGTTGTTACAACAATGTATCCTGCGGGTGTGTACGTCTTCAGCCGCATTTTTACAGGTAGAACCGCCTCATCCTATGCGGCACTTGCCTCTGCCCTATTGCTGCCCATATATGTCACGGCCTATGTCTTTGGACAATTACCCTTCCTCACCAGCACGCTCTTCGCCTTGTTCGGCGCGGCGTGTCTGGCGCGTTATCTGCGTGAAGGCGGCATCCATAATTTTGCCCTCACCATTTCCTGTGTGGCTGTCACAATGGCATCTCATCATGCTACATTGATCGTCCAGCCATTTCTACTGATCGCCGTTGTCTCTGCCTGCATTGACAGGCACAACTGGCGCACGATTCTATTCCGATCCATTCTTTTTTTCATACCGGCTGTATTCTCCAGCCTTATCGTTATCTGGCCCTTCTGGCAATGGGGAGCTCATCAGGTGATGCAAACGCCTATTGACCATCTCTCGCGCCACAACTTCATCACCGATCCCTTCGCCATTGCGATATTCTTCCTGCCTTTATACGGTCCCTTCGTGGCGGTCATGCCTTTCCTCCTTCGAAAATGGGATCGCAAACTTTTGGGGCTGCTTCTTTCGTTCAGCCTTCTTTTTTTGCTCGGGCTCGGCGGCACCACTCCCCTGCCGCGACTTTTCTTCGGTCCCAATTGGGAGTGGCTTACCTACGACCGTTTCGCGTTTTGGGCGTGCCTGACCCTGACTCCGTTCTTTGGGATACTCCTGATTCGATTTAAATTCGGATGGAAGAACCGACTCATTACAACGCCGGTCCCTGCTTCGCTTCGAAATAAGGTGATCCCCGTCCTTACCCTTTCCATTTTCATGGTAACCGTCATGGCATCATGGCTTCAACCGCTCATCTTCCCCACCCAACCCAAACCGATAGACATGCAACCCATCGTTGACTTTCTCAACAAGGATGACAATTCCCAATGGCGTTATCTCACGTTCGGGTTTGGCAACCAATACACATATCTCAATCTGCTCACCACCGCCACCACCATTGACGGAAGTTATCACACCGCACGGACCCTGCCCGAATTGCGTGAGAGCGGCATCGCAGAGGTGGATACTGCCTACTGGGCGCTCAAAGGGATCCCTGCCATCGGTCCCATCTTGAAAAAATCCGGTGAACACGGAGTCCGCTGGGGATTTGTGAACCGGAAAAGTTTCATACCCGAACTAAAAAAGGATGGCTGGGTCTACCGGAAGACGCTACGCAATAATATCCAGGTTTGGGAGAATCCAGCAGCCATCCCACCCACTCCATCGATAGAGCCGAAGACTCCACCGATCACATCCTTTTCGTGGGGGGTGTTCCCGATACTGGCACTTGTGACCGCGTCCGCGTTAGGCGGATTAAGAGTCTGGCATGTCAAAGCCGAGAGAGTGATCCGACAACTATATTCGTTATTGATCGGTATCATTCCCATTTCGTTGGGTTTCTGGTTATATCAAACTATTGGAATATTCCCACATCCGCGCGTATATTTCATTTACACCGATGCTCTCTTCTTCTTCAGCGACGCCCTAGTGATATTGGCAGCCATTCTTTGGCTGACGGTCAAAGTTTCACATGGGTCGATGAATCGCGAAGTGGTGTATCGAAAACCTTCCCCATCCATCCTCCTTCTCACTACTCTTTTTCTTCTCACTACGTTCAGCGTGCTCTGGTCGCCGGATTGGCGCACTTCCCTTTTTGTCTCTACTCACTTCTGGCTTGTCTTCCTCCTGGTCCTCTCCATGCGTGACTGGCGCGAATCATGGAAGGTCGCGATGTTCGGTCTCTGTGCTGCGCTGACGATCCAACTCATTACAGGCTTCACAGGGTTTATCCTGCAATCTACCGGTTTCCTGGAAACATTGACGATGAAATGGCCCGGCATATTGGATCCATCGATCCGCGGTGCGAGTGTGGTGCAACTTGAAAATGGTCTCCGTTTCCTGCGCGCCTATGGGACGTTCCCTCACCCCAACATCCTTGGTGGGTTTACGCTTCTCACCCTGCTTGGACCTGCCAGTTTATTCCTCGCAGATAAAAAACCGAATTATTCCGCTTTGTTCCTCCTGAGTCTTGGGATCACACTCTTGGCGTTGACCTTTTCCCGCTCCGCATGGCTGGGATTCATGACCTTCGTTGCCATTTTGCTCTGGAAGTCAAAATATCTCGAACACAGGAAGCTGTTTCTGCTACTTTCCAGCAGTGTGCTGACAGTTGCGCTCACCTTCTATCCACTGCGGGAATTGGTGTTTACCCGGGTGAGTAATTCCCCCGTGCCCACCGAGCAAATATCCACCGTTGGACGTGAGTGGCTAACCCAACAGGCGCTGGAGATGATCCGTGAACATCCATGGCTGGGAGTGAGTATTGGTTCGTTCATCATCGAGCATGCAAACCATGCTGTGGAGGGCGCGATCATCGAACCGATCCACAATATCTTTTTGCTCGCCGGGTCAGAGTTGGGAATTGCCGGTCTGATCCTTGTCACTGGTCTTTTCATTTCCATTGCATTCAATATCATGAAGACCCAGACCCCGAAAGCTATCCTTGCCAGTGCCTCTCTTGCAGGGATCGGCATCATCAGTCTCTTCGATCATTATCTCTGGTCTTTGTCGCCGGGTCGCATCATGCTGGGGTTGGCGCTCGGTCTCTGGATGGGGCAGCTCAACCATGACACGTGACATCGTCATCAACGGGCGGTTTCTCTCACGGCGCGTCACTGGCGTGGAACGGTATGGGCGCGAGCTCCTTCGACACATTGGAGGCAGTTACCGGCTTTGTGAGACGCGTTGGAATGGCATGGTGGGTCATGCCTGGGAGCAGTTCATTCTTCCAACAAAGATGAGATCCGATTCCATTCTATGGTCGCCCGCCAACACGGGACCGATCGCAATCCGCCAGCAAGCATTGACGATCCAGGACCTCAGCCCGCTGGAACACCCGGAATGGTTCAGGAAAAGTTTTGCAATATGGTATCGATTATTCCTGCCCATATTGGCGAAACGAGTGCGGGTTATCTTCACTTCATCCAATTTCGTAAAGCAAAAAGTCATGGCACGGTTTGGGGTTGGGAATGTCATCGTGGCGCCCGGCGGAGTGGATGATTCAAAGTTCCACCCAGGCACGCGGCAGCACAAATATGAACTCCCGAATAAATACATTTTGTTCGTCGGCTCCCTTCAACCGCGCAAGAACCTGACGGGACTCATGCAGGCCTGGCACCAGATCAAGGATGAATTCACCGATACATGGCTGGTCGTGGCAGGTGAAGCAGGGAGCGTATATCGCGCAGTGGAATTTTCGGAAGATGGCCGCATTCGCTTTTTGAAGTATGTGCCGGAGGAAGACCTGGCAGGCTTGTATGCTGGTGCCGAGCTATTCGTGCTGCCATCCTTCGATGAAGGTTTCGGCTTGCCCATTCTCGAAGCGATGTCCTGCGGAACGCCAGTGGTGGTCTCCAATGGCGGTGCGTTGCCTGAAACAGTTGGCGATGCCGGTTTCATCTTTGATCTATCGAAGCCTGAAACCTTTTCAAACGCGCTCAAGCAGGTTCTATGCGACCGGGACCTTCGCTTGTCTTTGAAGCAAAAAGGACTTGCTCGCGCGCAAGCGTATTCCTGGCAACGGTCCGCCGAATTGATATGGAAAACATTGAATGATATCTGAACCACGCATCGCGTTTGTTATCGATTCACTTTCTTCGGTTGGAGGTGGCGAGAGGGTGCTGTTCACCGCATTGGAAATGTATCCACATGCCGATGTGTTCACACTCGTTTACAACAGTGAGTTTTTTACTCAAACGGCTATCTCGCACAAAGAAGTTGGGACATCCTTTATTAATTCGCTCCCCTTTGCACACAAGCACCATCGACTCTTTCTCCCGCTCATGCCCACCGCCATCGAGCGCTTCAACCTGTGTAACTACGACACGATTGTTAGCTTCAGTTATGCGGTGGCGCATGGCGTGCTACATCACAACGGCACACGACACGTCTCGTACACATACACACCCATGCGCTATGCCTGGACCGACATCAATATCAACGGAACTCACACCCGCAAGAATTTGATCCTGAAGGATTCATGAACGTCTTCCGCAAATGGGACCGGAAAGCCGCTTCGCGCGTCCATGCGTTTGCCGCCATTTCCCAAACAATTTCCCGGCGGATAGCGGATGCATATGGGCGCAGCGCGCCGGTCATCTACCCGCCCGTGGATGTGGAACGATTCCGCCCAAACAAACATCGTGAAGATTTCTACATCACGGTCTCCCGTCTCGTGCCACACAAACGCATGGATATTATTGTTCAGGCGTTTGCAAAACTACATCTCCCACTTCTGGTGATTGGCGAAGGGCACGAGCTGGCACGCCTGCAAAGTATGGCTACTCACAATATCAAGTTCCTCGGCTACGAATCGGATGAGAAGGTTTCGGAATACCTTGGCATAGCACGCGCTTTCGTGAGCGCCTCAGAGGAGGATTTCGGCATCGCCATCGTTGAAGCGCAGGCAGCAGGATGTCCTGTCATTGCATATGGCAAAGGAGGGGCGCTCGAAACGGTAATAGACGGGGAGACAGGGATGTTTTTCCCGGAGCAATCGGTTCAAAGTATGATCGAAGCCGTTTCCAGGTTCGAACACATGGCATCCAATTTCAATACGGATGCTATTAAGCAAAAGGCGCAAAAATTCAGCAAGGCACGCTTCAAGGAAGAATTCCGAACGTTTGTGGATGGCTAATCTTTCCGCCCACTATTGATTCGATGACTCACTTCCGCATCCACGCCGGGCGTAGGCTTGCCACCTTTTTATAGACCGGGCACCCCACCTCATGCGCTCCCGCCAAATAGCCCGTGGACACGAGGAATTCGTTGACGATCTCCCCTCCGGTGAACGTAAATGTGCGTTTGAAGAGCTTCGTCCAATCTTCTTTCGTCAGCGGATGGTGACTATCCAGCCAAGCGCGGAACGAACCACATTCCTTTTGCAGTTCAAGGATTTTCTGCGCATTGACGATGGCAGCGCGCACCTTCAGCCGATTACGAATAATCCCTGCGTCGTTGAGCAGGCGGTTTACATCCTTCTCGCCATACTTTGCCACCTTGGCAATGTTGAAATTATGATACGCCTTGCGGAAGTTATCCGCCTTCTTCAAGATGGTTATCCATGAAAGCCCCGCCTGGTTGATCTCCAGCACGAGACGCTCAAAGAGCAGGTTATCGTCGTCAAGGGGAAAACCATATTGGGTATCGTGGTACTCCCGGTTGAACGTATCTTCGGGGTGAGTGATACAGTATTCGCAGTAGGTTGTCATAGGAATATTCCCTTTCTTAAGCAGTGATCTATCCGATCAACTGACGGATAAGACTCTTTCGCTCCTCTTCATTTACAGTTGAAGTGGAACGCATGTTTGCCAGAATCCTGCCCATGCGCTGGTACAGGTCAACGGTCAGCGGGAAGCGACTGGCAAAGAAAATACCGAACGAAATGAAGGCGACGGGAATCAAGACAAAGAATAAGCGCAGAGCTGAAATGAAAGCGGGTGTCTGCGCCGATTCGATCAATTTGCCAGCCTGTTCCACGGGCGGAATATAACCGGCGAATTGAAGTACCTGCGCCACGGCAAACACTGCCAGCGCGGACGAAAGCTTGCGCGTGAATGTCGTCAGCGCGGAATAAATCCCTTCGCGGCGTTCGCCAGAACGCAGTTCATCCACATCGGGGATATCGGGGAAGATGGCGTAGATCATGATGACCACGCCGCCAGATCCCATGCCGACCAAAGCGGCGAAAACATATAGCGCAAAGGCGGGCGTTGTCGGGGTAAACAGGAATGAGAAGAACATAACCAGCACAAATATGACTGCACCGACAAGATACGTCCGAGACTTGGATAGTCTCTTGCTAAGCCACTGATAGAACGGAAGGGAAATCACCTGTGCGATCAACAATGTCCCCAGCACAAAGCTAACTTCCTCTCCGCGCCCCAGATACGATTTGATGTAATACACCACAATGGATTGTGTGGCGTCAAAGGCAGTGAATGCCGTGACATACATGATCAACACATAAACGAACGTCTTCACCTGGAAAGGTTCCACAAAAGCCTGCTTCCAGTGGAAAGGCTTAAGTTGCTTTTGAAATTCAGGGCGTTCGCGTGTGATGGTCACAGTGGCGATGAACGGCAGGGAAAAGATCAATCCGAACACGATCGCCATAACGATCCAGCCAGTGCGCACATCTGCAGAGGCTTTTACGATCTCCAACGGCAGTAAAGCACAAAGGATGGATGAAAAGGTGGAAAAGAAAATGCGGAACGTCGCCAGTGAGGTGCGCTCGTTGTAGTCCAACGTCAATTCCGCTTGCAGAGCGCTGTAATTGAGTGTCACCAGGCTGACGACGGTGGAGAAGAACAAATAGGTCGCCGTGACAAAGACGAAACGCGTCGTTTCGCTTTCGAAGTTCACGGGGTAGAACATGGCAAAGAACGAAAGGAACACCAGCGGGATGCCCGCCAGCAGATACGGGCGGCGCCGTCCCAGTTTGGTGCGCGTACGATCGGAGAGCACACCCTCGAACGGGTCGGTGATCGAGTCGTAGATCTTGCTGACGAGGATGACCGTGCCTGCCAGTCCCGGGCTGATGCGGACCACATCCGTAAGAAAGACAAGATAAAAGAAGCTGATCAGTGTCCCCGCTCCCCCGCCGTAGAAATCCCCTACGCCATAACCAAGTTTTTGCCAGAACGTGAGCTTTTCCGATTTCGTTTCCACCGGGCATTCCTATTCGTTGAAAATCTGTGATGTAAAATCAAAGCTATTATACAGAGCCATTCGGCATCTGGCGAGAGCAAAGGGAATTCCCATGAACTACAAAGTCTACGTCACACTCGGGTTTCACATCAACTTCTATCACTCCTGGCGCGGAGATACGCCTGATGAAGCTGGCTTCGGCACCGATATCCGTATCATCCGCGAAGTGCTGAAAAAACTCGATCATGCCAACAAAGCAGGGCTGAAAGCACGCAGCTACTGGGACACCGAAGTCTACTGGACGTTTCAGGAGATCCTGCCCAAACATTCGCCGGATATTCTCGAAAGCATCCGCCACCGCGTCGAGGCAGGACTCGATGAGATCGTGCTGGGTCCATTCAACAACGGAGCGAATCACGCGGCTACCACGGATGAGTTCCGCGCTTCGGTGGCATGGGCGATCGAAAACAAATGGGGCAGCGGATTGAAGCAACTCTTCGGCAAGGTTGCGCCGTTCTACCGTCCGCAGGAGACCATGTTCACGGTGGGACAGGAATCCATTTTCAAGGAATATGGCGTGGATGGATTGATCCTTTATTACGCGGGCGTGCCGTTCAACACCATCAGCAGTTTCATTCCACGGCTCGCTGATGAGCAGCGCTATAACCCGTTCTGGTTCCGTTCACGCGAAGACCAGCCGTCGCTGATCCTGCTCCCCTGCATCGCGGCGGGAGATTTGATCGAGCAGGTCTCGCTCGAAAGCCTGATGCTCGACCTGCATCAGAAGCAACTACGTGGCGAAATCAACTCCGATGTCATCATCAATATAAACGAAGACGCCGATCTCGAAACGTGGCTGCCGTCCATTCGGTGGATGCCCAACATGGGTGGGCTGGATGAATTTATCAACGCCGTCAACAAATATCCGTGGGCTGATTTCACGGTGCCATCCGAATACGTCGCGACCCACGCGCCGAAAGGGGAAGTGCTCGTACGGCAGGACCTTGCCGATGGCGGCTACGATGGCAACTACTCGTGGGCAGAGAAATGCTCGAGCCTGCGCGCGTGGACTCTGCTTGAGCAATCGCGTCTCGCTTCGTATCGCGCTGAGACACTCGCCAAACGCGCCGGGCTAAATCTTGATTCCACTTTGTGGAACGGCATGGGCTCGTCTTTCTTTCAGCGGCTTATCGGTCTCACCACCACGTACTTCGGCATGTCCACGCCCATCATCAACGAGGAGCGCCAGAACAAGGCGTATGCCATTTTGGGGAATGCGCGTCAACTCGCAGAGGATGCCGAGCGCGAAGCGGCTTGTGCGCTCCAACAACATTCATCAGCACTGTATGATTTTGAACTCTATCTCACGCCGCCCGAACGCGAGAAACATCCTGCGCCTGCGCGTGTGCCTGTCAGTTTGCCGATCGTGCTGCCTGCGGGTGTGAAATCCATTGCTGCGGAAGATGACTTGGGACGAAGAGTCCGCGCATCGCTGACAGATTTGGATTCGCTCCCCGATGGGCGGACCAGCACCCGGCTGCGCTTCGAAGCGAAGCTCCAGCCTGAATCCAGTTTCAGGATCAGAGTCCAAGCCTCAGCCGCCTCCCCTGCCCCATCGAAGAGACATCTCCAAAACAAATGGCTGGATATGAAGTTTTCCGAGGCGCATGGAATCGAATCGTTCACATGCAATGGCGAAATCGTTGGCACAAGCAATTTCTTGAATCCGTTCGTGACGTATGACAAACGCACATATCACTCGCGTGATTATGAATTTGTGAATTTGGATGGCGAGACATGGGACGGTTTGCAGCGTGTGAGCTTGAAAATGAACATCCTGATGCAAACACCTGAAGGCGAGTTTGCGAATGAACTGATCTACACATTCACGTTGTTCGATGAACTACCGTATTTGTTCGTAGATGTAGAGGCGCGCTATGCCTACACACCCAAACGACAGGTCATCCACAACCTGACGCAAAAACTGCGCCGTCTGATGGATCTGCGCTGGGTCGAAACCGCTCCGTTTCAACTGACGCCCGCGCTCGCCCAGACGTCGGATAGACCGCTGCGCGTGTGGAAACACAATTACATGGGCATCACGTCGTTTTACGATCTGGATTATGGCAAGATCAACCCGAAGAACCGCAACCTGGATTCGTTCAACCATCAAGTAACGGCAGGCTGGGTCGCAGTGTCAAATGGCAAACAGGGATTGCTGATCGGCGAAGACGCGCAGACACTTTCGTCGATGGCGTTCTGTCCGATGCGATTGCGCGAAGAAAATGGAAAGCAGACCATTTCATTGAATCCATTTGGCTCGTATTACGGAAAACAATTCGACTATTCCCATCTCGGCGGCAACGGCAATGGGACGGTCATCATGAAAGCCTTCAGCGGCGCGCTGTCACCGAACGGACCGTCATTCAACGGCGAGACCATGCGTTTCTCGTTGATGCTCGTTCCGTATGCGGGTGATGAACCATCGCAGGAAATCCAGAATGATGTCGCCGCTCATTTTTATGCGCCGGGAGTTATTGTTCACAACGCCTTACCCAAAATGAACGCGGTGACAATAGGTGATATCGAACGTTTTATTGATTCTGAAAAACAACGCGCTGCATTGGAAGCAAATACTCCACTTACCCCGCCGATGGCGTTTCTTGCCAACCCATCCTCGGGTGCAATCGATCTGGTTTGGGATACCCCGCGTGATGGACTGGTCACGGGTTATGAAATTGAATGGAAATATACGGCAGACACAAAATGGCAGTCCTTGAAAATCGATCCGCTCACCCGCTGGCACATGGACAGATTGGAAAATGGCAAACCGATGCAGTTCAGGATGCGTTCTTTGCGCGGCGATGCTACCTCCGCGTGGACCCGTGAACAAACCTGCTCACCTGGTGCGGTGACAGATTCATCCGTCCTTTCTATGCTCAGCAGAATTCGGTTGTGGGGTATGACAAAGATCATTGCTCTTAGTCTGTGGTCATTGCTTCGGGCAAAGTTTCAGAAATAATATGACATCGTCATTGCGAGTGGCGCGTTAGCGCCATGAAACAATCCTGCAAGTGATTGCATATGCACTGTTTATGGGATTGCTCACTTGCATGATTTGCCAAGCAAATCAGCGCACACCTGCACTCCCTGGCGGGAGGTGCAGGGAGTGCAGGTGTCGTCGGATAATACCCTCCTCGCAATGACGAAATGAAAAATCCCCATCCATTTTCTGGACAGGGATTTTGTCATTCAAGAAATCGATCTTACAACTCAATGGTTGCCATCAGCAACCCTTTCATCTCTGAAGGTTCCACACGGAAACCAAGCTTCTCAAAGATGCGCCGCATAGCCTGATTATCATCCGTCAGGACGGCGTTGAGTCTTTTGAGACGTTCATCGCGGGCGATCTTCAGCATCCGCCCGATCAATTCGCCACCGAGACCCATGCCCTGGTAATTATCATTGACCAAAATACTCAAACGTGCGTTTTCCGTTCCGTGCAATTTGCTCAGACGAGTCACAGCCATGATGGCGCGTTCACCGTTCGCATCCTTGCCTTCGGCTACCAGCGCGATCTCACGGTCATAATCACAGTGGCAGATGTGGGAGAGGCGGTCATGCACCACGCGTTCCTGAAGGACCATCGGCTGGAGATAGCGTAGGAAGACAGATCGGTCGGAGAGAGTGGCATGGTATTTCACCATCATCTCTTCATCCTCCGGCAGAATCGGGCGGATAGTGACTTTCGTCTTGTTCTTCGCTGTCCATTCTCCCACATACTGGATCGGGTACGGACGGATCGCCAGTTTGGGAAGCTTCTCTTCGGGGGTGTCCTTGTCATAGACGAGGACACGCGCATCGAGGGCAAGCAACTTCTCCGGCGAAGCTATGAGCGGATTGATATCCAATTCCTTGATCCAGCATTGTTCAGTGATTAACTGCGAGAAGCGCACCAGCAGACTTTCGAGTGCAGCAAGATCCACCGGGTCGCGACCGCGTACACCCTTCAACGCAGTGTAGATGCGAGTCTGTTCCATCATGCGGCGTGCCAGTGTAGTGGTCAGTGGCGGGATACCGAGAGCATGATCCTTGAAGACTTCCACAAGTTGACCGCCCAGACCGAACAGGAGCACGGGTCCAAACTGCGGGTCGATGCTGCTGCCGAGGATCAATTCATAGCCGTCGATTTTTGCCATCGGCTGGACTGTCACGCCGAGGAAATGTTCCGCACCTACTTTCTCTGCGACAGATTTTTCGATGCTCTTATAGGCTTTTTCGACAGCCTTGGCATCTGCAAGGTTGAGTTGAACACCGCCCACATCTGTTTTGTGTGTGATGGTCTCGGAATGGATCTTGAGCACAACGGGGTAACCGATGGCATCAGCGGCCTTCACAGCCTCTGCCTTGGTCGTTGCAATGCGGGTGTCCACGGTCGGGATGCCGTAACAGCTCAAAAGTTGTTTTGATTCGTACTCGGTCAAGATCGTGCGACCCGAATCGCGGACAGTTTTGATGATCTGCGCAGCGCATTCACGGTCCACTTGATCTTTCCCCGCATCACTGGTGGAACGAGGCGTCTCATAGAGACTGCGCAAGTTGTCTGAATAGTGTGCCATATAATCGAACACACGCGCCGCCGTATCGGGATACGGGAAGGTTGGAACATTTGCCCTGTTGAGGAGCTTCTCACCGGGCGCAACTTCGCTTCCACCCATCCAGGTGGCAATGACAGGCTTGCCAAGTGATTG
>Ga0210377_10001895_pt1 | contig 18671 bp, 16 predicted proteins | sample PLM4_65_b1redo_FD_155480 | JGI IMG/M metagenome (GOLD analysis project Ga0210377, IMG submission 155480) | Groundwater sediment microbial communities from an aquifer in East River, Colorado, USA - PLM4_65_b1 redo | ecosystem: Environmental > Terrestrial > Soil > Riparian zone | place: USA: East...
GCTCCTCATTAGGGGTTTCTATTGTGTTCCCGTAAGGCGGATAACCACCTCTCTGTTTTCAATGTTACTGCTCGAAGATTAAACCACGATGAACTCTAAATGAATTTTTTTTCATAATGGGTCGCACCGACTGCGATAAGAGCTGCCGCCTTGGGAGAGAACCCCTGGCAGCCATCTTTACTCTCAACCTTGCCCTCAGCTTTCCCCTCAAATTCGGGCATCTTTTTCCTGCGAAGTTTTCCGAAAAACTCTTCAGGCGCATACATAACATCCACTTTTTCGGTATGCAGACGCGTTATCCTGATCACCAAGTTCCTCTTCGCCTTAAGGTCCCCGTCTCATTCAGCAATAATGAACCGATCTATTCCTCATGAGCAAACCGCTCTTATCCCCTTGAGAGTATCGTTGTGAGACGCTCAGCGCATCTCCTGCTCACATCATCGCCGGTAACGATCTCTATATCCTCAGTCCGTGCCACACCAAGCCCGAGCTCGACCGCCCTCGCTATCTGTTCCTGTTCGAATATCTTCTTCCCCATAATCGCCTTGTTGCTGCCTATTTCTTTCAACACGGCCAGCCCGGCCGCATCAATCGCTATCCTGTCAGTCCCTGCAATTATCACGTCCGCCCGCTTTCTGAGCCCCTCCATGGGGCCGCCGTCAGCAAAGGCCTCGATACCGTCAAGGAGTATCAATGACGGCTTGTATGCCTGGTTGATCTCGGCGATCATCTTTCTCATGCTCAGGAAAGACGAATGCAGTTCCGTCATGTTTCTTTTATGGGTCATGCCGACCGAAAGTTTCAACGACATGGTAAAGACCCCGCCGAAGCCATGGGTCTTGAGACAGCAGGTCGAGACAATGCATTCCGACTCCAGCACAGGTTTGGCAACATAAAACCCATCCCTCCAATGGCTCTCTTCAGGCTTCACCTTTACCCACCCGTCTTCAGGCAGTTCCTCAAAGTTTATCAGCTTCACGTCCATCTCCCTGCAGATGGTATATATATCTTTCTGCTTAAGGACATCGGCTGTATCAGGGGGGCCGCTCCTTTCGCCGATTATGATACCCTTTGCACCCATATACTTTAGATGCCGGATGAGATTGATCAGGGTATCGTTATGGGTAGAACCGGGATAGCGGTCTGCAGTGTTGAAATTAGGTTTGAGCAGGACATCCCTGTCTTTGACAGGGTTCATCCCGAGGAGGTCAATGGCTTTTTTGATTCCTGTCTGTCTGTCGGAAGTTTTTACAAGGGATATCGTCGTCTTCACTATTTTTGTGCGTGAAAGAGATTGGGCAGATGAAGCAGCACTCCTCCCCTTCCCCCCTGCCACTGCCGACAGTAATATCCCTGAAGTCCCTATCATGAATCCCCGCCGGTTGATCATGCTTTCCTCTTGCTTGCCATAGAGCATGACTCCTCATTTTATACCGTCTCTTACCTGGTTTTGTGGAGGCTAAATATTCTCGACCATCTCCCATACGCCGCAGGGGCATGTGCCTGCACAGAATCCGCAGCCTATGCACTTGTCTTCATCGACGACGTATTCATATGAGCCGTCCTCATGCTCTACCCTGCTGATAGCGTCCCAGTAGCAGGTCGGCTCGCACATGTGGCAGTCGCGGCAGGTAGCGCAGGACATACATTTATTCGCATCTGCCTCGGGGGTAAAGTCACCGTGGCAGACATCATAGTATTCCGTCCTGATCTTCTCGTACGGTATGACCTCTTTGACCTCGGGATTCCGGGGGGCGTGCGCCAGTTGGTAATGGATCGTCTCTGCAGCCAGCCTTCCCTGTCCGATCGCATGGGTGACCAGACCAAGACCTGTTGCGTCGCCTATGGCAAAGACCTTCACATCCGATGTCTGGCCGATTTCGTTCACTGCTATCCAACCCCTCTCGCTATGGATTCCGGGCGGTAAAAAGTCCAGAATAGGGACATCGCCGATAGAGATGACCACAACGTCGGCATCGAGAGATGTGCCGTCCTTGAAGAATATCTTCTTTGCCTCAGAATCATATCTTTCCGTGAACTTAGGCCAGAGGATCTGCGTGCCTTTTGCCGTCGCTGTCTCCATCTCTTTTCCGAAGGCGGCCGGTTTCTGTATGTCGACTGCGATCACTGACTCAGCCCCGAAATTATAGGCCTCAGAAGCAACGTCCATACCCACATTGCCTGCACCAATGACCACCACCTTCCTGCCTTTCAGTTCAGGCAGAGCTCCGCTGTTACTGTCCTTCAGGAAGTCATAGGCTGAGATGATATGTTCTGACCCGGGGAACTCAACCTTCCGCGGCTGATGCGCACCGCAGGCAACCACGACCAGTTCATGTTTCTGATATATCTCATCGAAGGCATTCCGGTCTATCTTTGCATTCAGATGAACGCCCACTCCCAGTTCGGAAAACCGGGAGAGCTCCTTTGCGAGTATGTCATGGGGAAGCCGCTCCCGCGGGATGCAATACTCTATCTTGCCTCCCAGTTTATCCATCCCCTCGTAGAGGTCGACAGAATGGCCCTTCAGTGCAAGCTGCCAGGCAGCGCTGAGGCCGGCAGGGCCTCCACCGATCACTGCTATTGTGTGGCCGGTCGGCTTCTCCTTTTTCGGGGCCGGCAGTTCAAGGGCAAGCCCTCCCAGCTTGTCTATATTCAAGGGCTTGTCGATCAACCCCCGTGTACAGCTGTTCATGCAAAGGTTAGGACATATCTGCCCGCAGACCGTTGCAGGAAGCGGGCTGTAACGCAATACCAGTTCAAGCGAATCCTGGAGCCTCCCCTGCCTGATAAGGGTCGCCCTCTTATGGGACGGTATATGGGTAGGGCACGCATAGGCGCAGGGAGGATTATATTTTTCATTCGACCAGACCGGTTTGTTCCGTCTGTCCGCGCCGGTAGTGATATACGGCAGAAGGGTCATTTCATGATCAAGGTATTCCGCAAAGATGCCGCCCTTTCCGACTTCCTTTTCCCACATATTCTTTCTGAAGTCAGAGGTGGACATCTTGAACCATCGTCTGGCCCTCTTTTCCTGAGGGGTATAGGCGGTGAGTTTTTTCCAGTCACCGGATGAACGGGTGAGCTCTTCAAGATAGGATATCCTGTCAATCGCCTCAAGATACGGTTTCATATTCGTCTTAAGCCATTCCCAGTCCTGGGGAGTCAGTTCGAGGAGCTTTACGTCTTTTTCGCTGTACCCCTGGATCGGCCCCCTGAAGTATATCGCCCCGCCGACCATGCCGACGCAGGGGCGGTAGCCGAGCACATTGTCCGGATTTCTCGAATCTACGCCGCAGACCACGGCAATACCCCCGGCCTTGAATTCGGCAAAGGAATCTCCCACGTTTCTGAAATACCACGACTGAGGAGGTTCAAAGCGCGGGTTATGTTTTGTCATGGTATCACAGCGCGCCCCACCGCCCCCCTGGACATATAGGATGCCCTGGGCAGCCGCATTAAAGGCACCGTTCGTCACATCACCCAGGACCGTTATCCTGGCGCCGCAGTTCAGCCAGCCCGCGTCATCCGAGGCGCTCCGGTATGCAACGATTTCTGTCCCGGGCATGCCCATGCTCCCGAGTCTCTGTCCCGAGGTGCCTTCGACCGTGATCTTTATGGTCTCTCCTCTCGGCCAGATACGGCCGCCGATGCCATGCTGTCCATCGGCTATGACCCGCAGTGACCGTGCGCCTCCCTGGACCGCCTCCTGAATCTGCTCTTCCAGGATACGGGACGGCGTCCTCTTCCCGTTGACCGTGCCCTTTATCGTAATGGGTGATGGGTGATGGGTGATGGGTAAAGAACCCTTCTTTTTACTGCCTTTCTTCTCCTTACTCATAACTTTTAACTTTTTACTGTCTTTAGCACGCATAACTGATCCCTAACCTCTCTGCCATAGCTTTATCATCAATGCTCAGCCCGTCTGACATGCCTATCGGAAGCTCGGTACTCCTGCCCATCGGTGCAAAGATCTTGCGCAATTCGACATCAGCGGACTTAAAGACCTCCACGACACGTTCCGCTACCCTGTCAGGATCAAGCCTCCGGTAAAGCTTCGGGTCCTGCGTGGTTATGCCCCTCGGACAGAACCCTGTATTGCAGAGGTTGCAGCGGTTGTATTCATCTCCGAAGCAGTCAGATGCCGTCTGCATGATATATTTCCCGATAGAGACTGCCGATGCGCCGAGCATGATCAGCGCGGCCGCATTTGCAGCCAGATTACCCTTTTTGCCAACGCCTCCTGCAGCGATCAGCGGAAGCTCGTTCTGTTTTCCCTGTTTTACAAGGTCAAGGTAGCATTCCCTGATGTTCGACGCTATGGGATGACCCATCTTGTCCATCGATACATTGTACGCAGCGCCGGTCCCACCGTCTTCTCCATCGATGCAGAGCCCCCCGGCGAACGGATTCCTGGCAAGGTTATTTAAAACAGCCCGCGCTGTCTTCGACCCTGATATCTTCGGATAGACAGGGACCCTGAAGCCCCACGCCATAGACATGGACTGGATCATTTTGGCAACAGCCTCTTCAATAGAATACTTTGTCTGGTGCGTCGGAGGTGAAGCCAGGTCGACAAACTGCGGTACCCCCCTGATCTTGGAGATCAGCTTCAGTACCTTCTGTGCCATCAACAGCCCGCCGTCACCCGGCTTTGCGCCCTGGCCGTACTTGATCTCAATGGCAGCAGGATCTTCCACCATATGAGGGATGGCATGGATGATCTCGTCCCAGCCAAAGTATCCGGAAGCGATCTGGATGATGAAGTATTTCAGGTATTTCGACCTCAAAAGCCTTGGGGACATCCCGCCCTCCCCTGAGCACATGACAACAGGAAGTCCCTCAACCTCATTGAGATAGGCGACACCCATCGCAAGTCCTTCCCACATCGGAGGTGAAAGCGCACCAATGGACATGCTGCCGATCATGATAGGATAGATCTCCCGGACAGGAGGGACAAATCTGCCGTTCTTCTGATCAAGAGCCAATTCTCCGTTTACGCTAGTCAGCGGAAGTTCATCAGGAGGCAATATCCTCCCCAAAAGGCTTCTGATACGAAATTCATGCCTCCCCGCGTCAAGTGCAGGGTCTGTGAGCATCGATATCCTTGTAAACTTTATCCTGTCGAGCGTCGATATCGCAGGATCATTCCTCCGGCCGCCCCTCTTGTATCCGTCTCCCCCTCTATTCTTGTAATGCAGGAACTTGTTCTGGGGATTAAACTCAGGCTCTATGGCTTCATTGGGGCAGACAAGGGTGCAGGTCCCGCAGCCGGTGCAATACCTGTCCATATCAGTGACCTGTTCTACGATATGGACTGTCTTCCTTTTCGTCGTCGGACCAGGGAGGGGACCTTCTGAATGGACTTCTCTCTGTACCTGTACAGAAGGCACAATGGCCTTGACCGGGCAGACAGCGGTGCATTTGCCGCACCTTTTGCAGCGGTCATCCCTCCAGCGTATGATATAAGGGAACTCTCTTAATGAGAGCTTATGATTATGGTCTAACCTTGTAGCTGGTTCCATACCTTCACCTCCTGCGCCTGCGGCGAAATAATTACCATATCGTATTTCATGGGGAAGATGTCTTTGCTCCGGTCTCTCTTCGTAACCGCTTTGTCAACACCGCATTCCTCGGACATAAGCGCATACCGGCCCTTTACACCGCCGACAACGCCGGGTCTCAGCTTCTTCGAATCCTGGACCATAAAACAGGTGCCGTCAGGGGTGAAGCCGATCACCATGTTCGGACCGTCAATACATAAAGGACGTAAGGACTGCTTCATCAATTTCAGGGCTTCCCGGTCTTTCCTCTCCTCAATCTCCGAAGCTTTCAGCGGTGTGATAACATCCTTATAGTAATGGAGCGGGAACCCAAGCTCTCTTGCCGTGTAGTGGAGTATATGCGTAAAGACCTCGCTGTCACTGTTATATCCGGTATAGCCGGGGAACCCTCTGCTCATAAGAAACTCCCTGATCGGGACAAAAGCGGTATTCTCGCCGTTTGTCATGGAGCAGTACCCCTGGATGAAAAAGGGGTGGCACGCGTAGAGATATATGGCATAATTGGTGTTCTGCCTTCCCTGGGCAAGGATGATCTTTGCCTTAAGTCCGTCTCTGTCAAGGCCGAAAAATTCAGCCACCTGAAGAGGATCTCCCACCTCTTTCAGAGTAAGGACATCCGGGTAAAACGAGAAGACGAACAATGCTTCATCAGGCTCGCCGGCCTTCCTCAGGGAAAGGCGGGTGTTCATGAGGAGGTTTTCTTTTTCCTGCAGAGATGCATTCCTGAATACAGCAGGATACTCATATGCCCGAGCAAAATAATGATCACGCGCAGCAATCCCTTTTACCGGTTTTATCTTCGGCTTCCACTCGTATTTGAGCTTGAAGCCGCTTTTCTTCATATACTCATCAAGCATCTTTTTGCCTGCAGCGGAGCTTATGCCGGAGAGGACCGGATATTTCTTCAACTTCTCAAACGGCCCGCCGAGGTCTTTGAGGGTCAGGCCAAGCCCCGAACCGTCATGTCCTTCCTTCATCGTCTCAAGTGCCAGTATGGGCTCGATGGCAGAGATGTACTCCCTCGATGTGATTGCAGCAAGTCTGCACATGGTAGTTACCTCAACACTATCTGAATTATTTGACAGCAGGCAAAAAAAGCGTCTATACCGGACCTGGTATAAGACGCCAGCGCAATAGCCCTTTGTCGTCTAATTATTATAGAAAACTCCTGATAACCTTTTCAACTTAAATTCCTCTGAAAGTCCCGATCTGCCCATGAAGAGGCTAGATAACCTGGTCCGTCTCAACTTCAATGGATAAACTTCTCACGTCAATTTCTGACCCCCACCAGGAGTGTTTGATATTTATCCGTCTCAAGGGGAATCCACCTGGCAGAATCCCGGGGAAGGCTCTTTACTGCTTTGGGAGATGTCAACAATAGGATCGGCGTCCGCCCGTCTTTGAGCCAGTCCTGAAAATCTGCTTCCTCCCAATGAACAAACATGTCGGAAAGATAGAAATCGTACACACGCCGGTACTCACTTCCGGTCTTAAAAGGCGTCCATTCAACAAACTGAAGATCGCTTTCTTTCAGGTCATTCCTGCCCCCGATAAAGGCCAGCGTGTCTCGATAATCAGCCGTATGGTCGCTCCTTAATCTCTCAGCAAGATGGATTACATGAAACTTTTCAGGGTTGACCTTGACGGGGACTATCCAGAAAAAGACAAAGAGCGGCAGAATGCTATAGAGGGCAAAACCATACATGATTTTCTTAACCCGTTTAAAATGGCAAATTCCCAACGCTGCCACCATGGAAAGAAACGGCGTCACTATTACCAGATACCGGGCTGCCTTCCCCTTCGCGGTCTGGAGGGGGACAAACATGACCAAGATGGCCAACGCAACGAGCCAGTAATATTCATTCTGTCTAAGGCGCTTCCAAAGGAGCGGAATACCGATAATAAAAAATATGAGCCACGGATGGTAATATTTCAGAAGCTCCGTTGCATACATAAGTGGATTTGTATTGACATCGAGCCCTTCCGTAACACGTAAAAGCGTCTGGGTATGAAAGATATACGATCCATACCCGGGATGTATCCTTTCGAAATAGATGAACCAGATTGAGGCAAGCACGAGACCCAGCAGTATCCCCATATAAAAATGCGTCCATCTCAGCAATCGGACCAAGCGCTTTTGGACAAGATAATAAACGAAAACCGCAAGAGGAAGAAAAAAGGCGAAAAAAAGCTTCGTCATGAAGCCAATGGCAAAGGAGAGCCCGAAAAGATATGGACCTTTCTTTTTTTCGGCATTCATGAGCAGCACGGCATAGCACCCAAGCAGCACCGAAAAAGCAAGCATGCTCTCAGGCCTGTTGGACGTAAAATTTGTGACGATCCACCTGGTCGTTGCAAAGGAAAAAGCGGAGAAAAAAGCGAGATCATAGTCCCGGAACCATTGAAAAACAATCCAATAGAGAAAGAAAACATCAATCGCAGCAAAAATGAGAGACGGTAGTTGCGAGGCATAGAAGGTGACGCCGAAGAGCTTGAACGAGAGCGCGACGAACCAGAAGTAGAGCGGCGGCTTGTTGAGATAGAGTTGCCCGTCCAGCATCGGATACAGCCAGTGGTTATTTTTCACCATATCCTTTGCAATACAGGCATAGGCCAGAGGGTCACTTCGTAAATCGCCGCTCCAGGGCTGATTCCATATGACCAGGAGAACCCATGCCCCTAACAGTATCAGTCTTTGCCGATGTGCATTCTCCTGCAACAGCGACTTCGCCCAATTTTGCATTTTAACGTAAACCCCTGTGCGACAGGTCCTTTTTCATTATCATCATAAACTGATTTTCAAAGTCAAAATATCTGAAAAGGCTTTCTTTGCAGGCATGGTGGGCGATACTGGGATCGAACCAGTGACCCCTGCCGTGTGAAGGCAGTGCTCTCCCGCTGAGCTAATCGCCCTTCAAGTCAGTGACGCGTAATGCGTGAGGAGTAATCCGTTACCATCATGAAGAATACCATAGATGCTAACTCCTTCCAACGCAGAAATAGTGGAAACCGAGTCTTTTCATCTTCTCGGGATCGTAAATATTCCTCAGGTCAAAGAAGTTCGGTGCTTTCATCAGACCTTTTATCTTCACAAGCTCAAGGTTTCTGAACTCATTCCATTCCGTCAGAATAACGACGGCATCGGCGCCTTTCACACAATCATACGTTCCCTTCGCATACTTTATTTTCGCATGAAAAATGGTTTCTGCATCATCCATGGCGATCGGGTCAAAGGCCTTTATCTTCGCCTTCTCCTTCAAGAGTTTTTCGATAATCGAGATTGAAGGCGCCTCCCTCATGTCATTTGTATTCGGCTTAAAGGAAAGACCCAGCACGGCGATCGTCTTGTCTTTGAGGTCACCGAGCCCGTTTTTTATTTTATCTATCATGATGCTCTTCTGTCTCTCGTTGGCCGAAACCGCCGACTTGACAATTTCGAGTTCCATGCCGTTGTTTGCAGCGATCGTAAGCAGCGCCCGGGTATCCTTGGGAAAACATGACCCGCCGTACCCCGGGCCGGGATGCAGGAATTTGGCCCCTATGCGATGGTCCAGTCCCATCCCCTTTGCCACCATATGCACATCAGCGCCAACCCTGTCACACAGGTTCGAGAGCTCATTAATAAATGATATCTTTACCGCAAGGAATGAATTGGAAGCATATTTGATCAACTCTGCGGTCTCGATATTTGTAATGACAAAGGGGGTCTCGATAAGATACAGCGGCCCGTAGAGGTCCTTCATGATCGCCACCGCCTGCTGGCTTTTTGCGCCGATCACCACCCTGTTCGGCCGCATGAAGTCTTCGATCGCAGAACCTTCACGCAAAAATTCAGGGTTCGATACAATATCAAAATCCACCCGCTCCTTTAATTTCCTTGAGATGATCTTGTTCAGTTTTGCCCCTGTCCCGACAGGCACCGTACTCTTCGTAACAATGACCTTATATCCCTTGATATTTTCAGCAATCTCCTCGGCAACCGATTCAACATATCTCATATCGGCCGAGCCGTCGCCGCGGGGCGGCGTACCCACCGCAATAAAGATCACGAGCGATGTATCGACAGCATCCTGTATCTTCGTCGAAAATCTGAGTCTGCCGTTCTTTATGTTCTTTTTGACAAGGCCTTCCAGCCCCGGCTCGTAAAAAAGGACTTCCCCCTTCTTCAGCGATCTTACCTTCTTCTCGTCCTTGTCAATGCAGGTGACATAAATACCAAATTCTGCAAAGCAGGCCCCTGTCACTAAACCGACATATCCGGTACCGATTATTCCTATATGCACATTCCCTCCTGAAATCCCGACTCTGAAAAACAGAATATTATACAAAAAAAGAGATGATTATGCGTCATAATTCCTTCAGGGTATGCCCATAAGGCAAGGATAACGAAAAAAGACGGATGGGGCAGTAATGACTACAGGTCCGCGCTTATCTGGATCACGGGGCTTTCGGCCTCGGGAAAACCCACTATCGCAACCGAGCTTTTTCGGCAGAAGGTCAGGACGTTCGTCCTGGACGGTGATAACGTCCGGCACGGCTGAACAAGGATCTCGGATTCAGCCAGGAAGACAGGAGGGAGAACCTCCGAGGGTGGGCGAGGTGGCGAAACTTCTCGTCGACGCCGGAATACTCACCATCGCCGCCTTCATCTCCCCTTACTCCTGCGACAGGCTGGCAATCCGGAAGCTCTTCAACGAAGATGACGAGGAGTTCATAAAGGTCTACCTGAAATGCTATCTGTCGAGATGATATCAGCCGGCAGTTCCATGAAATTCTGCCGCGTAGCGGAGGGCGGGGGCGGACGTTTACCCGAGGTTCGGTCCTACGATGGAATGGGACACCGCCGCAGGGCAGGCCGGGGAACAGGCCGGAGGAAAGGTATTGAATGCGGAGAGCAGTGCCCCTCTGGAACACAATAATGAAAGTCTTCTGAATCCGTGGTTTGTCGCTTCTAATGCTAATGCCGAGAGACTGCGTTTCTGATCTCGCATCCTCGTCGGTCCAAAGATAGTTTAGATTTTTATTGACCTGATTTGATAAAATATTTACTTCAGAAAACGTGATGTCTGTTATCGGGAATGTATTTTTTTGGCGTTTTTTCACAGGGCCGAATGGGCTTGAACGGCGGTAGCACGCCCGCATGCCGGACTCCCGAAATAACTCTTAACCAGAATGTTTTACGGACGAGGACTTCTCAAGTATGGATGACCAGCACGAAATAGTGATAGAGCCGGGTGCCGGCGTAATGCGATACTGGAACGACTTGTGGCATTATCGTGAGCTTTTCTATTTTCTTGCCTGGCGAGATATTCTCGTGCGCTATAAGCAGACATTCATCGGTATAGCCTGGGCCCTCGTCCGTCCCCTACTGACCATGATCGTTTTTACCATCATCTTCGGAAAAATTGCAAAACTTCCGTCAGAAGGTGTTCCTTATCCTATCATGGTATTCGCTGCAATGCTTCCATGGCAGTTCTTTGCCAGCGCCATTTCAGAGGCAAGCAACAGTCTCATAGGAAATACAAATCTCATATCCAAGGTTTACTTCCCCAGGCTTATTATCCCTACCAGCTCTGTTATCACCAGTTTTGTTGATTTTCTGATATCAGGGGGCATCCTCATCTGTCTTATGGCCTGGTACCGGTTCGTCCCGGATTGGCGCATTCTCACGCTGCCCCTGTTCATCATCATAGCCTTCGCCTCTGCTATGGGAGGTGGTCTTCTCCTTACCGCGCTGAATGTCAAGTATCGCGATTTCAGATACATTGTGCCTTTTATCGCACAGTTCGGACTATATATATCTCCTGTGGGCTTTAGCAGCAGCGTTATCCCTTCCCAGTGGAGGCTTCTTTATTCACTGAATCCGATGGTCGGAGTCATTGACGGTTTCCGCTGGGCCATCCTTGGTGGAAAAGCCCAGATCTTCTGGCCAGGGTTCTTCCTTTCCATAACACTTGTGGCAGCGCTTTTTGTAACGGGTCTGTGGTACTTCAGGAAAATGGAAAGAACCTTTGCGGATGTGATCTAACCAAAAGAAAGATAGTCGGTAAGAGTTATGAGCAATACAGTCATCAAAGTCGACAATCTGGGCAAGAAATACACGATCCGCCATGAGCAGAAGGAACGGTATACCGCCTTGCGGGATGTACTGGCCCGAGGCATTAAGAATGCCGGCAAGAGACTCCTTTCACCTTTCACTGTTTACCATTCTCCTTTCACGTCCTCTCAGGAGGATTTCTGGGCATTGAAGAATGTATCTTTTGAGGTCAAACAGGGAGAAAAGATCGGGATCATCGGCAGGAACGGTGCCGGTAAATCCACGCTTCTCAAGATTCTGAGCAGGATCACTGAGCCCACGACAGGGCGGATCAAACTTCGAGGCAAGGTGGCCAGTCTCCTTGAAGTGGGGACTGGGTTTCACCCTGAGCTGACAGGCAGGGAAAATATATATCTGAACGGTGCGATCCTGGGTATGACCAAGGCTGAGATCAAGAGAAAATTCGATGAGATCGTGTTTTTTTCCGAGATCGAAAAGTTTCTTGATACACCCGTAAAGCGATATTCCTCAGGCATGTATGTCAGACTTGCCTTTGCAGTGGCCGCTCATCTCGAGCCGGAGATACTCATCGTAGATGAAGTGCTGGCGGTGGGTGACGCGCAATTCCAGAAAAAATGCATCGGCAAGATGGATGAGATCGGAAACCAGGGACGGACAGTCTTGTTTGTGAGCCACAATCTTGCCATGGTGACTGCCTTGACCACCAAGGCCGTTCTGCTCGCGGACGGACGAGCGGTGGAAGACGGGCCAACCGGACCGGTCATTGATCGATATATGCGGATGATGTCCAGTGATATCGATCTGTCACTCTCCGAGCGTACAGATCGGAAAGGTAGCGGAAACCTTGTTATCGTCGATTTCGCGATCGAAGATGCGCAAGGGTCCAGGAATAATGTGGCAGTCTCCGGGCAGGAAGCCCGTTTCGTAATTCGGTTCAAGAGAAACCCCGACTGCAATATGGACAATGTTATTTTCAGTTTTTCTATCGAGTCTCTCACAGGAGAAAAATTGCTTTTATTTGCGAACGATATCACCGGTGATTCATTCTCCGGGCTCCCTCTGGAGGGAAATGCCGTCTGCACGATTCCCAAGTTCCCGTTGATACCCGGCATTTACCGGATAACTGTATGGGCAAGAAGGAACCAGGAGTTTCTGGATTGGATATCCCCGGCAGCGGAAATCCAGGTCATGGATGGAGATTTTTTCGGCACCGGACGGCGAAAGAAGGAGAAATTCGGACCGTTTCTTGCCGCTCACTCCTGGGTCGTGGAATCCGTTCAGGGATGAGTAGTGTGCGTCTCAGTATGAGGTTAGATAAATGATGGAGCAGCAGATGGATCAAGGACGCCGATTTGCCGGAAGTGACCCATCCCTGTCTCGACAGATTGACTTGATGAAGGGCATCGCGATTCTTCTCATCGTTGCCTTTCACATCGGAGGTCAAGAACTCAAGACAGCCCCGGACTCGGCGTATCGGATTCTGACATACCAGGGGGTACAGATCTTTTTTATCATGAGCGGATTTGGCCTTTTATACTCTCAGCTAAAGAGCAACAGTGCAGGAATTGCTTGTTCCTGGAAACAGTGGCTTATCAGGCGGTTCATCAGGATCTATCCACTGTATTTTCTTGTGCTTTTCTTCACGTTGGCCATCTCCTTGTCAGGGGCAAAGGTGATCAAGGTCTCAAAAATTTCGTTGAATAGCTTCGGCGATTTTTTTATGCATGCGACCATGCTGCACATATTCAGTCTCAAGACGTTCTGGTCCATGAATGTGGCACTGTGGTTTGTCGGCGTCATTACGTTTCTGTATTTTCTCTTTCCGTTCTTGAACTGGGTTCTCTACCATTGGAATAAACCGGTGCGGCTTTGGTGCATATCCCTGCTGCTGTACTTTCTGGCAGTCACGGTCAAGACGATGACCATTGGTCCATTTGATTTCCTAAGACCGACATTCAGCGATGTTGTCGTTAATCAAATGCTTACCGGGTTATTGCTTTTTTTCCATGGAATGGTCCTGGCGCGTGTAATATTTGATGGGAAACTCAGATTTTCCAGGCCGACAGGCATCGTCGTATTCTTTTTTTCGCTTCTTTCCTGGTTTGTTATTCTCACAATTATGTCAGGCATGCCGGGTGGCAATATGTACTATGTTCTTTGGCATCTCCTTACCATGAGTGTTTTTTTATGCCTCAGCATCGGAACACATATCCTAGTTGCCGGCGCACGTTATTTCCTTCCTGTCCACATTATTGCGAGGACAATAACATGGGTAGGAACCTGTTCTTATGCCATCTATCTTGTCCATTGGGGGTTCATCTCGCCGGTGATGAGCCGATTTTCTTCGTTTGTCACCGGGCTCGCCGTCTATACTGCGGTGATGATGACGCTTGCATTTCTTCTGACAATATGGGATTACCGGGTAAAAAAGCTGTTGAACCGGCTTTTGATAAAAAACGGCTCTCTGGCAGAGGGCAACCGTGACCTCGCAAGAAGAGGAGCGATCTGATGATCCCCTACGGCCTGATACACTGGCTGAACCGAAAATCAAATATGTTGCTCAGGTATCGCGACCCTAAGCACCGGCGCGCTAAGTTTGTCACTTATTTAGTTCAGAAAATATTGAAGAGGCCTATTGTTGTCGGGGACCGGAACGGGTTTCAACTCATCCTGCTGCCCCAGGAACGGCTTTACTCTTTTTTTTATAACGGATATCTCGGCGCGAGCGAAATCGGCGAGCAGGAATTCTGTAAAAAGACGATCAAACCCGGAATGACCGTCTTTGACATCGGCGCCAATATCGGGCAATTTACCCTCCTATTTGCATCCCTTGTCGGTTCCAGCGGCAGGGTTGTCGCATTTGAGCCTTGTAAGGAAACTCTGCAGCGTCTGCGAGCACACCTCGTACTGAATGACTTTCCGGATGTAATAACCGAACAGTCGCTGGTCTACTCGTCACACTCAGAAATTATGTCGTTTAATGTCTATTCTGAAGGCAGGTCTGTCCATAATACGATAGGCAATCCAACGCTTTATGTGCGTGGGGCTCCGGGCGTTTCGGAGAAGCCTGTTCGTCGGGATTATCTCAATACAGTTACGATCGATCAGTATTGTTCTGAGCATGGCATTTCCTCGATTGACTACCTGAAAGTTGATGTCGAAGGCGCTGAACTGGAGGTATTTCAGGGATGCAGGGAGATGCTCGCCAGAAAGGCGGTCCGATATATTCAGTTTGAGATATCTCAGACGATGCTGCAGGGCATGAAGAGAGAATCTTCCGAGGTATTCCGGTTTCTTGCTCAGGCCGGGTATATATGTCGTCCCATATCAGATCGGGGTGAGCTATTGGACCCGGTAGTCGACACTGACAGACTTTTCGCCAATTTTATATCTGTCCCGCGTGAGGATGTGTGATACCGAAAATCAGCGTATTCATCACGTCGTATAATCAGAAAGATTTTCTCTCAGAGGCTATAGAGAGCGTCATAAACCAGACGCTTAGGCCGTTTGAAGTGATCATTGTCGATGACTGCTCTTCGGATGGTTCCCAGGAATTGATCATGAACTACGCAGTACGCTATCCCGGGTTGGTGAGGACCTACCTACATGATAAAAATCTCGGAATCGCGAAGAACAAGGCATTTGCTCAGAAACAGGTCCGTGGTGACTGGCTTACTTATCTCGATGGTGACGACCGGTTTCTGCCCCGGAAACTCGAACATGAATTCCAATCCCTTGAGAAGGCCCCTGATGCCCGTATTGCCTATTCGGATTATTATGTGATAGATTCCGTTGGCAATCGTCTGCAGCGTTGGGCCGAAGGGGCTACTCCTCCCTCCGGCTACATCTTCCCGCAGGTTTATGGCCGCTCATTCCATAGACGAAGCCTGTTCAGATGTGAACTTATAGCTCGTGAATGCCTTGACTCTGTCGGTTTTTATGACGAGGATCGGCTTACTCACGAAGATTGGGATTTCAAGATCAGGCTCACAAGACATTTCCGAACCGTTTACAGCCCTGAGCCGCTTACTGAGTACAGAACTCACAGCGGGGGCATTTCGCAGCGGATGCCTGCTGCCTCTTTGCTCAGGCAGATTCTTGCTGTTTACCAAAAGAATCTCGGTCTCCTTGATGGTCTGCCGGCCTCGGAGCAGCATATGATCAGGACTGATTTGGCAGACTTTCTTGAAGACCGAACTAACCGGATGATACAAAAAAGTGCGGATGCCGGACAGATACTGGGATCGATCAAGAGCCTGCTCGAATTCCATGATCTGCTGTCCAGTTCTGATATCGTGAGGGATATTATGTATGTCGCAGGACGCGTGCCCTTATCAATGAAAAGGCGCATCAAGGCAGGATGACGTAATGCGCAGAGCGTTGGACAAAATAATCAGTTTTTTTTCGCCGAAGAGGCACGATGTCAGATATATTTTTTCGATCAACTCAGGCCGGGCAGGATCAGGATATCTGGCCGAGCTTTTGGGAACGGCTGAATTGGTTACTGCGTTCCACGAAGCCGATCCTACCATGACGGGAGAGTATCTTGACATGATCAACAAACGGCCATATCAGGAGACATTCCAGTCACGCAGGATAAAGGAACGGGCCATCAGGAGAATCAGCCGGAGTCTTCCCCCGGACGGTATTTATTGCGAGACGAACCACATGTTCATTAAGACGTTTTTTGATGTCATCGCCAGAAGTATTGAAAATGTTGAGCTGATCATTCTTCGTCGGGACCTGTCACATGTGCTGAAGAGCTTTATAGAACTCGGCTATTTTTCACCAAAGAACGCCACCTGGCCTGACTGGATGTCCAGCCCGAATGCAGTCACTGCTGCACTGCGGTGTATAGGGGAAGACCACGAACTGGATCAGTACGATCTTTGCATCGGCTATCTCATGGATATTGAGGCCAGAACCCTGAGGTTCCAGCGGGAATATCCGCATATGCGAACTCATGAAGTTCGGATAGAGGACCTGAGCCACTCCCCGAATGTCGAGGCACTTTTTAGTGCTCTGAAGATTATGCCGACTGCGGCGACGAGGGAACTCATGGGACGACGAATTAATTCCAGAGACAGATCAAAAAAGCTGTTCGATATACCTGCAGACCTGTCTTATTGCAGAGATCGCATTGCGCGTTATCAAAAACTTGCTTCTGAAAAAGGGATCGTGCTCCCGACGACGGCTGTGCTGTCGTCTATTCCATAAGCCATGATGACAGTTCACTATAGGAGAATATTTATGCCTTTTGATCATCTGAATCCTGATATCCGAGGCATCTTGCGGCCTGCCGGCCCCAGCCATAGCCCTGACGTCAGGGAAAATCGCAACTGGATTAAAACAGCCTGCGAAATTCAGAGGCGGTTAAGATGATAGTCATCAGCGCAGGGATGCCGAAGTCCGGCAGCGGGTATATCTTTAACCTCATGAATGATCTTGTTATCTCATCAGGCGGCAGCGATGTGCGGGCCATCAAAGATAAGTATCATCTTGAAAATATCCTGCGTCACTTCAATTGCAATGTCGGAGACCTGAGACCTGCTACGATGCTTAAACTGCTTGCGATCAGGCTCAGGGAAAGACCGTTTGTGATCAAGACACACCGGCGACCAAAAACTTTTGTAAAAATCCTCATGCGCCTCGGGATCATTAGATCTGTCTATATCTACCGTGATCTGAGGGATGTCCTGCTATCATCTATTGATCACAGGGACAACATAGACCGCAAAAAGCACGGCAGGAGCGATTTGAAGCCGCTTAGCTTTAACGACGTTTTCCCTATGCTTCCTTCCCTCTTCGCTGTTTGGGAGAAATGGAGAAGGTGTGAGAATGCGCTGCTGATCAAATACGAGGACTTGGTAAAAGAACCGGTCGTCCAGATGAGGAGAATCGCGGAACATTTAAATCTCTACGTAAAAGATGAAGAGATCCGCAGAATCATTCAGAAGTACGACAAAAACAGTCTTGACGCCAGCAGCAAGTCGCTTCTTCATTTTAACAAGGGGGTTGTGGCTCGCTATCGAGAGGAACTGTCGGAGACCCAAAGGAGATTATTTCAGGAACAGTTGGGAAATATGCTCGTAGAGATGGGATATCCCATTGACTGATATGCTGTGTGACCTGAGCTTTTACCTACATAAGGCAGAGCGGAAGTCGTTTTTTCGTATGCTGACCAGGGCAGCTCTGAGCCAAATCAAGGAGCCATATAATGGACAAAACTGAATTTCTTACGATCTTCCCTACCTTCGAAAATCTCGACACGGTCAGGAAGACGCTGCCTTCAGTAATCGAGGAGACAAAGAGAAACGATGCCCGACTGATCGTTCACGATTCGAGCGTAAAAAGCCGCGACGTGAAGTGGGACTACCTCCGGGAACTGAACAGGAACAATGACTTCTTTCTTATACTCTCGGACAATCTCTCCATGGCCCATGCGCGAAACATGTGTCTCCGTCTCGGCCAGGAGCTCTATGCGCCCGAATATATCTGCGTCATCGACGATGACCATGGCTTCGATGTGGGTCTAATACCCAATATGGTTAATGCCATGAAAAAATACTACGGCAAGGTGTCTCCCAATGGTCTTCGGTACGGCATGTTCACCGCCTGCCTAGTCCATACGCATGCCAAAAGGGTCCCTCTCGGTGACGGTTTCTCATACCCTCATCCGGACGAGCACGCCATGACTATAGGTGGTGCCAATAACTGTTTCAGGTGCGCCCCAACAAGTCACTGGGACAATGTCCTGAAAGACTGGGACACTGATGAATATCTTATTTCGTTATTTCAGACCGGCAATATGAGGTGGCGCAATTATCATAAGGGCTTTACAGTTCTTTTTGTCGAAGACGGTCCTAAATCATTCGAAATAGACTATGAAGGAAGGGGACTTTCAAAAAAAGGTCTCAAGTTATGGGACGATAATTACACTGCGAGTGATAAGAGAAGCAAATTTCTGGGTAAAGAAACTTTGTTCTCGAAGGTCGTAAGCAGTTTATCAAAGCCAGTTCTGCGCAGGAAAGAATCCGGATCGTGAGAGT
>Ga0210377_10001896_pt1 | contig 18665 bp, 21 predicted proteins | sample PLM4_65_b1redo_FD_155480 | JGI IMG/M metagenome (GOLD analysis project Ga0210377, IMG submission 155480) | Groundwater sediment microbial communities from an aquifer in East River, Colorado, USA - PLM4_65_b1 redo | ecosystem: Environmental > Terrestrial > Soil > Riparian zone | place: USA: East...
GGAATCAAGACCAGGTTTCAGGACAGTGGCGTGAGCGGTGTGATCGGCGTCGAGGTCCCACTTGGCAAAAACATATTCGGTTCTATCGAACTGAGCGGCGCATCAATAGACCTGAAAAAAGAGGTGGCAAGTGGAGGGATAACCGGGACAGCTTCTGTCAAGTATGCCCCTGTTACCATCGGGATAAACATCGTTTATTTCCTGTTTTGATGATTTAACTGTGAAAGATCGTGATGTTTGATAGGATCTGATCCGACATGATAGTCTCTTCATTCATTGACCGCTTATTTTTGGTTCCTGTTTGTTCAGTGAAGTATGGATGGCATGAATGCGTATCCCCCCTTGTGGTATAATTAAAAGCTATGAAACCGAAAAATAAAATAAACACTACTGCAGCAAATGGAAAAGCGAAAAAGCCGGGCGCTGTTGTCCGCACAGAAAAGACAAGGTCCGAAGACAGGGTCACACTGTTAAAACGCATCCGCCTCTTCCATTCTCTTACCGACAGGGAGCTCTATGAGCTGTCGCAGAAAGTACGGCTCAAGGAATTCAGGAAGAACCATATTATCCTCCATGAGGAGGATACGAACGGCTTCATGTATATCATTGTTCAGGGAAAGGTCAAGATATATCAGATCGGGGACGAAGGAAAGGAGATGATCCTGTCCGTACACGGCACGGGAGAATTCTTCGGAGAAATGTCCCTTATAGACGGTAAGACAGACCCTGCGACAGTCGCAGCGATGGAGCTCTCGCTGGTAGCAATCATATCACGGGAAGACTTCTACGCTATGCTGTACGCCCAGAAAAAGATCCTGGAAAATCTGCTGGAGCTCCTCTGCTCCAGACTTCGTGAGTCATGGAAAAAGATCCAGATGCTGAATTTTAACGATGCAGCGCAGCGGGTCAAGATGCTCTTGCTCATGCTTGCGGAAGACTACGGAGATAAAACAGCGGAAGGGACAACCATCAGGATAAAGCTAATTCATCAAAATATGGCGGACATGACCGGTCTTTCCCGCGAGACGGTGACGCGGGTGCTCGACAAAATGAAGAATAATAGAGAGATAAAGATAACGAAAGATAAATTTATCCAGCTCTTGCCGGAGTTTGATTCAATTTCACTGTAGCAGCGTGGTCCGGGCGGATTTTATCACTTCTCGTCGGAATCTCTGATTTCCTCCTTGAATGCGTTGGACGCGACATCGAACAGATTCTTCTTTCGGCCGCTATCCGTTGATAAGCAGATGAATACAGGGAGAATAACACTCTTTGCTTAAAGCAGGTCCTACCTCGTACTTAAGAACAACACCAAGGGTCATTCAAAATAAGGATATGCGCGGTTTTTATACTTGACAAACCCTCTGAAATTTCATAAAATTCGCTCTTGCAAATGAAGAAACTCACAGGCTCGTAGCTCAGGGGGAGAGCGCTACCTTGACACGGTAGAGGTCGGCGGTTCGAAACCGCCCGGGCCTACCATGATTTCAAAGAGTTGGCAGACAATGCTGACTCTTTTTTTATTTCTTGTGCAGTAATTGTGCAGTTCGTGGTTGGTGTGCAGATAGGGGCCGGGTTCAAGAGGTTGTCGAGTACATTGACAGCCTTCCTCTTGTGCGCTGGGGCAAGGTGAGCGTATCTCAGGGTCATCTTAATGTCCTTGTGGCCTAAAAGCTCTTTCACGGCTACAAGGTCAACGCCTGCCATGACCAATTGACTTGCGAACGTATGCCGTAGGTCGTGGAAATGAAAATCCGTGACCCCAGCATTCTTCAAAGCCGTCGCAAAGCTCCTCTTGAGGTCCGTATAGGGCTTTAAGGTCTTTGGGTCATGAAAGACATAGCAGACAAGCTCTTTCTGTCCGTCCTTCTCTACAAAGCGACGGGGGAGACGCTGAAAGACGGTCTTCAATGAATCGTTGATAGGAATTTCCCGCCTTTCTCCGTTCTTCGTCTTGCTTAAAAGCACAAACCCGTGCGCTAAGTCAACTTCATCCCATGTCAATTTGAAAATTTCACCTTTCCTCATTCCCGTATTCAGGGCGGTCAAGACTATTGGCTTCAAGTGCTCATCGCATACGCTGATTAAGCCTATAGCTTCTTCGAGGGATAGGAAACGAAGCCGCTTGTCTTCACGGGATAGCTTGACCTTACGTACCCGTTTCAATGTTTCGGCCTCGACCATTTCCCATTCCACGGCCTTGCTGAACATGTGCCGAAGGACACCCAGCACTTTATTGTAGCCTCCGGCAACCATGCCCTTCTTGCTCTTTTCCTTAAAGCCTTTCTGCATAAGGTCGGTTTGAAGCTGTTCAACAAGCGACGTGTTGAATCTGCGGAGGGGTAGGGGACCGAAACGCTTTACAAGGTGGGTAATAATGTAGCCCTTGACCCGTGCTGATGCTTGCCTACCCGTAACCCATGCCTTGTACTTTTCCGCAAGCTCTGCGAACGTGTGATTTGCAATCTTCACGGTATCGGATAGCTTGCCTTCCCGGACGGCTTTCTTTTCCGTGTGTAGCATAAGTTCCGCTTCTTTGAAGTTGCTCGTACCCGTGGACTTGCGGACAATTTTCCCGGTTAAGTCCGCATAGGAAACCCACCAAATTTCACCACGTTTATAAATTCCTTTTCTCGCCATGCTTAACCTCCTTTCTTTTAATTCTCATGATACGACTCTGTTTTGTTGCGCCTCCTTTCTATTTATTTGCACGGAAATGCATTCAACAAGGCACTTAACGTTAATAAGAACTGGTTTTCATGAAGCTTTTCTGGATGATTTTTAAGATATTTCACAACTACTCTGACTAATTGACCGGCTGTCACATTTTTTGGTCTGCAATAGCCACGGTCGAAGTTTTCTATAGGCAGAATATTTAATGCATCGTCTATCCCGTCAACATATCCCAAACAATACCCCCCAACAAACATGTCATGACTTCTTCCTTCAACCCCGGCAATTACATTGTTACAATTATTCAATAACTCGTTACCTGTATACGTCCTTTCTTCCGCTGCACATATGCTCGAAGTACACAGCAAAATGGTAACTATAAATATTATACTCTTCATTATTTTCCTCCTTTTCTTTGTTTTATCACGCCTTGTTTCTTATCGCCTCCTTTCGGTGGAATTGCCTTTAAAGCCAAATGTAAAAAACTGGGGATTGACCTTATACCGACTTCCCATCGGCTCACGGTCATCATTGCAACCCCTAAGATTCCCGCAAGCTCGGCTTGCAGGTAGCCGTTTTCCTTTCGCCATTTTTTAAGCTCTTCGGGTGTCATGATGCTATTATACCAATTGTATAATGTGTTTGTCAAGGGTATGTCCTCCATTTTAAGATATTTTCGTTCGCTCATTTAGTTCAATGTATTTATCAATTTTCTTTTTCCGAAAACGCAAAAGCCCGCCAACCTTGAATTTAGGCAGTTCATGAGAGTGGTCATATACCCACTTGTTGCTGACCCTGAGATATTCTGCGAGTTCGTCAACGCTGAAGATAGTATCATCCGCTTTATCCTTTGGAGTAAGGAGCGGCTTGAGTATCGCCGCTACTCGCTCAGCTATGAGGTCAATATCCTCTTTTTCCATGACCGATTTCATCTTTTCTCTCCGGGATGAACTGCACAATTCACTGCACACTTACTTTTAAAGCATTGATTATCAAGAGGCAAATCAATAGCCACTACCTCAATCAGGTAGTGCCCACTCCGCATAGTCCGCACTTGTCAGACGTGGTTCAAAGTCTTTGCAGGCAATAGGGCAACAAAGAACTTGCTTACCGGGCTGTGATATATCAGGCCCACAAATCCCGTCCGACGTGCGCCATATACAATTTACTTTTGAATTCATTATCAAAACTCCTCAAGAATAGGAACCGTCCTCCGATGAAAGACGGCCCCCAAATATGACGCTGAAATTCTGGGTGGAGAGCCTGCCATGACAGGAGAAGGCCCAGACATCGTTCAGCGACACAAGTCTCCATCGTTACACGCTCAAGGCGACAAGTGCAATACGGCTATCAGGAGTTTTCTGTATGTAAGTAAATGCTTTTGTGAGGTACGAGGCAACGATAGAGACTGCCGCATCCAAACTTTTTTGATATTCAAGTGCAACGGGACCAAGGCGCATTTCGATACCTCTGGCAATGGTCGCATCATTCGTTTCTTCGGGAAACATAGGGACGGGACTTTTTAATATCGCTGTTGCTTGAAAAAGGTCCGATCCTAGCCATGCTTTTAAAATTGCCGACGTTCCCTTAGTTCGTAGCACGCTCCTGACTTCCTGCATAAGCAGTAAATCCCCGATGGGGTTCGTATTCGATGAGTTGTAAAATACATTCAACTTCATCTGCTGAATGCCTCTGCTTTCTTGGTCGGCAAGGTTGATGAAGCTGTCAACGATAACTGATAATTTCTTTGCCGAGTCTGCTTTGATTACGTCTATTTTTTTGTTCACAAAATCGTTGTAAGGTGGAAGCGCTCCATTACTTGCTTCCGTCCTTCGGGTATCATATTCCCCAAGCACGTTTGTAATTTTGTCATAGATCGGTTTCGTTACCTTCTCTGTATCACTTGATTCAAGACCCACTCCAAAAACCATTCCGTACTTGTCTTTTGTTACATTTAAATCAGTCATGTTATTTTCTCCTTTTTGAAATCCATTTTAATTTATCATCTTCCGTTACAGTCTTGATAGCCATATCCCGGCGCAATTTTTCCATCGTGTCCTGCATACTCACGGGGTCGATGCTCTTGCAATAACCTTTTGTCAGTTCATTAATTTTTTCTTTCAACGAGTCCATCCTTCATTCTCCTTTTATTTTTTCGTTGTCCCGGCCAACACGTTCACTTTTTGGAGTTCTGGTAAAATCTTTTTTCGCTATTCGGACAATGCGAGGGGGCAGTTGTATCGGATTAAACGGCGTCTTCGCAATTTCCGCACGAGCTTTAGTGACATCCTCCGGGGTAAAGCAAATAAAATTCTTGCGTGGCTTCATTTTTGATTTAACGGAATGTATCAAATTACTGACCCGTGATTTCAAACTCATTTAGTTTCACCTCCTGTTTGCCTCCAAATTATGCTCAAGCTCTGATAGCCGGGATTCAATTTCTTGAAGCTCATAAAATTTCGTCAAGCTGTCAATGATAGAACATGCGGCCTTGAGCCGGACACGTTCGCTCCGTGCTCGTAAGAGTCTACCCATGACCTCGACGGCCTGTTGTCCCAGTAACCGCAATGAACCAAGAGCCGTCTTCATAAGTTCACGGGATTGTATTTCATAAGCATCATGAAATACATCATCGTTTTTCATCCAGTCATAAAACCTGTCACGGCTAATCCCAGCCCTCCTGCATCCTTGAGCAATAGATGATGCTGATAGAAGGATAGGAAGAGCCCTCGCCTGTATTCTTGAAAGTGTCGCTTCTCGTTGCTTATTGTGGTCGGTCATAAAAATCCTTTTCTACCTCCATCCGTTTTCTAAACATTTTCAAAACTCATTCTCCCATTGTGAGACGATTGCCTGTTTCCACCATTCGCACAAGGTCAGGACGGTTCGGATAATCACGCTTCAATGTTTCAAGGTTGTCTTTGGTGTATACCTTTTTAGGTTTCGGAATCGTGCGGTTCTTGAACGCTTCGCCGATACCTTTCTTCTTCTCAGCGTTAATCTCTAATAATGATGGCTTTGTCTTGAGCCGTGAACGCTCACTGTTCGGTCGTTTAAGTGTTCGACGTAACAAACCCCAGTTATTAACCGTCCATGTAACAAATTCATGAAGGTCGTATTTATTATCGAAACAATATTTAATAACAGCCTTAGCCTGTCCCTGCACCTGACCGTCTGAGGGCGGGTAGCCAGCGCCCAGTGCCTTCTTTAAAATGCCCCGGCCTTCCTGCAATCTCTTCTTTGGGGAAGTGGAACGCTTCGTAACGTAGGGGTTGGTTTTGACTTTGGGTTTCGTACCGGGTAGCGAATCCCCTCCTGGACTGTTCTGCGATTTTCGCAGGACCGTCTTCGATGGATATTTAGAATTCGATGAGGATTCGATGTATAGTTTGTCCGTTTGCACACTTGCAATTGAGCGTTTGCTCACATGTGAACCCTTCACATTTGACCGTTTGCACACATGCTTTTCATTTGTCCGTTCGCTCAATTGCTCTTTTAGAACCTTGTCCAGTTTTTTCATAAGAGCTTCTTGGTCAAGGCGGTAGTGCATAGTCAAGCTTCCCGATGCAACCAGTTTTTTAAACTTAATTAATTTCATCTTCTTTAAAATCCTCGCTGCCCGGTCTAAAGGGCGTCGATGTAGTCCTGTTTCCAGCGTCCACTCTCTAACAGACTTCCAAGCCCAGCCGTCCTTTCGACCGCATTTATCACACCAATAAATTAGATTGCTCAACATTGCGGATACAGCGGTATCATAATCACACAGACGAATGATAGTGTGAGGTACAATAGTTACCTTTGCCTCTTTCACTCTTTTGTGGGGCTCCCTATCTCGATTCTCATGTGCTTTGATTACGGCAAGTAATCGCTGTTGAAATTTCGGGGGCTTGCTCATTCGTCTACTTCGCCTTTCATTGACCGCACTTAAAACACAAAAAAGGCGGTCATCGAGAAATAGAACCTTCCAGTTCCACTTTTTCTCAATGACCGCCCTCGTGATTGTGAGGCACGCCTGCGTTTTTTTATGCAGGCTGCGGACTCTTGGTAAATTGTTACTTACTTTCTAAGGTAAATAATAAACCAAATTGGAATAATTGTCAAGCCCAAAATAGATAATTAGTATATTGAGCAGAGTGAGTATATCAAATATATCATTTGATATCATACAAACGGAATAACTCATTTGTGTTTTAATCATGTTAATGAATTTTCATTCTAACAACAGTTGCCACTGCTTCTCCCAACGAGTCAGTACGAGTAGGGTCTATAGCTACACGACAGGTAAAACTTGAACGAAGCATTGCCCCAAAACTATTTTGGGCCTCGAACTCTCCAGTTACATCGTAAACTATACCTTTGATTTTATTGTCGGTAATTTGCTGTGCATTAAAATTTGGATGGCCGGGAATATTAGCAGTTGATGGTACCTTTAAAGAATCTTTAAGATATTCATGGCAAGCCCATTTGGCATCGCTGGAATAATCAGCTTTACGTGGAGGTTGAGAGGCAACTGGCTGCGATACGTTTTCCGTCCTTGTCTTTTCTTTTTAGCTTTCAAAAGAAGGAACTGATATTTTCTCCACAATGTAGAACGCAAATAGAATTATCAGAAGCGTTACTATCGTTTTTGTTTTTGGAGAAAAGCCAGCGAACATAAACGACAAGCCTCTAATAAATTGCTTTACAGTCACATGTGGCCTCCTATGCAAGCGGAAACTGTATTAAACCCTTTCCAGTACGTTAAAATATAGCAAGCTTAAATTTTATCTTAACAAGGTCAATCAAAGAACGCTATGATATACATGATAAGCAATAACGATGTTAAGCAGCATGCCTCTTCTGAAAAGTTGCATCATCCATAGTTAGATAAATTAGACCTTCAATGAAACCGACAATGGCGGGAATAAAAGTCCAACAGAATAGTAGATAAAAAACACCCATGCCTGGTTTATTTAAATAAAACTTGTGCATACCCAGGCCGCCAAGCACCATAGCAAGGAGAACTGCCGTTGACCTGTTTTTTTGCGAAGTTAAAACCATAGGGCGATCAGGAGATGCTTGTGGCTCAGACTCATGTATTCCTGATGTTTTTAAAGTTTGATATTTTTGAGAATTGAAGAGGCCACAATATGGACACACGTGATCATTAAAAGGGAACTCTTTTTTACATTCAAGACATATGACCGTATTGGGCAGCAACGAACTGAGATGTTTTGCTATTGGAAAGCCGCAATTAGGACATGATTCTGCGTTTGTAGAAACGCCCTGTGAACAATCAGGACACTTTATTAAAGACATTATGGCCTCCGCTTTATTCTTCGTTTTTGGAGAAAATCAGAGAACATACTTGACAAGCCTCACAGAAATTGCTTTATAGTTATGTTTGGCCTACATTGTAACTGGAACTAATTTATGATACAAAGTCTATCAGACTTCGGCTAAAAAGCAAGCTCCGTTCTTTCCGTTATCTTACTTGACAATCCGCCATGTATCCGTTAAATTATTGCCTTGCACAGTGTGCAGTTCATTGTGCAGTTGGCAGCGGAAAGGGGCGCAAAATACGGAAAGCCGCCTTTCATGCTCAACTAGATAACCGCACGGAAAAGCAAGAAAAAGGAAGGAACGGAAAACCGTTCCTTCCCACTGACTCACCTTGACACGGTAGAGGTCGGCGGTTCGAAACCGCCCGGGCCTACCATTAGATACAGGGAGTTAGCTGACACAGGCTGACTCCTTTTTTGTTTTTTGTGAAGCTAACCGCTGGTTAGCAGTTGCCAGGCTGGTCCAAGAGGGGCCCAGCTCGTTCACGGCTCTCGCTTTGTGTCTCCGGGCAAGGTGGGCCTGGCGAAGGGTCATCCTTCTCTCCATACAGGCGATAATTATCTCAGTTGCCGGTCAATTCTCATGGACATCGTTATTGCGCAAAATCTCATAAAAGACTACAACGGCCTCCGGGCCGTCAATAACATTAATTTTGCCATTCACCAGGGCGAGTGCTTCGGATTCCTTGGCCCGAACGGAGCTGGCAAGACCACGGTAATGCGTACTATTTCCTGTTTCATGCCTCCGACAGCGGGAACGGTGACGGTCTTTGGCATGGACGTTACTGTCAGCCCGAGCGACATCAAATCACGTCTCGGGATTATGCCCCAGGAAGAAAACCTCGATCCGGACCTTTCCGTTACCGAGAACCTCGTGGTGTATGCGAGGTACTTCGATATCAGGAAGAAAGACAGCCTCCGGTCCGTCCGTGAACTGCTCGAATTCGTGGAGCTTCAGGACAAGGCAGATGCAAAGATCGACCAGCTTTCCGGCGGCATGAAGCACCGGCTCCTGCTCGCGCGATCGCTCGTGAACAACCCCGAGATCCTGATCCTCGACGAACCTACGACAGGCCTTGACCCGCACAGCAGGCGGGCGGTCTGGGACAAACTGAACCGTTTGAAATTCCAGAATACCACTCTTTTGCTCACGACCCATTACATGGAGGAAGCGGAAAAGCTCTGCGACCGTGTGGCGATCATGGACTCGGGAACAATTGTGACGATCGACTCTCCGGCAAATCTCATGGCTTTGCACGGCGGCAACCTTGAAGGGGTGTATCTCAAGTTGACGGGGAGGAGCCTTGCGGATTGAGCGCGCATTCATGGTCTGGCAACGGCACTGGCTGGTCTATACCAAGCTGTATAAGACGAGCTTTGCCCTCAACTTCATCGAACCGGCCCTGTACTTGATGGCAATGGGATTCGGTCTCGGCGCGTTTGTGCAAAACATCCACGGCCAGTCATACATCCAATTCATAGCGCCGGGCATTGTTGCGTCCTCGTCGGTCTTCGCCGCGGTCTACGAGTGTACCTATGGCACCTATATCCGGATGACGTTCCAGAAGACCTTTGACGCCATCCTCGCGACGCCGGTCAACCTCGACGATCTTGTTGCCGGCGAGCTCATGTGGGGTGCTACCAAGAGCGTGATCTTCGGGATCACCATCACGATCGTGATCGCCCTGTTCGGGCTGGTGGACTCGTGGCGCATCGTGCTCGCGATACCCTTTATCTTCCTGGGCGGACTGATCTTTGCCGAGCTTTCGGTCCTGTTCTGCGCGATCGTGCCGGGCATCGACTCGTTCAGTTATTTTTACACGCTCTTCATGACGCCGCTGTTCCTCTTTTCCGGCATCTTTTTTCCGCTGGATGCCATGCCGCGCATGGTCTCCAACCTCGCCTTCTTTTCGCCGCTCTATCACCTCGTGAGTATCTGCCGCTCCTTCTCCGCAGGAGACATAAGCACGGTGATCGGGAGCATGGTATGGCTGGTCGTCGTCGTTGCCCTCCTTGCACCGTTCCCCTTCAGGCTCATGAAAAAGAAGATCGTTGTCTAGCCTGGCAGCCGTGTTTGTTGCAAAATTACTGTCAGGGCCGGAGAATCGTGTTATAATTTCAGCAGCCAGAGATCGCTTACAAGGAATGAGGTCGATTTGCATGTACACTGCAAGATTTATTGACAAGGTCGGGTCAGTTACCGGAGGACCATTAACGGCACAGGGGATCCAGGTTTTACAGGTGAATCTTGGATACCGCTGTAACATGGCATGCGCCCATTGCCATGTGTCCGCGAGCCCCTCCCGTTCAGAACGGATGTCGCGAGAGGTCGTTGAGGCCGTCGTGCGCGTCCTTGCAGTCAATCCCATAGACACCCTTGACATCACCGGAGGCGCTCCGGAAATGAATCCTCATTTCCGGATGCTCATTTCCAGCGCGAAGAGAGAGGTTAAACGGGTGATTGTTCGAACCAATCTATCTATATTATTGGAAAAAGGGAATGAGGACCTGCCGGAATTCTACCGGGACCATGGAGTGGATCTGGTCGCTTCGCTCCCCTGCTATCTTGAAGAGAACGTGGACGCCGTGAGGGGCATCGGCGCCTTTGGCAAGAGTATCAGCGCCCTCCGCATGCTCAACAGCGCTGGCTTTGGAAATGGGTCTGAAGGTCGGTCGCTCACCCTGGTCTTCAATCCCCGGGGGGCATTTCTGTCACCCTCGCAGCATGCCCTGGAAGCGGATTATAAACGAGCATTGAAAGAACACTATGATGTGACGTTCAACCGGTTATTCGCCTTTACTAATATGCCTGTAGGCAGGTTTCGAGATACACTTGTCAGAAATGGGAATCTGGAGATCTACCAGGAAATGCTTGCATCTGCGTTCAATCCTGCCACACTTGAAAACATCATGTGTCGTTCGCTGGTCAGCGTGGGATGGGACGGCAGGCTGTATGACTGTGACTTTAATCAGGCCCTCGGTCTTGGTCTGGATTGCAGTGTTCCTCAGCATATCAGGAATTTTGATCATGCTGTTCTTTCCCGCCGCATCATTTCAGTGAACGATCATTGTTTCGGATGTACGGCAGGGCAGGGGTCCTCATGCGCAGGCGCGATGGCATTGAAAATGGCAACCTGCTGACGAATACCTAACGTATCCCTTCATCCCGATCCCTTCCCCATAGGGAATAGAAAGAAAAAGTTCCCTCACCCTTTGAGGGAAAGTGCCCGGGTGAGGGGAATCATCGGAATAAAGAAGGACTCATTCATGGAACATCATCCCTTAATCCTTCCTCAGGACGTCCATAATCAGATCCTCGTCAACAATGTCCATCCCGCAGCGTGGAGGAACCCTGAGCCGGCTCCGAGCTATAACCTTGTGGTGATCGGCGCAGGCACCGCCGGTCTGATCACGGCTGCCGGAGCGGCAGGTCTCGGGGCAAAGGTCGCTTTGATCGAACGGGATCTCATGGGCGGCGATTGTCTTAATGCGGGATGTGTGCCTTCCAAGGGGATCATCAGGGCAAGCCGTGCAGCGTATGAAGTTAAAACAGCTGGAGAGTTCGGGGTAAGCAGCGCCAATGTGACAATTGACTTCGGCAAGGCTATGGAGCGCATGCGCCGAATCAGGTCAGGGATCAGTTTCCGTGATTCCTTTGAGCGGTACAGCAATGAGCTTGGTATCGATGTCTTTCTCGGCAGTGGAACATTCATCGGGCGTGACAGTATCGAGGTGGACGGCCTGCGCCTTCGTTTTAAAAAAGCCGCCATCTGCACCGGGACGCGGGCGGCAGTCCCGCTTATTCCCGGGATAGAGGAGACAGGATACCTTACCAATGAGAACGTCTTCTGGCTGACCGAGCTTCCGAAAAGGCTTCTGGTGATCGGCGGCGGTCTTATCGGCTGTGAGTTGTCCCAGGCCTTTGCCCGCATGGGCTGCGATGTGACAATCATTGAGATGGTCGGGCACCTGCTGCCGCGGGAGGACGCTGATGCTGCGGAGATCGTCCAGCAGGCCATGCTTCGCGACGGAGTGAAGCTCGCTTTGAACGCCAATATCCTGAAAACGGAGAAGCGGGGCGCTGACAAGATCATCCATATCGAGCAGAATGGAACGTCTATGGAGCTCGCTGGAGACGAGATATTGGTCGGCGTTGGCAGGTCCCCGAACGTGAACGGCCTGGGTCTCGAAGCTGCGGGGATCGCCTACGACCCGAGGCTGGGTGTGAATGTGAACGATATGCTTCGGACATCAAATCCGCGCGTGTATGCTGCGGGGGATATTTGCTTTCCATACATGTTCACGCACACAGCCGACGCCCTGGCGCGCATCGTGATCGCGAACGCGTTGTTCAAAGGCAGGCAGAAAACGTCCTCCCTCGTGGTCCCCTGGTGCACGTACACGGACCCGGAAGTGGCCCATGTGGGAATGTATGAAAAAGACGCTCGTGACCAGGGGATCGAGGTACTGACCCTGACGGTGTTGCTCAAAGATATCGACCGTGCTTTGCTGGACGGTGAGACGGAAGGGTTTGCGCGGGTGCACCTGAAGAAGGGGAGCGATACAATACTTGGCGCTACCGTTGTCGCACGCCATGCCGGAGAAATGATCAACGAACTGTCGCTCGCCATCACCGCGGGGCTCGGTCTTTCGGCCATTGGCAAGACCATCCATCCCTATCCCACCCAGGCCGAGGCGATCAAGCGGCTGGCTGACGTATACAATCGGACGAGGCTGACACCGTTCGTCAAGAAGCTGTTCACCGCCTGGTTGAAATGGCAGCGGTCATAAACGGCAGGAGATACGATGGCCAAAAAAAAGCTCATTCTCGCGGCAATCGTAGGTGTGCTCATCTCGCTGTTCTTCGTATTCGACCTGGGAAGGTTCCTTACCCTGGAATCGCTCAAGGTCAACCGCGATGCGCTGACAGCGTTCTATCTTGAGAACCCGTTCGTCATGGCCGGTGCATTTATCGCCATCTACATCATCCAGAGCGCGCTGTTCCTTCCCGGAGCCGCGGTACTCTCCCTCGCAGCAGGCGCCATATTCGGCGCTGTCATGGGGACCCTGTATGTCAATATCGGCGCCACGATCGGCGCGACACTGGCCTTCCTGGTGGCCCGCTATCTGTTCCACGACGTGATCCAGAAAAAATTCGGGGCCCGTCTTGTAAAGATGAACAAGGAACTCGAGGCACGAAGCTTCAATTATCTCCTGTTCCTGAGGCTGGTCCCGGTCTTCCCTTTTTTTCTGATAAATCTCGGGGCCGGACTAACACGCATGTCCCTCCGGACCTTCTTTCTCGGCACCATGATGGGCATGATCCCCGGTAGTTTCGTGTTCTGCAACGCCGGCGCCAGTCTTGCCATGATCACCAGCATGAGCGAGGTCGCTTCGCCCCGCGTGCTCGGGTCCTTTGCCCTGCTGGGATTGTTCGCCATTGTTCCTGTGCTCTATCAGAAGTTCAAACGAAAACAGGGAGGGCCATGAAACGGTGAAGATCGCTATCGGAGCAGATCACGGTGGATTCCTACTCAAGGCGGAGCTGGTAACGTATCTCACGCAGTCCGGCCAGAGTCCCCTCGATCTGGGAACATTCAGCAGCGACGCCGTGGACTACCCGGACACTGCACGTGCCGTTGCCAGGGCCGTTCGCGGGCACATGGCTGATCGGGGGATCCTGATCTGCGGAAGCGGCGTGGGTGCAAGCGTGGCAGTGAACAAGTTCCCCGGAATCCGTGCGGCTGTTTGTCATGACACCTTTTCCGCTCGTCAGGGAGTTGAGGATGATAATATGAATGTCCTCTGTTTAGGTGCGCGAGTGATAGGCAGCGAACTGGCGAAAGAACTCGTCCGCACATTCCTGGCCGCAACGTTTTCGAACGCGGAGCGGCACGTGAGGCGACTTGCCAAGGTGGACGAGATCGAGAAAGAGTTCATGAAACTTTCATGAGCAATCCCCCTCACCTTGGTCCTCTCCCTTCGGGGAGAGGAAGAAAAAGTTCCCTCGCCCCATAGGGGAGAGGGTTAGGGTGAGGGGGAATTTTCAGAAAAAAGAAGAATGAACCTCAAACATTAATTAAGAGGAGATCATCATGAAACTCGGTTATATCGGCCTGGGGAAAATGGGAGCCAACATGGTAGAACGGTTCCTGGAAAAAGGCCACGAGGTCGTGGCGTGCGACAGGAACGTGGATGCGGTCAAGGCGGCGAAGAATAAGGGAGCGCAGACCGTTGATACGCTGGCCGTGCTCATCGCTGCGCTGCCGTTGCCGCGTCTGGTCTGGATCATGGTGCCCTATCAGGCCGTCGACGAGGTATTGAAGGAGCTTACCCCGCTACTTGCGCCGGGTGATGTTGTGGTCGATGGAGGCAATTCACCCTACAGGAAATCGATCCGTCGAGCAAAGGAACTGGAAGCCAGGGGCATAGACTTCCTCGATGTCGGCGTGAGCGGCGGCCCTGCGGGGGCGAGGAATGGCGCCTGCATCATGGTTGGCGGGAAGAAAGAGGTGTTCCAGAGGTTCGAGACAGTGTTCCGGGATCTTTCCGTGCCCGATGGATATGGATACATGGGCTGGACCGGTGCAGGCCATTTTGTGAAAATGGTCCATAATGGGATCGAGTACGGCATGATGCAGGCGCTGGCAGAAGGCTTCGCGATCATGAAGGCATCGGATTTCGGGCTTGATCTCACACAGATCACGGACCTGTATAATCATAAGAGCGTGATCGAATCGCGGCTCGTGGGCTGGCTGCAGAGTGCCTTTGTACAATATGGTGAAGATCTCAAGGACATCGCCGGATCAGCTGCCCAGAGCGGGGAAGGGATGTGGACTGTTGAAGCTGGGAAAGAACTCGGTATCCCAACACCGGTCATCCAGGCCGCCCTCGACTTCCGCATCCAATCCCAGAAGAACCCGAGCTATACAGGAAGACTCATCTCGGCGATGCGAAACCAGTTCGGCGGTCACGAAGTGAAAGCGAAAAAATGAGTAAACGTTCCTCACGGGCATAGGGAGGCGATCAATGACAGATCTATCGAAACTGGAAAAGCTGGCGAAACTGGTCCGCTACTGGAGCCTGGTCTCGACAACGGAAGCAGGTTCAGGACATCCTACCTCCTCCCTTTCTGCCGCTGATCTGATGATCGGCTTATTGTTCGGCGGCGCGTTCCGGTTCAACTCGGACCAGCCCAGGCATCCGAACAATGACCGGCTTATCTTTTCCAAAGGGCACGCATCGCCTCTCTTTTACTCTCTCTGGCTTGCCGCGGGTAAGGTGACGGAACAGGAGATGATGACACTGAGAAAATTCGGCAGCCCCCTGGAAGGTCATCCGACACCGGCGTTCCTGTATACCGAAGCCGCAACGGGTTCGCTAGGACAGGGGCTTTCGATCGGCGTGGGTATGGCCCTGAACGCAAAGTATCTGGACATGCTTCCCTATCGCACCTATGTTCTCCTGGGCGACAGCGAGATGGCCGAAGGGTCCCAATGGGAGGCCATGGAGATCGCGGCGTATTATAAGCTGGACAACCTTGTCGGCGTTCTCGATGTGAACCGGCTCGGACAGCGCGGGGAGACCATGTATGGCCACGATCTGGATGTGTATAAGAAAAAGGCAGCCGCCTTCGGATGGGAGCCGATCGTGATCGACGGACACCATTTGCCGCAGATCCTTACGGCCTATGAACAGGCGGGCCGGGTCCGTGACAAACCGGTCATGATCATCGCAAAGACCGAAAAAGGCAAAGGGGTTTCGTTCATTGAGGGCAAGAACGGCTGGCACGGCAAGGCGCTCAAAAAGGATGAACTCCTGCGCGCTCTCGAAGAACTCGGTCCGTTCGACAGAGCAATCCGCGGCGAGATGCAGAGACCCGAGGACATCAAACCGGAGAACCGACAAGCAGGGAAGGCCCACCCGCTTTCGTATGGCGGAGACAAGCCAATGTCCACGAGGCACGCCTATGGCATGGCGCTCGAGCGGCTTTATCCCCAGTACCCGGATATCGTTGTGCTTGATGCTGAAGTCAGCAACTCGACCTTTGCCGAGATCTTCAAAAAAAGCCATCCGGACCGTTTCTTTGAGATGTATATCGCGGAGCAGAACATGGTGGGGGCGGGCCTGGGTCTCTCTCTCCGGGGAAAGGTCCCCTTTGTCTCGACCTTTGCGGCATTTCTGACGCGTGCCTTTGACCAGATACGGATGAGCCAGTACTCTGATGCAAACATCAAGTTTTGCGGCTCCCACGCCGGCGTTTCCATCGGTGTAGATGGATCTTCCCAGATGGGGCTGGAGGACATCGCCATGTTCAGGACCATCCTGAACGGTGTCGTCCTGTATCCCTCGGACGCCGTGTCTGCGGAGAAACTGGTGGAGGAGGCGGCAAGGCACAAGGGGACTGTCTATCTCCGTACGACGCGTGAGGACACGCCGATCATTTACCGGAACGATGAGGTGTTCCGCATCGGCGGCAGCAAGGTTCTGAAGAGGAGCGCGAAAGACGTTGCCACGGTGGTCGCTGCAGGAATCACGCTCCATGAGGCCCTTGCCGCATATGAGGAATTGAAGAAGGACGGCATCTTCATCGGAGTACTCGACCTGTACAGCATCAAACCGATTGATGTCCAGACACTCTCCGGAGCAGCGCATGACACGAAGAGGATCATAACCGTGGAAGACCATTTCGCTGAAGGCGGTATCGGTGAAGCGGTCAGGAGTGCGCTGGCCGGGGTTACCGTGTCCATTCATTCCCTGGCAGTGCGAAAGACGCCGAAGAGCGGGCAGCCGAAGGAGCTTCTTGACTATGAAGAGATATCGAGTAAGGCCATTATCAAAAAAGTAAAGGAGATCTTATGAGACCGGCCAATCTGAAAACAAGGATCTTTCTGGACGGCGGAAATCCCGAGGATACAAAGGAAGTGCTGAAGCAGATCGGGTTCCTTGACGGACAGACCACCAACCCGACATTGATAGCGAAAAACCCGGAGGCCCGGAAAAGGCTTGAGCAGGGGGACAAATTCAACAAGGAGGAGATATTCACCTTTTATCACGGTGTCATCAATACTCTGTCCGTTCTCCTGCCGCAGGGTTCGGTTTCCATCGAGGTCTATGCCGATGCCGCGACACCGGCCGGGGATATGCTGAAGCAGGGCAAGGAGATGTTCACCTGGATCCCGAACGCACACATAAAGTTTCCCACGTCGCGGGAAGGCCTGAAGGCGGCACAGCAGGCTGTCAAGGCAGGTCTCCGGGTTAATATGACGCTGGTATTCTCTCTGGAGCAGGCCGCAGCGGTGTACGCGGCAACACAGGGCGCGCGAAAAGGGCAAGTCTTCCTCTCCCCATTCATCGGTCGGCTGGACGATCGCGGAGAAAACGGCATGGACCTGATCGCCAATATCATCAGGATGTACCGGAAGGGCGATGGCCACGTGGAGGTGCTGACCGCGAGCGTCAGGAGTTTTGACCATTTTCTGTATGCGCTCGAGCTAGGTTCGGACATCATTACCGCACCGTTTGAATTGATCAAGATGTGGGGGGAGAAGGGGCTGCCTATCCCTGCCAATGCCTATCATTATGATACGAAGGGACTGAAGGCGATCCCGTATCGCGATCTCGATCTCGCGCATCCCTGGGAATCCCATGACATCCACCACGACCTGACGGACAAGGGCATGGAAAAATTCTCCGCGGACTGGAACGCCCTGATAAAATGATCATGGATAAAGCGACCCCACTCTATAGAACCGTGAACAGCTGTGAGATCGAGGTTCCGAAGCCCTGCGGACTGGTGATCTTCGGGGCCTCAGGAGACCTGACGAGGAGAAAACTGCTGCCTTCGCTGTATCATCTTTACGCCAGCGGGATGCTTCCGGAACAGTTCTTCATACTGGGAACCGGACGGAATGCGATAGGAACGGACCAATTTCGATCGACCATGCTCTCAGCGGTGAAAGAGGCCAGGCTCAAAGACTTCAGCCAGAAGACCTGGGACGAGTTTTCCTCCCGGCTGTTTCACGCGGCATTTGATTTCAGCGATCCGGCTTCCTATGGAACTGCTCTTCACGACAGACTTTCGGGGCTTGAGCGCCAGCACCAGACTCAGGGTTCGCGCATTTTCTATCTCGCCGTGCCCCCGACCATCTACGAAGACATCATCCGGAACCTTGGCGCCGCAGGATTAGCGCTAGAAGAAACAGGAAGCAGCAGGATCGTGATCGAAAAACCCTTTGGACGGGACCTCGACTCCGCTCGCCATTTGAACCAGGTCCTGCTTGAACATTTTCAGGAACGCCAGGTATACCGCATCGACCATTATCTGGCGAAAGAAACAGTCCAGAACATCCTCATGTTCCGGTTCGCCAATTCCATCTTCGAGCCGCTCTGGAACAGGCGGTATATCGACCACGTCCAGATAACCGCTGCAGAGACGCTTGGCGTGGAGCATCGGGCCGGATATTACGAGCAATCCGGTGTGCTGCGGGACATGTTCCAGAACCATATGTTCCAACTGCTTGCCATCATCGCGATGGAACCGCCCCCTGCCTTCGAGGCTGAAATGATACGCGACGAGAAGGTCAAGGTGTTCCGTTCCATCCGCTCGTTCCAGCTCGATCGTCTGAAGGAACAGGTTGTCATCGGACAATACGATAAAGGCATGATCCT
>Ga0210377_10001897_pt1 | contig 18655 bp, 18 predicted proteins | sample PLM4_65_b1redo_FD_155480 | JGI IMG/M metagenome (GOLD analysis project Ga0210377, IMG submission 155480) | Groundwater sediment microbial communities from an aquifer in East River, Colorado, USA - PLM4_65_b1 redo | ecosystem: Environmental > Terrestrial > Soil > Riparian zone | place: USA: East...
CCTCTGTGGTGAACGCGCCGTCGTGAGAAGTAGTGCGGACCAGGACTAGTCCTGCCTGGTTGTATTTTTTTGTGAGCTGGAATAAGGTTTCCTGGGGGGCATAGATCGTGTCCGAGGCAAAGCCGCCCACGAACACCGGCTCGTAGAGTCCGACCACCTGCCATTCATCCTTACCCAGCACGCCCAGATCAAGCGTAAGGGTGTTGCCCACCAGGATCTTGTTATTCTCAGCCGTCTCGCGCGGGATCACGAGCGCACGGCCATCCTGCGGCGCGAACCAGCGTCCTGCCACCATCAAGGGCGTGAAAAAATCGCTGCCCGCCGGGATTCCCCGGATGGTTGTGCTAACACCGGCCTCTTTGAGCAACTGGCCTTCCACGAGCATGCTAGCCTGCTGGACAAGACGGATCTCAGCCTTCTCCACGCCTTCAACCGATTGCGCCAGAGAAATGACCCGGTCCGCCCTCTCGTCGTGGGTGAATCCGATGCTGATATCGTAGCGCTGGCGTGCAAAGAAATTATCCAGCGTCAGGGCCAGCGAAGTATTTAGACTCATCACCATCAGGAACGCGCTGCCGGCAGCCACCAGCACCAGTTGTGTGAGGATCAGGCGGCCCTTGTGGCGGAACATATTTCCAAGCGCGGTGGCATAGTAGGATGGCAACCAGCGCTGCCCAATGCTTTCCACCATCCGGTCGATCCGGCTCGAATGAAAATCATTGCCCAACCCATAGCTTGCGATCGCCTGCCTCACGGTAATTCCCGCTCCCTTCAAGACAGGCGGCAGTCCCGCCAGCAGAGGTGCCGCCAGGGCGGATAAGGCCTGAAGGATGACGGCCTGCCTTGAGATTTGGAACTGGTCAAAGTCGATATTGAACAGGTTCAGAAAACTCCCGGTCAAAACGTTGGCGACGATGGCCCCAAGCGGCAATGCAATCACCAGAGCGAGGGCACCGTACACCAAAGCGCTGACCAGATACATCCAAACAATGGTTCGTGTCTTTCCGCCGATCGCTTTGAGAATGCCGATCTGGTTCGTCTGCTGGGTGATGAGATTGGAGATCGTGTTGAAGACCAGGATCCCGCTGATCGCCACACAGATCAAGGCCAGTAATTGCTGCACCATGGTGATGGGGTCAAAGAACGTCCGCCCCCAATGTTTGTCCGGGTCCTCATAAATAAATGCTCCAACACGAATATTTTGTTTGGCCAGTTTGTCCTTGATCGCCGAGGCGACCACTTTTGCATGATCTGAACTATAAGGTGTAACGCGCACATAGAATGAACTGAACTTGCCATCAGGTATGCCCAGTCGCTCCATGCCCTCCGCGTTCATAAAGAAGAAGGCCAGATCCTGGAATTGTGGCGGCGGCACAAAGGGATGACGGATCAGGCCTGTAATGGGCAGGACGCGTTCCTTGTCATCGATCTTGAAGATGACCGTATCGCCGATTCCCACGTGCAGGAACTGAGCCGCCATCCTTTCCAGACCCACTTCGTTTTTTCCACCCGGCCATTGACCGCCTCTAAGTTGGAGCAGCTCGTACTTTTGTTCGTCGTAGTTGTCTCGCATCTGAATGACGCCCTGTCGCCATTCATCCTCATGGCGCAGCTTATACAGGATGGACACAGAATTGTAGGGCTCAACGCCTTCGACGCCCGGCACATCCTTCAGACTCAGTATGGTCTCGCGATCAACCAGAGTTTCCAGCCCAACATTCACATGGGTTGCGAGGACTGCACGATGGGATTTGTCCATGTTCGTCAGGAGCATATCGCTCATCCCAAAGATGGCGCCCACCGCGAACACTCCCGCGGCGATGCTCAACACTGCCAGGAACGTGCGCGTTTTGTTATGCCAGATGTCAAACCAGATCTTATGCCAGATGACGCCCATTTTTGACTCCTGAATGGAAATGAGTGCTCATTCCTTCACTTCGCGCCGTTCGATGTTTTCATTTTCATGTTGATCGGCGGCGTGGTGCAAGGCTTCAAGTGTGGGCTCAGACTCCTTCAGAAGCGAGCTCAAGGTTTCGTAATCCAGTGCCAGCACTTCGACCGGACAACTTTCACAGGCACGTATGGAGGCCCTGCTTCGGCGGCCATGGAAGAATTCTATTTCGCCAAAGTACTTTCCAGGCCCAAGCTGCACGGCGATCACATCCGATTGATTCGCGCGTGGCAGGATCACGTCCACCGTACCCTTGGAGACGATATAGAATGCATCGCTGTTGCTCCCCTCCACCAGGATCATGGCGCCTGCTTCATATTGGCGCGGCTTGAGTTTGTGCGTGGCTGCGAGCAGTTGGTGAGGTGTGAGAGTCGGCAAAGCCTTTGCCACATATTCATTAACGATCTCACCATCGGCGATAAGCGCTGTCCGATGCGCGTGTCTTGCGAGACTGCTATCATGCGTGACGATGATGACTGTCTTGCCTTCCGCGACCAGTTGATTGAATAATGCAAAAACCGTCTCCGCCGTCTTGGAGTCGAGATTCCCTGTAGGCTCATCGGCGATCACAAGTGGCGGATCGTTGGCAAGGGCGCGTGCCATGGCTGCCCGCTGTTGTTGCCCACCAGATACCATGCTTGGTAGCTTATCCATTTGATCGGCAAGGCCAACAATATCCAACAAATGTTCTGCCCGTTCACACCGCTCACGCGGTTTGTATTTGCCTGCAAGATCCATTGGCAGGATCACATTCTGTTTAAGGTTGAGCGCCGGCAACAACTGAAAAAATTGGAAGATGATCCCCAGATTATCCGCCCGCCATCCCGCCAGCTGATTCTCAGTCAATCCATGGATGGCTGTACCATTAACGTACACCTCGCCGGATGTAGGCCGGTCGATGCCGGTGATCATGTTAAGCAGGGTCGACTTGCCACTGCCTGATTTACCGATGATGCTGACGAATTCGCCTGCATTAATGTGCAAGTCAACAGTTTTGAGCGCATGATAATCGCCAGCGGCGCTTTGATAATATTTATCCACACCTCGTAGATCGATCATGGACGAATTACCATTGCCGCCATTCCTTGGTTCGGCAGTATTATTGTAGGGCGAAATTGACATGATACGTCTCCACGCCCATCTTTTCCCTCATTGTTGCCACAGGGTTATGCAAAGATACGAAATGGGAGCAACAATGGATAGGGGAAAGTGGGCGAATCTAATCCTCGTTCTCGAACACCACGCTGGCAGTCATGCCCCAGCGCATGGCGGGATTCTGGTCCGTCAGCAGGATGGTGACCTCATAAACCACGTCACCCTGCTTCTCTGAATAGTCCTGTCCGATGGAAAGGATGTTGCCTCTCAATTCCATGCCCGGGATCGCATCCAGCGTGACCGTGACAGGCTGGCCATCGGCCAGGGCTACAACATCGATTTCGGTCAGGTCGGTGGTTTTGACGAGCCAGCTTGAAAAATCGGCGACTGCTACAGCAATTTCACCAGCGTTGATCGAGCCACCCTCATTAACACTGAGTCCCGCTACCACGCCGTCAAACGGTGCAACCAGTTCCACATTGGTAAGTGCGGCTTGTGCGGCGAGCAGGTTGGCTTGTGCGGTTTCATACCTCGCCCGTGCCAGTGATCCATCCTGTGATCCGCTCGAAGTTGAGGCGAACTCGCTTTGCGCGTTGTCGAGTTCAGATTGAGCCTGCTGTAATTTTGCTTCCAGTTTTGCCCAGCGAATGGCTCTGTTAAACCTCTCCCAGGCATTATCGAGTTGTTTCTTTTTGGCCTTTTTTATCTCGTTATCTTTGCTGAGATATTGATAAGGTTCATAAGCTTCACGTGCTTCTTCCAGCCGGGCATACATTTTTTCAACGCCTTCAGCGGGCGTCCCCCCTGCCAGAAATGACGGAATATCGTAGTTATCCAGGTTGATCTGTGCGATACGTACGGCTTCGTAGGCATCTCCCAAAATCTTCAAGGTATCGGCTTGAGACGAACTGAAAGCGCGCTCAGCGATGATGAGGGCTTCCTGCGCCTTCGCCACTTCTGCGCGCGCCGCCTCACTGTTGCCCAGACGAACCAGTGGTTGTCCCTTCTTCACCGGTTGACCCTCTTCAACTAGTACTTCATTCACAACACCACCGGCATTAAAGGCGATTTCAGCAAAACGGACCGGTTCAACTCGTCCTTCCGCGATGATACTGGTGTCTGCGACGACGACCGGGGGCGCTTCTGGAGTTGCCTCTCCCGCATTGCTTGCAGTTGAACAGGCTGTAAAGAGCAGGCTCATAAGGAGTAAAGTGATGGATAATTTGTGTTTCATGTTCTTTTTACCTCCGCGAATTTCCTTGTTCGAATCATACAACTTTCAATGAAAAAGCCCCCCTGCCAATGGGGGAGTATTCAACTGGTCAAGTGGACAGGTCGTTAGATCATCTTCTCAAGCTCTTTCACTTCGTCACGCCAACCATACACGTGCCGCAGATTTTCCTCCAGCTTTACGCGATCTTTTTCATATCCCTTCGCCAGCTCTGCGAGATGCTCGTAATAACCCGCAAGTTTTTCGAGCCTCGGATGTAAGACTGTTCCCTCGCCACGCAGACTGTCTCTCAAACGCTCCAGAGTCAATAGCCATTCTTCCACAGGCATGCCTGCTGTTTTTTTGAAATCACGGATGATCCATTGACGTTCGAATAACGAGCGACGTTTCCAATCATCAGACTGTTCCTTCAATGTGACGTACACCGCTTCGCACAAAGCCTGAGCCTGCTTCCGCTTCTCGGAACTTAATTTGACTGAATCGTTTTCCGTTTCACCCGCGCCGAAATTCTGCGTCCAGCGATCCGCCGCCTTGAGTGCCTGAATGGACGAGATCTCCTGCCCGCGGAATTTTTCTGCAAAAACAATCGACGCGGCAAATCCCGCGCCGGCCTCTTCGATGGAAAGAACCGCGCCCTTGTTCATTTCAAAGAACTCATCCACGCTCATGCCCATTTGTGGGGCAAGTTGCGCCACAGCTTTCGATGCAGTTTCGGTCGGGACGAGTCCGGGTCCGATTGTGTAAGCAATGACACCTGTCCCTTCGAGTTCAGCATCCAGAGTATTTGCAAGATGCACCTGTGCTGCTTTGAACGTTTCATATCCGCCGAGAAAAGCCGTCCCCGTGGACGATACACACGCGAACACACCGTGATTCCGCTTGATCATGTCTGGCAAAAAAGTCTTCGCCATTAATACAGGTCCACGCAAGTTGACGTGATAACTCCGATCCCATTCTTCGATGGGCAAATCCTTGACCTGACCAAGCACCGCGATTGTCGCGTTGTTGATAACTGCGTCCACTTTGCCAAAGGCAATGATGGAAAGGTTATACAAATTTTTCACACTTGCTTCATCACCTACATCTGTATTCACGAATAACACACGGTCCTTGCCGAACTCTTGCTCCAAAGTATGTTCGGCTTTCCGTCCGTTTTGCTGGTTGATCTCAGCGATGACCACGTTCGCACCCAGCCAGAGCAAAGCACGCGCAGCTTCGTAGCCGATCCCTCCTCCCGCTCCAGTTACGATGACAGTCTCCCCATGTAGTGTGTCGGAAGTAAGTCCGAGTTGAGAAATCATCATTGTCATGTTCACCTCGATTTATTGATTCAGACAGGCTTTACCAGATTCCTGGCAGCAAGCGGTAGCGAGTCTGAGTCGTGTATTCAGCATAGCCAGGCAGTTCGGCTTGTAAGGTTTTATCTTCCCGTGCGGTGCGCCAGACGAGCATCAATGCCGCAATAACTTGTGGTATGGATGCCCACCACGACCCTAGGATGATCCCGATCGTGACTGTGAAGAGGAACCCGCCCACATAGCCGGGATGACGCACATAACGATACGGCCCCTCCTTGCAGACGCTATGACCGCGGTCTGATTGAATGCGTACGACGCTGGAGAAATAATTGTTGGTGTAACGCGCCCAGAGGAAGATCGCCTGTCCAAGCAAATAGAGGACCACACCTGCCCAATAAACAAACAGAGGCATGTTTGTTGTCCAGCCGAAGCGGGCATCGAGACCGCTGACGACCAGCGCAACGATGTATAGCGGCGTGGTCACCGCAAAGTAGAACTTATCCCAGCCTTTCATGCCTTCCTTGGGGTTTAATCGCTCTTCCACCAACTCGGAGTTTTTGGTCAAAAGTGTGCCCATCAAAATGAGTATGATGGTGTTCATTACAGAATATACCCACGCCTGCCAGTAATCCCAGCGGCCAGCAACAAGAAAGAGCAAGCCAATCATGAGCACGGGAGCCAGAAGCGCGCGCAACATCATTTGTCTGCGAGCTTTTTGTGAAAGATCGAGTTTTGCCATGATTTATTCTCCATGTGTCAGGCAAATAAGAATTTGCCTTGTAAAAATCAAGCCGCCGCTGGTAGAACACCCAGTGCGGAAAGCATCCCGAGAAATGAGAACAGAATAACGATCACGAATATGATCCCGAATACCCATGCAAGCCATTTCTTTTCAGGATGATTCACCCAGTAGTGCGTAAGGAAGGCAAGTAAACCAGCCTGAACGAAAACTTCCGGAAAGCCTGCGATGTGAAACCAGATGGGTAAAACCGTGTAGAGCATCCCTTCAATGGAACTGGGCGCGGCACCAAAAGGCGAGAGAATACCCATGATGACGAGCATCAGCCAGAGGCTTAGCCAGCCGCGTTGTCGAGTGAAGATGATTTCGCGCAGCGCGTAGAAAACGATCCCAAACAGAAATCCACGCAGGACTTGAAATGCTGGACCAATCGCAACGAGGGGATGATCGGTTTGACGCATCAAATTGGATACAATGGGATCCGCATATTTTGCGCTGTAATCCAAGAAGGTAAAGGCTATGAAGCCTACAATGAAGTAGGTAACGGTATGAACAATCGTGGTCTTCAGCGCGATGGAAGCAAAGAATGACTGTTTCATATATTCTCCCTACAGGTTACTTGTTACGATCGTGCCAAAAGATAATGCGTAACCGCATTTACCACCTTGAGACTTGCAAGGAGTGCTATCGCAAGCAAAGCCTGTTGGTCATTCTGGATATACGGAGGTTTCCATCCGACAAATACAGCCAGTGTGATGAGCAGGATCAAGCCGCCGAGAATGTATCCGATGATCGAAAGCGGATGCGACCATTGACCTGTCGCGGCGATACGTCCGATGCCACCTTGTGTGCAGATCGTCATCCCAAGGATGACCAGCAGGATGATGTCCACGCGGATGTTGGAAAGCAGGGGAACCTTTTTGCCTGTCACACCGATGAAGACGACCGCGGCAGCGAGCAAAGCCAAAACGATAATGCTGGGAGTGATGACTGCGGGTTGAGGGATTGTTTTCATTTTTAATTTTCCTTTCTTCTTGCATCATAAATTGAGCGAAACAAAAACTCCCCCGCCGATGGGGGAGTTTTGGACTGGTCAAGTGGATAGGTTATGAACAATGTCAGTTTCACCTGAGTGTTGGCTGGCTTTGTTTATTAGGCACCTTTCCCCGAAACATGGTGTAGGTAAAGAAAGCATAGTAGCCCGGTTCGTCTAAAATAAAATCCGCTGACTCTGGCTTGCATAACCGTAGATACTCGCTCCAATCCTCAGATGACGCCTCCGACGCTGGCTCGCTCCAGAGCATCTCAAAGAGCGACGTCAGGGCTGCCCGTTCACCCATCCCAAGTGGGGCTTGCACATTGCCCACAAAGGTCCGGGCATTAACCTCCTCCATGCCCACTTTCCGGTACCAATGTAATGCCCGCAGAAAATGTGACTTAGGACTTTGCCCTTTCAGAAAGGGGATATAGCTCGAGCACGTTGCATTTAGCCGAGCCTCCAGCAGAGGATAGCCGGGAAGCAATTGTTGAGAGGACCATGCGAGAATGATGATGCTCCCTCCAGACTTAACCACCCGCATAAGTTCTTCCAATATGGGACTTAGCTCTCCGACAGGATAACCAATACAATCTGCACTCCACACCCAGTCAAAGGTATCCTCAGCAAACGGAAGACGCCTCATATCTCCCTCGCGGAATGTGATCCGTTCTGAAAGACCAGCCTCCCTGACAACATTCTCGCCATACGCAAGCAATTCGGGAAGGATATCCACCCCGGTGATATGTCGCCTCTGAGCCGACAGCGTCTGCGAGCAACAACGTTTGAAGGCTAATTCCGCACCGCACATCGAGGCCGCGGCTTCCAGGGGGTAATTGCAAAGCTTGAATCACCGAACGAAGTACCGGCTCGCGCAAAGGATTAGCCGTCAGTAAGCTTTGGATGTAAGGATTCGAGTCAGCCATTTTTCTCCATCCGATTGTGTCAAGTTATCGCTGGCGAAATTGACGCTACGCTCTCAAGCGGCGAGAGCCCAGCCAGATCAGAGTAGCAGCAAACAGTGCCACGCCAACACCGATCGCCGTCCAGGTGATTTCTTCGTTGATGGTCGGGTACTGCTGCCCAAAGATCAACGCGCTGGATGAGATGCTGGCGTGCATCAGGATCGAGAGTAATAAGCTACCCTGTGTGTTCTCATAGACCCGCGTAAGAACCAGCGACCAAGCCGTCAAAACGCCGGGCCCTAATAGCAACATCAATGGCCAGAAGGCAAGTCCCTTATCGCCCAGACCAAAATAATCGGCATACCCATGCCACAATCCACCCCAGACAAGGCCCACCAACAAAGTGGAAACCAAAGGCGAATGCCGTTTGAGAAGGTGAGGAAGCAGAAAGCCTCGCCAACCAATTTCTTCCATCAGGCCTGCCATGAGACCCAGTATGAGACCGGGAATGATCAGAACCAGCATCGCACCAGTGTCCACTGCGTAACCTGCCATCCAGCGCAAAAATGGTGTTATCGCCGTGATACCGGGAATAATGATCACCGCCAGCCACCAGCGACCTACACGCCAATTGCGTAACCGCGCTCCAAGCGCCTGCATGCCTTCGTGCCCGTAAATAAGCCACGTCATAATCAGGCTACTGAGCGAAGGGCCAAACCCGCCCACGATAACGAACACGAAGGAGAGAGGCGGAGGGTTATGCAACAGTCCTCCCGGTTTGATCATCAGAAACAGCAGGGACCAGATACTCCATGACCACGCAAGAGCGAACAGGATATAAGCCGCAATTGGGTGACGGTGGATCCAGGTCTTGAGTGTCATATGGGATTCCATCTCTAGTGATATTGTATTATTTACTTTCATTCGTTTTTTCCTGATTCGGTCAGAAAGTTAACTCAAGCTCTCTGATGGATAGACTCAAGAGATTTGCCGCTAGGTGAGTCGATATCCAGCAGGCCGAAACCCAATACGCGGTCAAAGCTCGAATGTCCGAACAACAGCACACCGATCAATGATAGGAGTGGGACACCAAGTAAGCCGCCAAAAATATAAATACCCAGCGCAAACCCTTTGTGATGAAGCAGATTATAGATCAGCTCACCGAGGCGTTTGTTCAGCAGCATTACGATCATGCTCAAATCTGGTGTAAAGAAGAACAGCGGATACATCCACCACGTGAATGGTAGCAGCGAAAACAAGTAGATCGAGAGCAACACCTGGGCCAACTCTTCAAGTTTTACAAGGGTCTTCATCAGTTTTCTCCTGGTAGACAGCGGTCATAAAACTTCTTTTCTTAATCAAACTCAATCTCGAATATTTCTCAATGTTACGATTCCAAGGATGATTCCCGAGATGCTGATCAGAACGAAGATCACCGATGTGACCGGCTCAATTGCCACGCCAGAGATCATCTGGCTGATGATCATGGAGATCAGTGCCGTGCCCATTGTCAAAATTTTGAGTAGTACGACCGAAGAGAGGGCATAACCCCAGGAATGTTTTTTCAGTAGGAGAATGGCAGTGATGAGACTCGTCGGCACGATGACACCCAGGTCAAGTGCCTGGATGACCATGGTGATGGCGGATTCAAGCCCGGCAGGCGGAGCCCCTGTCAGTATGGGAGGGGCGACCAATCCGAGCCAGGCCAGGGTGAGAAAGGCCGCGACGATGATGAAGTAGGAGGCGATGGCGCGGCGCGGGAATCCGTCTGAGATGTGGCGCGTGATCTCTTCCACATCCAGATTGCTCATGGCAAGGATGAACCCGAACAGGCTCAGTGAGAATAACGCTACATAGACAAGGAACAATGGATTGAAAGCAGTCAGGAAGGACATGGCCCCGTAGGTGTATAGGAAATATCCCAACGCACCGGTGAGCAGGAGTTGCCCGCGCAGAGTCCCTTTACGGCTGAGTACGATCCCGGTGACGAGTAAGGGAATGCCGATAATCAAAGTGACGATATCCTGGCCCAGTTCCTGCGATGATGAGTTGACCGTATCATATTGATAAAGCCCATGCCCGCGGATCATGACTGTTTCACCGCGCAAGGTGTCGAACGGATAGGGTTCGCCTGATCCCTGCCAGAAGACCCCCGCGCCTGCGGCAAGAATCGCCAGTGGAATAATGATGAGCGCCAAACGGATGACGATGTTATTGGGTTTCATTTGTTTACCTTTTTCCAATTGACCGCAATGACATAAATGAGCGCCACTTCAAGCAGAATTTGTGCGATCTTCGAGACCAGCCCGCCCGGGGAGAACATAACGGCGGGACGATCCTTATACATGTTGAAGAAGAACAGGATGACGAGCGCGTTAATTCCAGCTCCAAATATCAAAAGCCAGCGGCGGCGTAGAAGAATGAGTAACCCGCCGAGGAGATAACATCCCGCCGCAACGTAAATGATGGCAGGCGGCTTTTCCATGCCCTGCAAGTCACCGACGCCAAGAATGTTGAAGGCGATCAGCAGATAGGCAATGGCTGTGAAGATTGCCAGCGCGACGGCTGTCCACATGATGCGGACGTGATTATTCGTAGATTGTGTGGTGTTCATTTAGACCTCTTTTCTTTTTGCCGCTTGTCTCATAATTTACTAAACTCTTGGAACAAATTGCAGGCTGGAGAGTAAACTTTTGGTTTAGATAATTATGCGGCACTATGTAGATTGGGAATTTGCTTCTGCATGGGAGATAGATCTTCGATGTTACGGAAGAGCACAATTGTGAAACCAAGCGAGAATAATGTCAGAATGGCAAAAGACACGACAAACCCGATGAATTGACCGATGTTCATCAGGCCAGCAATTTGTTGTCCGATACCCATTGCGAGAAGGGACATTCCGAGGGCATCGATAAAAACGAGCAGTACGGACGACAGGACATAGCCCAAAGACTCGCGGCGACGGAAGAGGATTCCCGTGGCCACCAGCATGGGTGCGATAATTCCCATGTCGAGGACAAAGGTGATGACAGTCGTATAACTTGCCAATTCGGGGGGCACTCCGCCAGCCAGCAAAGCAGGCACGATGCTCAGGAACAACCAGGTGCAAAACAACGCTGCTCCGGAAATGATGAAGAAATTGGAAATTCCACGACGCGGCACACGTTCTGAAAAAAGCATCGGAAAAGTCAGCGGGTCAAATGACATGAGCAGACTGATCGACCCAAGGCAGGTGGCCATCGTGAGAAGGATATAGATGAGGAGCAGATCGTTATAAGCCGCCCCTACAGCCAACGAACCAAAGTTGTAAAAGAAAAACAACAGCGTACTGGTTAGTAGAATTTTGCCGCGTATCGAGCCGCGTCGATACAGCCAAAGTGAGATAAGCAACAACGGAATCCCCGCAATAAGGGTAAACGCATCGCTGACTCTGTAGCCAACGGCGATGAGTGGGGTATCGTATTGATACAATCCCCTGCCATATATTTCAACAGTCTCATTGCGCAACGTTGTGAATTGGAATGGGCCGTCCCCGTTCGTCGAGAACAAACCGACGCTGGCAGTGATGGCGGCAAGAATTGCGATCAGGGGCACGAGCCAGTAAAGAGCAGTTTGTTGTTTCATGGTTTCTCCTATTTCGTGAACGCAAACGAACCGAGCGTGGTCTGCGTCAATTCATCGAGATCGGCTTTCGCTTCGGGGATATCCACAGGCCAATACATTAAGCGGAATAAATTTCCATTATGCTGGACAAAGACGATTCTGTATGCCAGCATGGCTGGGACGGGTTCGACCATCCATCCCGCTTCTCCTCCGACCTGAACCTGACTCCACGTAAAAGTGGAGGGATCCACCACTGAGAACTCTTTCACGTACGCCTCAGCTTGTTCGCGCAAAGTCTTGTCGGTGGCAGGCGTCACTTCCACACCCAACGTGGCATGGATGGGTTCCTCGCTGTCGTCAACCGCGGGTCCGCGCACATCTGGTTTATCGGAAGGTTGGTCACCAAGTGTGAATCGGATGGGATACGCAAAGCAATAGCCATCGGCTTTGTTGATATAGATATTCAAGTCCGTGATCTGACAGGTCAATGGCAGTGTGCTGTTCGATGGGGTCGGGGACGGGTTCAGGTGCGGCATCACGTTCGGGGTAACGGTGGCAGGCTCAGGGACGTTTGAAGCGGAGACGCATCCACTGAGAAGCAGAGCGGGAATTAGAGTCCAAACGAAAATTTGGGATTTCATTTTAGCTCCCCTTGTTTCAGTAACAACATCACTGAGATTGTTGCGCCGAAGAGCAACGCGGCAAACATGGCAACGAATGCCCACTGTCCCTGTTGTGCATAATAACCGGGACTGACGATCTCACTATAGATGACCATCCCCAATCCGACGAGTAGAGTCGGCTTACCCCACGCAATTGATTTGAGTGTGGCGATGCCGCCGCTGATGAGCATGAGTGCAATGGTCATCTCCGCGGCAAGGTGAAACGCGATGGCCCATGGCGCCGATTGAAATTCAGGAACGCCTCCCGAAAGGATCGAGAACGTCCACTGTGCAATCATCAAAAGACCAACCAGGATTCCGTACCAGGATGAGAATTTCATGTCATGCTCCATATAATGAAGGTGCATTGTCATTTTATGCTCCGAGAAAGAAAGACTCCCCCGCCAGAAGGGGAGTCTTGGCCTATCCGAGTGGACAGGCATTTACTTGTTGCCCTTATGGCTCACATCGCCAATACCATTGATTTGTTTTGTCACATTGGGTGAGCCATAGTAGTTGATGGAACCAGCCCCCGAGATCTCTGCGTCGAGTTCATCATCCGCCCATACGGTGGCACTGCCCGCACCGCTGATGTTGACGCGTGCGGTTTTGCCATACAACTCGGATCCCTCGAAATTGCCGAAACCACTGATGTTCACATCAAGATCATCGGCCGTGCCAGATGCAGTCATGCTTCCCGCGCCGCTCAGGTTCACATCAAGCTTTTCAACGAGAATATTATCCAGGATTAAGTTCCCTGCGCCACTTAGCGACAAACTCAAATTGTCGGTCTTCAAACCCTTGATGTTAAGTTCGCCCGCGCTCGTGAAGTCCACATCCTTCAGATCTTTCACGACGATCGTGATCTTGGCGATCTTTTTTGGGTTGACATGCTTGCCATCTTCGCTCTTGTAGAATATCCGGAGCTGGCCGTTTCGGACTTCCGACTTTAAGCCAGGGAGTACATTATCCTCGGCTTCGATCTTGACCGATTCCGTATTCCCTTGCGTGATGAAGACTTGAGCCGGGTAGTCCACTTCAATGGCGAGGAAATCGCTCACGTCGCGAGTCTGCGTGATGACGTTGCCCGAGCCGGGTTCGCCGGGTCCGAAGAACGGCTCACCGTCCTCAAATGTCAAGGAGAACATCGATGGATTTGCCCAGTCAAACCTGGGAGCGTAGAGAATTGCCAGCACTGCACCGCCAATGATGACCACATCCAATACCACAGATGTGTACTTCCAATAGGGTCTCAACATGATGCCCACACCTGCCGCGATGAGCAGGAAGGGCCAGATATGAGTCAGAGCCCACAGATTACCAGCGGGGACCATCCCTGCTTTGACGAGCAGCCAGATCACACCTGCGGCGATCAACAATAACGGACCAAATAACGATCTTTTCTGTTCCATGATTTCCTTCTTTTGCTGTGCTCCTACAGGGGCTTCGCGAAGCACCCCGATGGGGTAGCCCCTACAGGAACTTTATGTTTAACTTGCCGGTGGCAGTGAATCTGACGATTCACTTTTCTTTCCACTGAACAGACCTATGCGAGAGAACACCAGATATGCACCAAGAACGATGAGCAGCACCGGGAAGAGAATGTTATTGAACGATGAGAAGATCATCTCGAAGAACATGCCGAAGATGACGAACAGGATGAAACCAATTTTCATCAACCGCAGTCCCGATTGTTTCTGGGTAGCGTCACCAGCACGCCAGCCCATGATGTAGATGCCCACGCCCACGAACGGGATGATCAGCGTCCAGAAGTAGGACATGGATTCCCAGTGATCCGTGATGCTTTGGAACAGCATCACCAGGCCAATGCCGCTGACAATGCTTCCGGGAATGGCCAATGCCGCGGACTGCTTTCCGCCTGCGAACATCACCACGAATAACAACGCGCCAAACCCAATGATGATGAAGGGCCAGAAGAAATTCCAATCCAGCGCGCGGAACAACTGGCCCGTCAGGGATAACAATCCGAAGGCGATCATAATCGCGCCTCCGATGAGGGCACCTGCGTTCGAACGATTTTGTTTCATTTCTTTCTCCTTTTGAATCTTGATCTGAATTATGAAAATATTTCAAGCAATGGTTTTAAGGTGGCGATCAATTCGTCGGGTGATGCACCTTTGTGAACAAAGTCTGCGCCGGCATCCTTTGCCGCGGCTTCATCATTGGCATCCACGCTGAGCAGGACGATCTTCAAGCCTGGATATGCCCTTTGAAGAAGGCGGCAGGTTTCGGGCGCGGGGGATCCGTAGAGTCTCCAATCAAGTAAAAGCAGATCAGGCGGTGTATCCGCCAGCGCGCGGATGAGACTTTCCAAATCCTGAACTTCAACAATGCCATTCGTACCCAGTTTGCGTCGAAGTAAAAGGGTGAGTGCTTTGCGCGTCGCGGAATCGGGATCAGCAATAAGTATACGAATCATTTTGGCCTCGCTTGTAGTCTATGACAAGCGAGGCCAAGCTGTATCTGACTTTGGTGGAGTATTTACCTAGCCGAACGGATAGTACGACCCCCTCCGCCCGCTTCGCGGAGCACCTCCCCCAAATTCGACGCCCGGATTTGGTTGGTATACAAACCTTACCTGTCGAATTTGGGGGAGGCAGGGTGGGGGTTTATGACAGTTTTTGTTCGAGCGCCAGTTTGACGGCTTCCACGCGGCTATCCACCCCGAGCTTGTGGAAGATGTTCGAGATGTGGAACTTGACGGTGCCCAGGCTGATGACCAGTCTTTCAGCGATCTCATTATTGTTGAGTCCATCCACCATGCACTTGAGAACATCGCGTTCGCGTTCGGTCAATTGTTCACCGGCGATCTGCGGCTGTGCGACCGATTGTGCCAGCACTTGGGTGGCTTCAGGCGAAAGGGTCATTTTTCCTGCATGCGCTGAACGGATGGCGTTCCCCAATTCCCTGGCTGTCACGTTCTTCTGAAGATAACCGATCGCGCCTGCCTGTAATGCACCCTGTACCATGTTTTGTTCGGCGAAACTCGTGAGCGCAATGACCTTGACCTTCGGATATTTCTGATGGATCTCGTGCGTGGCGGTGATGCCATCCACGCCGGGCATCATCAGGTCCATGAGTACAACATCAGGTTTATGGAGTGACGTCATTTGCACGGCTTCGGCCCCATCTGATGCTTCGCCGACCAGTTTGAGGTCCTTGTTCACCATGAGGAATTTGGATAAACCACTTCGCACAACGGCGTGGTCATCCACGAGAAGGATTTTTATGGTCATTTGTTGCTCCTGTCTACTCCGCTCCATCAGGGGCTTAGCCCCTGATGGAGCGATTATGGACTTACATAACTCTCAACTTATGATTTGTGTTTTCGTTCCATGACACTTCCACACAGGTCCCTGAGCCTAATGTGCTCGAGATATTGAAATTTGCGCCAATGGCGTCGGCGCGCTCGCGCATGATACGCATGCCCAGGCTCGTCGGTTTGCTGGTGGACATATCGAAACCAATCCCGTTGTCGCACACTTCAAAATGCACCGTGGATGGCGAAATGGAAAGGCTTACATCCACTTGTGTGGCGCGTGCATATTTGAATACATTGTTCAAACTTTCCTGGGCAATCCGATAAATGGCGATCTGTGTCTCCGGTGGGAGGGCACAATCGCCCTCAATGCTTAATTTAATAGGCAGGCGGGAACGGCCAATAAAGGCTTCGCACAATTGCCTGATGAGGTCACTCAAGCGTGTCTGAGTCAAGGTGGCAGGACGCAACTCCAGCAGGAGGGTGCGCATCTCAGCCAGCGCACCACGCGTGAGTTGACGCAATTCTTCCGTGGAATTCTTCGCTTCGTCAACATCCATTTCCCATAGATCCGGCAAAACTTCCGCGATCAGGCTGGAGGAGAACAGCGTTTGTGTGACGGCATCATGCAGGTCACGCGCCAGGCGGGTACGCTCGGCGGTTACCGCTTCGTCTGCAGCCTTTTTTGCCAGCTGCTCTTCAATGATCATGCGCTGTTCCATTTCCTCTTTCAAACGTTGGTTGGCTTCCGCCAGTTTGTGAGTGCGTTCGTCCACACGCTGTTGGAGGGTGAGCAGATATTCCGCTTCCTGCTCGGCGAGTCTTTCAGAAGCGCGTTTTTGTTCATCAATGTCTTCAATAATGCCAATCAGATAATCGGGCCTGCCATCGAGATCGCGTATCAATGAATAATTGATGCGCGCCCAGAAGATGCGTCCATCCCTGTGACGATAGCGCCGTTCCATTACATATGAATCGCGTTTGCCCTCGATCAGGTCCCGGAACAGTACATTATCCATCCCTCTATCCTCCGGGACCGCCAGTGAGCGCGGATCAACACCCTTTAATTCTTCGATGTTGTAACCAATGATCCTTTCCGTTGTTGCGTTAAAGGCGATCGGTCTGCGTTCAAGTGTCAAGACGGCGACACCAACAGCGACGTTATCAAAGATGGCTTGAAAGCGCGCCTGTGATTTAAGGAGTTCTTCGGCAGAATGTTTTTGCTCATTAATATCCTCGATCATTGTCACAAAATATTGTGGTTTGCCGTCAGGCGTGCGGACCACAGAATTTGTCAGCCGTACCCAATAAATCTGTCCGTTTTTGCGGACATAACGTTTTTCGATCTTATAGGTATTAAGTTTCCCCTCCAGCACATCCTTCAATTCCGGTATTCCAATATCAGCGTCTTCGGCGTAGCTGAGCTCTGCTCCAGTCATCTGGAAAAATTCCTCCGGGCTGTAACCGGTCATTTCGATGAGTGCGGTGTTGGCCTCCAATGGACGGCGGTCCATGCCGACCAGAGCGATACCAATACCCGCGTTTTCAAACATGGCACGGAAGCGCATTTCGGACTGTTGCAGTTCCTCTGCGGCGCGTTTTTCCAACTCCGCTTCGGCGCGTTTGCGTTGTTCGACTTCCTTCTCAAGCAGTTTGTTCGTCTCCCGCAATTCAGATGTGCGCTCGGAGACCTCTGTTTCAAGATAGACATTCTGTTCACGGATCGTGTTCAGCCGCCATCTGAATCCGCCTGCGAGGAGCGTCCCCGACACGACAATGAGCGATCCGATGAACCACCAACTTTGCCAGATGGGCGGCGTGATGAAAATGGGAATGGCGACGCCAGTTTCATTCCAGACGCCATCACTGTTGGATGCCTTCACGCGGAAGACATATTCGCCGCCGGGTAAATTGGTGTAGGTCGCGTAACGGCGGCTGCCTGCCTGTATCCACTCATCGTTAAAGCCATCGAGTTTATAGGCATACTGGTTTTTCAGCGGGGCATGAAAATCGAACGCGGCAAATTCAAACGAGATGAAACCCTGTTTATAGGAAAGCTTGATTGGCTCACGGCCTGTTAGATCCACACCTAACGGTTCATTGAAGACTTCGAATCTGGTTATCACCACCTGCGGTGGAACCGGGTTCGGCTTGATATCTTTTGGGTCGAATACATTGAATCCGTTGATGCCGCCGATGTACATGCTACCGTTTCGACTGCGGTAAAAGGCGTTCGAGTTGAACTCGTTGCTTTGCAGGCCATCTGAAACATCGTAACTTGTAAATTTTCTGGCGTGCGGGTCAAACTTTGTCAGCCCGTTGTTGGTCGTCATCCATAAGTTGCCCTCGTCATCTTCGAGAATTCCCAGGACAACGTTGTTTGGTAATCCACTCTTTTCGGTGTAATGTTTGAACGATCCAGCACCCGGGTCGAGGCGGTTCAAGCCGAGTTGTGTACCGAGCCAGATGAACCCGTCTGCCGTTTCGTGAATGGACCAGACCGAGTCTTCGCTCAGGCTGGAGGGGTCATCAGCGTCGTGGCGGTAATGGGTAAGGGTGGCAAGCCGCGGGTCCGTGTGAAGCGGGTCGTTCAAATCCAGTTGATTTAATCCGCCGCCCCAGGTCCCAATCCAAAGGATGTTCTTTGAATCGATATAAAGGCTGACAACTTTATTTTCGCTCAGGCTGGAGGGATTGGCAGGGTCATTGCTGTAATTCGTAAATTTGTTTGTATTCGGGTCGTAATAGGATAAGCCGCCGAACGTGCCGATCCATAAGCCACCCTGTTTATCGGGAAAGAGCGCGGCGAGGTTGTCGTCAACGAGGCTTGTGGAATCTTCGGGGTCATGAAGATA
>Ga0210377_10001898_pt1 | contig 18655 bp, 21 predicted proteins | sample PLM4_65_b1redo_FD_155480 | JGI IMG/M metagenome (GOLD analysis project Ga0210377, IMG submission 155480) | Groundwater sediment microbial communities from an aquifer in East River, Colorado, USA - PLM4_65_b1 redo | ecosystem: Environmental > Terrestrial > Soil > Riparian zone | place: USA: East...
GACGTGCTCGCGGGCGCGGGCAACATCGCGCCTACGGGATCCGCGGCAGCGACCCACACGCCCTACGTGCTCGCGGGCGCGGGCAACATCGCGCCCACCGGCGCCGGCGTCGCCTATGAGCTCGCGGCCGCGGGCGCGGGCAACATCGCGCCTACGGGATCCGCGGCAGCGACCCACACGCCCTACGTGCTCGCGGGCGCGGGCAACATCGCGCCCACCGGGGCCGGCGTCGCTTACGAGCTCGCGGCCGCGGGCGCGGGAGACCTTACCCCGTTCATCTCCGGCGCGGGTTCTGTCCAGGTCCCGATCCATGCCACGGGCGCGGGCGACGTCACGCCCACCGGCGCCGGCGTCGTCGAGGTCGCGGTCCCGATCACCATGGCCGGCGCGGGCGATGTCACGCCCAGGATCAGCGGCGCAGGCGCAGCGGGATCAGGCGTAGCGCTCGCGGGCGCCGGCACGATCGCCCCGACGGGCACAGGAGCCGCGGATTTCTCCTCGGCGGTATCCATGGCAGGGGCGGGCACGATCGCCCCCACCGGGGCCGGCACGGCCACCCACGCGGCCACCGTGCTCGCGGGCGCCGGTACGATCGACCCGACCGGCTCGGGCTCGGTGCAGTACGACGTCGGCGCCATCACGGGCGCCGGCCTGATCTCGCTCGCCGGGTCGAGCGGAAACGTGATCCTCGGCGATTTCGCGGGGCTCGCGGGCGCGGGCCTGATCCGCGTCACCCCGTTCCGGGCACGCGTCTCGAAGTATCGTCGGCCGCGGGTCGCGGCGGCGGGCTATGGTAGACTGACCATCACCGGCACGGGCACCGACGCCACCCCCTCGGCCACTACGGCCGGCGGCGGGTTCGTCGTGGTCCGCGGCCATGGGCGCGCATCGCGCGCGCGGAGCACGGCATGATTCTCGACGTGGGCTCGGTCAAAGACTTCCTCGGCATCGTGGGCATCGGCGACGACGCGCGAGTGCAGGCCGCGGCCGGCCACGCCGAGGGCATGGCGGCGCGCTACTGCGGACGCCAGCAATTCGAGTCCACGTGGTTCGTCAAAACCTTCAACCTCGACAACTACCGCACCCGCGTGATCGTTCCCGTGCGTCCGATCGTCGCGCCGGTCAACGTCACCTTCAGCGACGAGGGCTTCGCGTTCATGGACGCCGACGTCACCACGGGGACGCCGGGCTCGATCACGTTTGTGGATCATGGCCTCGGCACCGGCGACGGCCCGTTCCGTTTCATGTCGACGACCGGCCCGAACCTGCCAACGCCGATCAACACCGCCACCGACTATTGGGTGATCGCCGTGGACGCAAACACCATCCGGCTCGCGCTCTCGGAGGCCGACGCCACGGCGGGCACGGCCATCTCGATCACGTCCACCAACGGCGGGTTCCACCGAATCATCGGCCCGTTCCTCGACCGCTCCGACGTGGTGGTCGAGGCGCTCTCGGGCATCGTCTCGCTCCGCGGCGGGGTCCAATGGCCGCGCGCCATGGTCACGCTCGTGTGGCGGGCCGGGCTCTGCGAGAACGGAGACGACGCCCCCGACGACCTCTTCGGCGCGCTCGTCGAGCAAGCGGCGTACCGCTACCTCCAAGCCGGCACCTCCGGGCGGCTCGGCGAGTCCGGGCAGGAGAAGCCGAGCGGCGTGCGGTCCACCTACGTCACGACCGATTGGGCGCCGGGCATCCTCGCGGTGCTCGACTCCTACCGACTGCGAAATCTGTAGTGGCAGCGGGCGGGCTCGGCCTCACGGCCTCGATCGAATTCGACGCGGCGTTCGTCAAGGCGTTCGACGCGTTGACCCACCCGCAGCGTGCGTTTACACGCGGGCTTCGCGCGATCGGTCGCACGGTGCAGGGGCGCGCGCGGGCCAACTACCTCTCGGGGCCGCGGCCAAAGCGGCTCGGCCGGCGCTCGGGCGTGCTCGCGCGCTCGGTGCTCCTCGACGACGGCGGCCTGCCGTACTATGTCGAGGTGGGGACGGCGCTACCATACGGCCCCGTCCACGAATTCGGCGCGCGGATCAAGGCGCGCGGCGTTGGACCCATGATTTACGGCCTCGGCATCAACGGCAAGGCGCCGTTCCGAAGCGCGCGCGAGGTGACGATTCCCGCGCGCCCCTTCCTCGCGCCCGCTCTAGATGATACGATCCCGAAAATGGCCGGCATCATGGGCGTGGAGATCGCGCGCTCGATGGGCCAAGGCTTTGAGGTGAACGCCCCGTGACGAATTGGTCGGCCGACATCACCGCGATCGGCGCGCTCGTGCGCGCGTCGGTCGACGACGTCTCGGGCTTGGGCACGGTGCCGGCCGGCACCGCCGGAGTCGAGCGCGGGTGGCGCGAGCCCGAGCGCATCTCGGTGGACGAGTTGCCCCACGTCTTCATTTTTGACCCCCGCTCGACCGAGGTGGCCATTGACTTCGCACAGGCCGAAATCACGTCCACGTACCGCGTCGAGCTATGGGCCGACGCCGACCAAGCGCTCCTCTCGTCGTGGCGCGACGCCATCGTCGTCAATGTCGCGCTCGACCCGACCCTCGGGGGCTCGGTGGATCGGTTCCGGCTCACGTCTTCGGGCATCCTCGAATCGTTCCCCGGCGCGCGCGACCGGCGCGTCCTCATTCTCGAATTCTCGACGCTGACGGTGGAGGGGTAACATGCCGACGCCCGCAGTATTCGCGGCCACGATCGCCACGGCCATCGGCGTCGAGCTTACGGCGCAGGCCGTGACGTTCGGCCGCATGGCCTCCGACCTGTCGACCGTGAACGAGCCCGTGCCGGAGGGCGAGGCGCGGTTTCAACTCCAAAGCTACACCCTCCCGCAGTCGACCAACCCCGACTCGGAGGCGCTCTACTTCCCCGCGGTGGTCGCGGTGGTTCTGGTACACTACAAGCTCACGACGACCGAGCGGGCGTGGGCCGAGACCGGCCCCATGCAACCGCTCCTTCAGACGTTCACGACCCCCGCGTGGTGGCGGGCATTGGCCGGCGCGCACTTCCTCGACGAGTCCCCGGTGGGCTCGGACGTCAAACGCATCGGCAACGTGGTATCCTTCACCGTGACGGCCACCGTCACCATCGACCCGCCGTAAGGCAAAAGGAAAGCGCAAATGGCCAAACTCACGGAGCAAGTCGCCATCGTCGTCGGCGCGCAGGTGGGGCTCGGCACCATCCTCGCGAGCGTGCAGACGGCAACCATCGTGGCGAACATCGACGACGGTGTGGCGCTCGCGGCCAACGAGGCGCTTGGCGTCCTGTATCGCGCCGACTCGCTCACCCTCGACTTCGCGCGCATCGAGGACGACCCCGAGGTGTTCTCGGGCACGTTCTCGAAGGTGCCCGGCGGGTTTCTCCGCTCCTCGGCCGAGGCGTTCTCGTTCGACGTCACCGTCAAGGGCGGCGGCAAGACCGTCGACGGCACCCCGACCGCGGGCGACTACAACCTGCCCGGCGCCATCGAAACCCTTTTCGCGGGCTTCGGGCTCAACCGCGGCACGCCGACCACGGCGGACACGCCCTACGTTCTCGGCGCGCAGTCCTACCTCACCTTCAAGGTGTGGCGCGGCGCGCAGTCGTGGACCCTTCAAGATTGCATCGTGTCCAACATCGACTTCAAGTTGACGCCGTCCGAGACCGTCGTGGCCACCATCACGGTGCTGCCCGGCGCCATCACGTTCGACGACACGGACACGTTCCCGACGTCGATCGACTACGGGTTCCAAACGACCCTCGCGGCGCCGGTGCTCAAGGCCGCGGGCGCGATCATCGGCCCGACCACGCGCGGGTTCCTCGAAGGCACGCTCTCGCTCGCGCTCGAAGCCGACGAATTCCCCGACTCGAACGCCACCGACGGCGTGGTCTCGGAGTCCGCGGGCCGCACGATCGGATGGGACGGCGACTTTTACGTCGACTCGACCGACGCCGATCAGGATTGGGTCGACATGATCGCCACCTCGTCGTTCCCCGACATGTCGTTCACGCTCGGCGTGCACGTGGTCGGGCCGGCGCAGCAAGCGAACGCCCTCGGGTTCCTCCTCAACAACGTCGACTTCACCTCGGTGAAGTACAAGAAAGCCGCGGGCCGCATCGTTTACACGCTGGCCGGATACGCGACCAACGCAGGCGCCGGCAACGACGAGTTTGTCCTGACGTCGAAGTAGGAGCCGGCGATGGCCGACCCCAAGGTCACAGTCCGCATCGGCGCGAAGGACGAGGCCAGTGCCGTCGTCAAGAAAACGCAACTCACGTTTGCGTCTCTTGGCGCGGAGCTTTCCAAGCGGTTCGTCGTCACCGCTGGCGACGTCGTCAACGCGTTCCGCACCATCACCAGTTTCATCGGCGGGTCGGTGGAGGCGTTCGCCGAGGCCGAGCTTGCGGCGGCCAAGCTCTCGTTCTCGTTGCAGAAGCTCGGCCCCGACGCCGAGCGCGTGTCGCAGGCGCTCCAAGCGCAGGCCGCCGCGTTGCAGTCCACCACGGCGTTCTCCGACGACGCCATCGTCGCCAACCAAGCGCTCCTCGCCACGTTCACGCAGAACGAGGCGCAGCTCAAGGCCGGCACGCAGGCCGCCGTCGACTTCGCGGCGGCGACGGGCACCGACTTGCGAACCGCGTTCCTCCTGATCGGCAAGGCCGCGGCCGGTAACACGGCCGCACTCTCGCGCTACGGCATCGTGATTGACGAGTCGGTCGACGGCACCGACAAGCTCGCGCAGGTGCTCGAAAAGCTCAACGCCCAATTCGGCGGGCAGGCGCAGGCGCAGGCGCTCACGTTCTCGGGCAAAATGGAGCAGCTCAAGAACCAATTCAACGACACGCAGGAGATCATCGGCGGGCTTTTCGTTCGGTTCACCGACTTCATCGGGGTGCTCGGCGGCGGCGGCACGGCGCTCTCGAACGTCAACTTGACACTGAAGGCCGTGGGCGACGCGGCCACCGACACGAGCGGGTTCTTTGCCACGCTGTCCCAAAACGTGCAGCTCTTTGTCACCGACGTGACGCAGGGTTTCGAGGCCGGCGACCGATTCACCGCGAGCTTGCAGGCTCAAGCCGTGGCGTCGCAGGAGGCCGCGGCGGCGGCGGAAGTATTGGCAGCGGCCCGAGCGCAGGCGACGGCCGACGCGGCGGCGGTGGCGGCCGAAGAGAAAAAGGTGGCCGATGCGCTGAAGCTCCTCGGCGTGCAGTCGATCGAGACGGCCGACGCGCTCCGGCTCGGGCTCCTTCAAGCGCTGATCGTCCTGAAGGGCGAGTTGGCCACGGGCAAGATCGCGCCCGAGGCGTATGCGGTGGCGCTCGAAGCGCTACGTGTGAAGCTCGGCGAGCTTGACCCGAGCGTGAAGGCGTTGGCCGATGCGCTGAAACTCCTCGGTGTACAGTCGGCGGTGGAAGTCGAGACGGGTGTGGCCAAGGTCAACGCGGCCCTCGCGCTCGCCAAGGCGGCGTTCGACGTCGGCACCATCTCGGCCACGGCCTACGCGCAGGCGCAACGGAACGCGGCCGAAGCGCTCGTCGCACTCGGCGACAAGGTGGCCACGACCAACGCGCGCATCGCATCGACCGCGGCCGAGGCCATCGCGGCGCAGGAGGAGTTGGCGGCGTCCTTCCGTGACGCGGCCGACGCGGCCGAGGAATTCGGCGACGCGGCCGAGGCGTCGGGTGATCAGGCCTCACAGGCCGCGATCGGGTGGGCGTCGTTCGAGTCCGCGCGCTCGTCCGACTCTCGCACCGACGTGCAGATCGCCGAGGACAACCTCGAGGCTATCCAAATGCTCGGCCCGTTCGCGGCGGTCGGCACGAGCATATCGGCCGAAAGCGGCGCGCGGAGGCGCCTCGCGGCCGCGCGCGCGGCGGAGTCGGCAGGCGCAAATGGCGCAGGTAGCACGGCCCCCTTGGCGTCGTCGTCCACCGGGCGCCTTGGCGGCGGCACACGCTCGCTCAACGGCGCGACGCCGAGGATCCGGTAAATGGCCTATCGACGACCTCGTTTCATGTACGACCATGCGCTTCGCGACGCTGCGGCGGGCTCGGTGACCATCACCACGCCCGACTCGGTCTTCGACGAACATCGACTCTATGATGGCCTGATCCGGCCGGCCCGTTCTTACGAGTGGGGCCAGGCGCTCGCCAATCATGCGGTCGAAGTCGACCTCGGTGCAGGCATCCCGACCTACGACCGTCTGATTATCCCGGCCGGGCACAACCTGACCGGCGCGTCCTACGTGGTCGAGGACGACGACAATTCAGGCTTCACCTCGGCCACATCGCTCGCGTCAAGCTCGTTTCCCGCCGGGACCGCGCTCCTCGACATTCCATTCACGGCCTCGGCGCAACGCTACCTACGCCTTCGAATCACTAGCTCGGGCGACTGGCGTATGTCCGAGGTGTACTTCACCAAGGTGGTCACGACCGATGCGACGATCGGTCGCGGGCCGGATCCCGGGTGGACGGACCAGCCGGTCACCAACGTCAACCTCACACGCATGCGCTCGGGCGAGGGCTACGCGCTCGAGCTCGGGCCGATCCAGCAACATATCGTCTACGAGTTCCATAAGATCACGGCGGCCGATCGCGCCATGTTCGAGGCGCTGCTCGCGGCGACGAGCTCGGGGACCCAGCCGTTCTACCTGGACCGCACCGACGACGCGTTGCCGCCGATCTACGTGCGGCTGGTCGAGCAGATTACGATGGTCCAGGATCGCAAGGACCCCAAGGCGCTCGGCCCAAGCTACACTGTGCGCGTCGCGATGTCCGAAGAGATCGCGTAAAAGGGGACACCGTGCGGTTTCCTGTCGAGTCGCAGCGAGTTCTCACCAAGCGCGGCGCCATGCGCCGGCGCGACCTGTTCGTCCTGACGACGTACTCCGACCGCGACAACGAAACGGTCGGCGCGGTCTACTACTGGAGCGATGCCTCGCGGAAGTACGACCACAACCGTACCGGGGTCGCGCGCTACTTTGAGCCTGTGATTCGGACGCGTTCCGGGCCGGACGCGCAGAACATGAGCCACATTCAGGACTTCGGCGGGGGCCACGCGCAGACGGTCGAGCTCGTGTGCGCAAACCGGCCACTCGATCCATCAGGGAAGTACCTGATCGAGCAGCTTCGCGAGGGGACCATTTTCCGCGCGACAATCGAAGTGGTGGAGGTGATGCTCCGCGGCGACCAGGACGATTCGGACCTCACCAACCTGCCAGGCGACGAGCATGTCGTTGTGTTCCGCGGCGAGTTGAACGGCCCGGTCAAGATCGCCACCGACACGTTTACGTTGCAGTTCATCGTCCCCGAGCCCAAGGTTCCCTGGATCTACGCCGCAGGGCCAACCGTCGACATCGACGACGTGGGTAAGCGATTGCCTGTAGTCTACGGCCGGATGCCGCGCGTGGAGTGTGTCGGCTTGGACGTGGGCGGTGAGTCGACGCTATCGGCCGCACTCGACGCAACGAGTCCTGGCGCCGATGTATTCGTCTCGACGATCGAACGGTTCCAGACTTCGGGCGTCGTGTATGTCGACGGCGAGCGCATCACATTCTCAGGCCGCAACACCACACTCGGAAAGCTCACCGGCACGAACCGCGTGTCACCGAAGGCGCACACGGCCGGCGCACGCGTTCTGGAGATCCGGGACAGCGTTTTTGCTGCGGCCGGGCATCGGGTAGCGGCCATCAATGACGTGTATGTCCGGCGCTCGTCGGGCGACATCATCAAGTTGACCACCGACCACACGAAGAACGCGAATGACACGACGACGTTGCCGGGCGAGACGACTGCCACGATCAAGCTCTCGGCTTCACAATTCGAGGCGCTTGTGCAGCTCCTCGAAACGGATCAGCCGGCCGACGTGACGCAGCAACCTAGCGTCTCGCAGCAAAGCACCCTCACACTCCTCGGCATCAACTCGTTCGGTGACACCGAGAACGGTGCGGATTTCCCCAAGATCGGGTGGTTTGACATCCTTTCATCGAGCCAGTTCCAGGATGGAGCACTTGGCCTCCCGACCCCCTGCCCGGCCACCGTCGTGTGGACATTGTCGCCGACGATCGCGTCGGTTTTCACCGCGGGATTCTTCCCCAGCAACATCACGGTCGGCGACTACGCGCTCGGACACACGGACCTTTCGCCAATTTCGGATGGCGATTTCTACATCGGCGTCGGCAAGGGCGCCGGGCCAGGTGACCGAGTCACGACGGCCGAGCGCGACGCCGGCGGCGGCACTAACGTGGTGATCGTCGGGCCGTTCTCGTTCTCGAACGGCGTGCCCGTTCAATTCGCCGAGGAGCTCGACGTGTCGGGGCTCACGCCCGCGGCCCTGACCAAGGTACATATCATCGCGGGATCCGCCGGAACCCACCTCGCGAGTGTTTTGTCGATCGTGGCCGAAGGCATCACCGAGTCGGTGGTCACCACTGACATTCAGGTCGCCGGCACCGACGGCACACAGGCCAAGGTCAACGAGCAAAACCGAAACGGCGCGGCGCGGCTCAAGCTCTACGCCGGCGTTGACGGCTTCATCCAAACTGGGCCGTCGACGCCGTTCGAGACGGCGCCTGAGATCATGGAGCACTTCATCACGGTGTTCTGTGGACTCACCAACGCCGGGGATCAGTCCGCAGATGCAAGCTACGCGGTCGCCTCGCTGAATGATGCAGGCACACGAAAACACACCATGGACGTGCGGACGCTCGGGACCGGGTTCGCGCAAATCATCTCGCGCTTCGCCTGGGAAGCACGGTCGAACATCGTGCGGCTCGAGGGCCAGGTCACGCCGCACGGCTCGGTTTCTAGTCTCTACGCGCTCGAATTCAACCCCAACGAGTTTATGACGAGCACCGATGGACACGAGCCGCCGGCACCTGTCGGCATCACGAACGCGTGGACCATCAGTGTTCTTGCGTACCTCTCCGAGAGCAACGCTAGCCTAGTGCAGATCGACGACTTGGACTTCTCGTGGAACGGCATCTATCTGTCTGAGCTCGGCGGCGTGATCCGTGCCCGCGTGTTCGACGCCGATGGCACTTCGCTCAAGAACTACACGTGGGTCGGGGCGCTCCTCGGCCCCGACGTCGTGGAACTGACTCTCTTCTCGCTCGTGTGGGATGGCACCAACCTGCGGCTCTTCGCAGATGGCGCGGAGCTCTCGCCGACGATCGTCACCGACGATGCCATCACCATGACGGCGACCGACCGCTACATCACCACCGGCGCTATGACACATGGGTGGTACTTCGGCGGCGCGATTTGGGGCGCAGCGATCACGGACGCCGACGAGTTGGCCGCCATCGCTGTATTGATGAAGGCAAACGGCGGCGATCTTTTGACTGATTCGGGCGACTACGTGTCGAGCGCCAACCTCGCCCACTGGTTTCGCCCCGGCCTCTCAGGCGACACGGCCAAGGCCATCACGCTCGATCCCACGGGCGAGGGTCGGCTCACCTCATCCAACACGGCGGGCGTGTCCGCGATCATGGACACCGACGGGCTCGAGTCGGTGCGCCTGCGCGCATTTTTCGACGGTGACCTGACTGCGGTCGCGGCGTCGGTGTCGGCTCTCCTCGAGTGGGGCAACGCGGCGGACCTGTCCGACGCCGCGACGATCAACAACGCATTCCTCACCGGGGGCGTGCCGGCTGACTTCGACTTCACTGTGGTGGATGATGCGATCGACACGGGCAACGCCAACGTGAGGCTCTTCTACGATCCCGCCGCGGTCGGCGCTAAGCGCTACCTGCGCTGGACGATCACGGAGACGGGGCTCGGCGGCGGCGAGGCGATCGGGATTGGGGCCGATGTGCTCTACGTCCCGGTGGACGGGCGTCCAGGCGACACTTTCCTGCGTGACGAAGTGGCTGCGAACGCTGGTGGCATCGACATCGGGCAGTCGGGCGGCAACATTCCGCCGTGGATCACTGCGGCCGACCTCGCCCTTGCCCCGGACACGACGCCGGCCGTCCCGGGTTCAACCTACTACCGCATGCGCCCCGCATCGACGGCCGCCAACCGTTTCAAGTACGGGTTCCCCTATATGACGGCGCTCGACGAGGACCAGCAAGGCATCACGCTCGACCAGTACGCATCGGTCGCCGAAGTGGGTCGCGACCCAGAGACAATCAAGACGCGATTCCGGGCCCTGTACGGGTGGGATGCATCGCGCGGCGGACCGACGGATCCGAATGCGTTCCGCTACGCCGTGCAGGCCGGTCCGGTCAACAACTCGCTCGCCTACCCGTCGGCCGCCAATTTCATCGCGGCCGAAAAGAAGTACGGCCGCCGCGACGAGGACACGCTCATCTTCCTAACGATGCAGGCGCCCGAGCCTGCCATCGACACGCTCGCGTTTGTCGCCCATACCGCGATCCTCGACACGCGCACGTGGGAGTTCGGAAGCGTCCCTTGGGAGATCACCTACAACCTCGAGCCTGGTGATTCAATCGTCGTGCCGGGCGTCCCCTGGGCGCCAGCGGATCCCTGGCTCGCGCGCGTGCTCGGCATCGCGCGCAACAACGACACTGGCCATGCCGGTGTGACCGCCATTGGTCTCGCGCGCCGATACGCCTACGAGGGCAACGGCTTGATCCTGGTCACTGGCGTGGGCGCCGTGTTCCCCGTGGCCAAGTTCACCGGCGCCGGCGCCATCTTGCCGTTCATCTCCGGCGCGGGTGTGATGATCGCCCGCGTGACCATGGTGGGCGCGGGCGCGCTTGGCGGGTTCATCTCCGGCACCGGCGTCGTGATCGCCAACGTGCGGGCCGGCGGCAACGGAACCATCGGACCCCCGCAGCTCGCGGGCGAGGGTGCCGTCAACTTCACGCTCTGATAGGATGGCGCCATGGCGTTCCTCTTGACGGTCGAGTACCTCCGCGACGTGCGGAAGGCGTGCGCCCCGCAGGTGGCGCTATTCGAGGCCGAGTTTCCGGCCGGCATGGAGTGGACCCGCGAGAACCTGCAACGGTGCGTCGAGATCGGCATGACGATCGAGTGGTACGCGCTCCGCTCGTTCCCGCGTGACAAGGCTCGCGAGTACCTTGCCGCCATCACGGACGCCAAGGAAAGCTACGACGAGGCGCGCGAGGCGTTGCAGCCGATCCTCGACGCCGTCAACACGAGGGGCGTGGTGGATATGGCGGCGGTGAACGCGGCCACCGCTCAATTCGTCGCGGCCCTCGCGCCGGCCACGCTGGCCTACTCGACCGAGTGCGCTCGGGTCATGTTCGAGGTGGCGGCCGACCACGAGGCCAACGTCGATCCCTACTCCGAGCGAGACACCAACGTGTTCATCGCGGAATCTCCCGAACGCATCGGCGTCCGCCGGCCCCGGCCGGCCGGGTTCCTCAATCGGTTGATCCGGGCCACCGGCCGGGTGTGGTTCGGGATCATCGAGCGGTTGCGCCGTGGATAGCTTCGCGCGTCTCCGCCCCGTCGTGGTGATCCAACCGCGTGTGCTCGACTCGCGCGTGCCAACCGTGTCGTCGATCCTCGACATGCAGGGCTCGGACCTCGTGGAGTTTCTCTGCACCGGCGGCGCGTGGGCTAGCGGCACCGACGTATCCGTTGCCATCCTCGTCGAGCACGGCGAGCTAGCCAACGGCTCCGACATGGCGCCGGCGCCCGACCGCTACCTGTACCGCACCGAGGCGGCGGCGACCGTCGCCGGGGCCAACACCGTCGGACGCGTGGGCTACCGCATCGCCACCGGCAAGCGCTACGTGCGCGTGACCGTGACGCCATCGGCCACGAGCTTCGCGTCCCCATTCGGCGGCGTGCCCGTCGGACGCGTTGCGTTCATTCCGACCTTTTGGAATGTTCTTAGCGGCCCGATCACTGGCACGATCGTCGACACCCTCGGGTTCAAATACGCCAATTTCAGTTTCGCGCAGGGCGGCGGCACCGGCGCCAAGTGGTTCGCTAGCGTGACTCTCTACCACGGGGACGACTCTGGCCTTTCGGACGCGGCACTCGTACAGTCACCGATCACCGACCTCGGCTCCGCCACGTTCGGGGCGGGAACGGATCACAGCACGCAGCGAATCGGCTACCGATGCAACGCACCCGGCGCCAAGCGGTACGTGCGGATGCGGGTGCACAATCCCACCCCCGGCGAAGTGGGCACGACCTACGTGGCCGCAAACTGTGACTTGGTCAATTTCCCCGTGAACCCGCTCAACGATCCGGGGTTCGGTGTCGTCGCTGTATTCCAAACCGCGCGCACGCAGGGCGGCGCGCTGTGAAGCTCGACCTCCTCTCGTTCATCGAACCCATCGTCGTGATCGGGCCGCATACCTTCGACGAGGGGGCGGCGCCGATCGTGTCGCCGATCATCGACACGCAGGGGTTCGAGGAGCTTCTCCTCCTCTGCACCGGCGGCGGTTGGCTTGCACCGGGCACGGCTACCATTCTCGTCGAGCACGGCGAGGTGGCCAACGGTTCCGACATGGCGCCGGCGCCGGACGCGTTCTTGTATCACGACGAGGCCAACGCCACCGTGACCACGGCCGACACGATTCGGCGCGTGGGCTACCGCTGCGCGACTGGCAAACGCTACGTGCGCGTGACCGTGACTGTGTCGGCCGTGGTGGCGGATCTCGCCCCCGGCTATCAGTTCGCCAATGGCAACGTGTTCGACACCAACGCCTTTTTCGTGGGGATTGTCATGGATCAGGGCATCCACGACACGAACGGCTACGGCTACGTCAACCTCGGGTGGATCATCGGAGTGACGGGCGGCCTCGGGCCGTGGACGGCGCACCCCGAGATTCGACACTCGGACAACCAAAACTTTTCGGGCGGCGTCGCCGTGCCCGACTCACTCCTCGATGCGTTGGAGACCACGCTCGAATTCGGAACCGGCGACGACGGCGAGGCTCGGCGCATCGGCTACTTCCCGACCAAGACCGGCGGCAAGCGCTACGTCCGAGTGCGGTGCGACACCTTCAGCGGCACGTGGGACGGTGATAGTATTTTCACCGCCGGCGGCGGCGCCACCTACATCAAACCCCCGGTGTCCGCGGGCTATGAGGTGGTCGGGCTCCTCGTGTCCCTGCGAACCGTGGAGGGTGGAACGTGAAGCTAGACGCGGTGGAGACACTGATCAGCGTGGCGCGCGCTCACTTGTGGGTGCGCGAGTACGGCGGACCCAACCGCGGGCAGGGGGTGGAGGCCATCCTCGCCCTCGTTCACTTGAAGGCCGGCGCGCCGTGGTGCGCGGCGTTCATTTCCTACATCGGGCGCGCGGTGTTCGGCCGGGCGTGGCCGCTCCCGCTCGTGGGCGGATGCGCCACGCTCGGGGACGTGGCCAAGGCCAAGGGCATCCTCCGAACCGAACCGCAGGCCGGCGACGTGTTCCTCCTGTACCTCCCGACCAAGCGGCGGTTCGGTCACACGGGGTTCATCACCGCGGTGCACCCCGACGGCTCGTGTGGTACGATCGAGGGGAACACCTCGCCCGATGGCTCGCCCGAAGGCACTGGCGTCTTCGAGCGGGTGCGGCGGTTCGAGGCCAACGACCGTTTCGTGCGTGTCGTGAAGGAGTAACATGGAAACCAACGACCTGATCACGTTCGGCGCTTTTTTGGTCGAGCACGCGGTGGAGATCACCGTCGGGCTCCTCGCCCTCTCGGGTGCGTGCTCGCAGCTCGCGGCCATCACCCCGTGGACGTGGGACGATCGGGCGGCCGGGTTCCTCGGCGGGTTCGTGCGGTTCGCCAAGGTGCTCGCGGGCAACTACGGCCACGCGGCGAACGAGAAGCCGTGAAGCTCGCGGCCGTTCTCCTCGCGCTCGCTCTCACCGCGTGCGCGGCGTTCGGGGCCAAGACCCCGGCGCAGCGGTTCTACGCGGCGCAGGGCGCCTACACCATCGCCGTCGAGCAGGCCGCCGTTTACACGGCAAGCCCGACCGCCGACCCGACCGTCGTGGCCGCGCTCCGCGCGCTCGACGCCGAAGCCGGCGACGTGATCGAGGTGGCCGTGCGGGCTCGGGCCTTCGCGAACGCCTCCGACCGCGACCAAGCGCTCGCGGCGGCGGCCTCGGCGCTCGACCTGATCGCCGTCAAACTCCGGCTCGCCATCGCGCAGGCCGCTACCGAGGAGCCGTGACATGGACGTCGCCACCGCCACCCTGATCCTCCGGCTCGTCGAGCTTGTGGCCTTCGGCCTCACGCACGCCCCCGAGGTAATGCTCGAAGTGCAGGCGCTCGCGGACGAGATCCGCACCATGGTCGACGAGGACCGAAACCCGACCCCCGAGGAGTGGGCCGCGCTCGACGCCCGGCTCGCGCAGGCGCGCGTGGCACTGGCGGCGCAGGCGTGAGCAAGCGCAAGCCGCCCAAGCCGCCCCGCCCTTACCTCCGACCCGCGGTGGTCGGCGTTCTCCTCGTGGCGGGCATCCTCGGCGGTTGCACCGTCCGCTCGGTGACCCGGCTCTATGATTGCATCGACCAACCGAACGCCGGCGGCATGGCGCCCGATGGCCAGCTCTTCGACGCGCAGGTGTGCGCCGGCGGCGTCGTGATCCTCACCCCGAACGGCCGGCGCCTCGGGCGCTCGGGTTCGGGGGCCTGAAGCACGGCGCCCCCGGTCGGGGCTTCCAACCGGGGGCGCTCGCGTCTGTCTCTATCCGGGTGACTGTACCCGCGGCTTTCAATCACTACTGGCGTTCGCCTTGTGCCGCGGTCTTGTGTTCGGAGTAGTTGGGCGGGGGGTAGTGCATTCGCCGTGCCATCCTGCCAAGGCCGCGCCGGCCGCGCCGCCGCCGGCCGGTGACGTTTCTCGGCACTTCCGCCCGCGCATTGCGTCACCGTCACCTTTTCCGCCGGGCCGTCACTCTATCCCCGAGGAGATCCGCATGGCCAAAAAGCCCCGCCCCGTGCCCGAGGACATCGCGCACCCCGCGCTCGCGACCCCGACCCCTCCGCGCGTTTACACGCCGGACCCGTTCACGGCCAAGCTCGAAGCCGCGGCGCGCGACACGGCGCCGATCGCATCGGACGGGCTCCTCGCCTCGCTCGCCGACATGGTCACCCGTGCGGCCGACTTGGAGCGCGACCTCGCCGAGATCGAGGACATGCGGGCTTTGCGGGCCGCGCGCCTTCGCGACCTGATCGAGGAGTTGATCCCGGCCGCCATGGGCGAGGCCGGGCTCGCGTCCTTCAAGACCTCCAACGGCACGACGGTGTCCGTGGAGCGGGTCTTCGATGGCACGCTCGGCAAGGGCAAGGACGAGTCGGTCGACGCCCACGAGCAGCGCGTGGAGCGCGCGCTCGAATGGCTCGACGAGAACGGCCACGACGGCATCATCAAGGTGGGCTACGAGGTGCGCCTCGTGCGAGGCGACACCGCGGCCGACGAGGCGATGAAGGAGGCGTTGACGCAGATCGGTGTTGACTTCAAGCGCGACGAGGGTGTACACCCTCAGACGCTAAAGGCGTTCGTGCGAGGGCAAATGGTAGACGGTCACCCGTTGCCCCTCGACCTGTTTCGAGTGACCGACCACACCCGCGCCAAGATCAAGGCGCCAAAGGAAAAGTGAAATGGCGAAAGCCGCCGCTCCCGCTCCCGCTCCCGTGAAGGCCGCGCCCGTGGCGCCGCCGGCTCCCGCTCCGATCGCCGAGGCTCCGGCCGCGGCTCCCGCAAAGACTCGCGCCGTGGCCAAGCGCGCGACGCAGTCCGACGTGCCGGCGCTCCTCGCTCGCATGGAGGAGCTTTCGGGGTTCGGCCTCGAAGAGGCGACGGGTGACGACTACGTCCTCCCGTTCTTGGTCATGCTTCAGTCGCAGAGCCCGCAGCTCTCGACGGTGCCCAACGCAGCGGCCGGCGACCTCTTCAACACCGCGTCGTCCGAGATTTGGGACGGCGCCGAGGGTGTCGAGGTGGTGCCGTGCTACTACCAGCGGCGCTACATCGAGTGGACCCCGCGCGACTCCGGCGGCGGGTTCGTCGCGATCCACACGCCCGAGTCCCCGGTCCTTCAGAAGGTGACGCGCAAGGGCTACAAGGACGTGCTCCCCAACGGCAACGAGTTGCAGAACACGGCACAATTTCTGTGCCTCGTTCGCGGCGAGAACGGGTGGTCGCCCGTCGTGCTCGCGATGAAGGGAACGCAGCTCAAGAAAGCGCGTCGGTGGTTGACCGTGATCAAGACGCAGCTCGCCGACGGTGCCAACGGCCCGTTCAACCCGCCCCCGTTCGCGAACATCTACACGATCAAGAACGTGCAGGAGTCGAACGACAAGGGCCGATGGTTCGGGTTCGACATCGCGGCGGCCATCAAGCCGACGTCGAGCGAACCGGGTCTCTTCGAGCAGGCGTTCGCGTTCGCGCAGTCCGTTCGCGGCGGCGGCGTGAAGGTCGCGGCTCCCGTCGGTGACGCCGGCGGGGCGCCGGGCTCCAAGGCCGGGTTCACCGGCTCGGCCGTCGACGAGGACGGTGGCGACATTCTCTAGCAAACCTGCCACCGGGGCTCGGAATCCGGTGGAGTGGGTGACCCGTAAAGCCGCCGGTCTCGTCGGAGGAAACCCCACAGCGGGGATCACAAGCCCGACGGGCCGGCGGCCCAACCCTTCACACCATGAGGTGTAGCTTGGTCGCATGGTTCTATTCGATTCCGTGGTGGGCCGCGTCGCTGGCGTCCAACGTCGCGATCATCGCCACCGAGTACATCAACCGCACCTCGCCGTCGTTCGGGGCCGCCATCTCGAAGTCGTGGGCCTTGATCCTATTCGCGCAGGTGTGCCTTTTCATCTCGTACAACGGGGCGCCGTCGCTACTCGCGGCGTGGGTCACGTTCACCGTGGGCAACTCGTTCGTGCGCCTCGTCATGGCGTCGACGGTCCTCGGCGAACCGCTCCGACTCCCGTGGGCTATCGTGGCCGCGGCCTTCATGGCCGCCGGCTCTTACTGTATCAAGCGCGCAACGTAGCGCGCGGAGGTTTCGCATGTTTCTCCTCGGACTAACGGGCCGCGCGGGCAGCGGCAAGGACACGGTCGCGGCGCATCTCGCCGAGCGTAACGACTTCACCCGGTTGTCGTTCGCGGCGCCGCTGAAGGCGCTGGCCTGCAAGTGGTTCGGGTTCACCGACGAGCAGGTGAACACGCTCGACGGCAAGGAGACGCCCGACCCACGGTGGTGCGGGCCGGACGGCAACGCGCGCACCCCGCGCGAGGTGCTGCAAATCCTCGGCACCGAGGGCTTCCGCGCCGTCGACCCGGATTTCTGGCTCAAGATCGCGCGGCGCAGCGTCGAGGAGTGCGCGGCCTGCGGCGACTCCGGCGTCGTGTTCACCGACTTGCGTTTCCCGAACGAGGCGGACATGATCCGTTCGCTCGGCGGCCACGTGGTTCGAGTGGTCAAGCTCGACGGGCCGGGCACGGTGCACGGGGCGCACGCAAGCGAGGCGCTCCTCGACGAGATCCGTGCCGATTACGTGATCCGCGCCAAACACGGGGAGATCGACAAGCTCCTCGGGTGGGCGGACGAGATGGTCGCAGACATTCGGAGGCTCCAATGATTCGTTTCCTCGCTCGGTGCTTCGCGGCGTCGGTGTTCTTTGTGCTCCTCTTTCTCGGCGGGCTCCTCGTCGTCGGCATCGGCGAGGCGCTCTTCAACGCCGGGCGCGAGGTGTACCTCCTGCACCCGATCGCCCCGCTCGTGTTCGGCGCCGCCGGCGCGGCCTACGGTTTCACCCGAACCTGATCGTGTGGACCCCACCGCGTGAGTTGCCGAACCTCTCGGCCGCTCGCGAATTGATCGTCGACCTAGAGACGAACGACGAGGGCTTGCGCGACGAGATCGGTGCCGGATGGCCGTGGCGCGGCGGCTACGTCGTGGGCATCGGCGTCGGCACCCTCGACCGCTCGTGGTACTTCCCGATCCGCCACGCCGGCGGCGGCAACGTCGACCCCGAGGCCGTGCTCCGATGGGCGCGCGACACGTTCGCCGTGGAGCGGCGCTACGTGTTCCACAATGCGCTCTATGACCTCGGGTGGTCGCGCACCGACGGCATCAAATTCGCCGGCGAGATTCACGACACCAACGCAGGGGCCGCGCTCCTCGACGAGCAGCGGCTCGGCTACGACCTCGACTCGTGCGCGCGCGACGCGGGCCACGCAGGCAAGGACACGGGCGCGCTCGTCGACGCGTACCGCCGGCTCCCCGATGCGGCCCCGCTCAAGAACGATTGGACGCGGGCCGCGCGCGCGAACCTGTGGCGCCTACACTCGAAGGACGTGGGCGAGTACGCCGAGGGCGACATCGACGCGACGCGCGCGCTCTGGCTCTGGCAGGCGCCGCGCATCGAGGCCGACGGGCTCGCCGACCTGTACCGATTGGAGTGCGACCTCCTCCCCATGCTCACCGAGATGCGGGCGCGCGGCATTCGCATCGACGTCGGCGCGGCCGAGCGGTTGTGGGATCAGGTGCGCGCGACCGAGGCGCTAGCGCAGAAGCGGCTCAAGTGGGAATTCGGCGCGACGATCACCGGGCCACGGCAGGCCGGACAAATCGCGAAGGTGTGCGACCGGCTCGGCATCGCGTACCCGCTCACGCCCAAGACCAAAAAGGCGTCGTTCTCTAAAGAGTGGATGGCCAAGCACCCGCACCCGTTCTTTGTGGCGTTCAACACGTGGCGCCAACTCAACACACGCGAACCCTGTGCATCGAG
>Ga0210377_10001899_pt1 | contig 18653 bp, 9 predicted proteins | sample PLM4_65_b1redo_FD_155480 | JGI IMG/M metagenome (GOLD analysis project Ga0210377, IMG submission 155480) | Groundwater sediment microbial communities from an aquifer in East River, Colorado, USA - PLM4_65_b1 redo | ecosystem: Environmental > Terrestrial > Soil > Riparian zone | place: USA: East...
CCGCCGCCCATGCCGCCCATGCCGCCGCCCATGCCGCCACCCATCATACCCATCATCTGGCCCATCATCATACCCTGCATTCCACCATATTGGGCCGGCTCGCCGACCAGGTCCGTGATGTCATAAACGCGGGGCACCATCTTGTCGGGAAGCGTCGTGGCCGTTGCGATCCGAATCACTCCCTCGTCCACAATCCAGTTAAGCGGTGCAATATCGGTCGAGACGCCGGCAACCAGGAGGTCCAGGGCCTTACGGAGCTTGACGCCGGTCAAGGGGTCCATCCCCGACGGCGTGGTTGGCTCAACTTCGCCTAAGTCGAGCAGATCCTTCCAGTTGGGCTGTATCTGCAATGGAGGAGTGACGACTGCCTTCAATTGGTTTATCGCTTCGGAAAAAGAGGTTGCGGGAGTCAGGTTCGGCAGGTCAACGACTTGCTCCAGCCGCTCATACACATTTGCGTCAACCGGGTCCAGGCCGATGGGCTTGTCCGGCTGGCGAGTCGGCTTCTGCACGATCTCCCGCCAGTTCTTGGGATAGGTAAGCTCGTCCGCATAAGGAATCTGGGACTCCTCAGTTCCCAGAAGGATTTCGGCCCTCTGCCTGTTCGATTCCCTCTCGACCTCTAACTGTCTGCGGAAATTGACCGTGTCTTCGAGGGTGTCCTTCAGTCGAAGCGCCTCATCATTCTGGGGGTCCAGGATCAACAGGCTCTTCAACTGAGCCAGAGATGCTTCGTACTTCTGCTGTTTCTGGTACTCCTTGGCGTTTTCCATCAACTCGGCGATTCTCTTTTGCCGGTCAGTCTCCATTTGCTCTCTGAACCGGCGTTGTGCTTCCGTTGCCGCAACGCGTTTGTCCTGCTCGGACTGCTGAGTCATCTGGCTCTGCTTCTGGACGATTTCCTCGCTCAAGGCCTGGAGCCTGCCGCTATGTGTTTTGTAAAGCTCGTCTCCGAGGTCAACCTGGTTTTCATTGACGGTGAACTGGGCCGTCGCGACGGTCTGCCTGGCCTTGTCGAACTGGCCTTCGCCCATCTGACCTCGCGCCTTGGCTATCGCATCGTTGACGACGGCTTCGGTATGGCTTCGCACGATGTTTCTGCGGCGAGTGATTTGGTCGATGTAGCTGCCCTCGCCGGCGCCTGGTGACGCGGCTGAAGAGGTCACTGTTCTCGGCTGGCCTGTACTCGGCTCCGCGGCCGCGGGTGCAGCAACGACCTGCGGTGCGACAAGCTCTTCAGACGGTTTCTGTTCCGCTGATTCCGTGAGCTTCGGACTGGCAAGCTCCGGGGCCGGGACTTGTGGGGTGACACCCTTGGGCTCAATAACAGCCGTCATCTCGGGTTTGTTTTCCTGCGATGCGGCTGTCTTGTCAGCCTTCATGGGCGCGACTTTGTCGATTTCCGCTATGTAGCCCTCGATGGTCTTTTTCATCGCCGGCGGGATCAAGCTGCTGGCCGCGACTTCAGCAAGGCCTTTACGAGCTTCTTCAAACTGACCGCTTCGGTACAGTCTCATGCTGTCTCGATATAGCTCGGCGATGCGCTTGCTCTGATCGTTCTGCCGATCAGCCGGTGTTCTAATCTGCTCGGCGATTTTCTCCAGCTTCTGGGCGGCCGCGAGCTTGTGGTCCTCGACGGTTTCAGTATGGGCCTTATCTGCCGCGATCTGAGTATCTATTTGCTTGAGCACTTCGGTGATCTGTGCCCGCTCATCCTTCGTCAGAAACTCGTTGGTGCTCAGACCCTCCAGAGGTGTTCTGGCCTCAGTAAGCTGGTTCTGCTTGATCAGCTTGTTGACCGTCGCAAACGTCTCCAGAGCTCGTTTCTTCTCCACCACGGCGGTCTGTGCCTTCTTCGTAAGCGTGCCAAGCTGCTCGCGCCCCGCCGGGGTCAGGTATTCCTGGTATCCTTCGGCCATTTGGAAGGTCTTGACGGCTTGCTCAAAGTAACCCTTGTCGTATTCTTCCTTTCCGGCCTGAACATAGCTCTGCACCAGTCGGCGGAACACTTCCTGCCGGTCGGTCCCTCCACTCTCCGATGAAGGGGCCGCTTGAGACGCTAAGGTGATCAGGAACAAAATCGATGATACGACGATGGACAGAGACTTCCTGCCCAGAGTATCGGTCAAGAAACTCGGCTTGCTCAAAATATACCTCCTGCCAAATGCCACCCTGATGGGGGAATTCTAATATAAGTTACCGTATACTTACCCGACCTCCAGTTCCAAGAACTGACCGGACTTATAATAATTCAGTTTATAAGAAAAGCTTTCTTTTTGCAAGAGAAAAATTTGATTTATCGCCGTCCGGCCAATAATATCAATGTTCCCGTCCGTCAAGCAAGAAAAACCGGGGCAGACGGGGGGAAAAATAGTCATCCAAACGATGCCTTTTTTGTGCTCGTAGGGGCGATTTCGAATGGAAAAAAGGCACATGGAAAATGAAGCAACCGGCGGCATAGCGATACCTCCGCTTATACTGGCTGTGGAAACCTCCAGCAGAGTGGGCTCGGTGGCAATCGCTCTCGGCTCAGGACTGTTGGGGGAAACCCGGTTTTCCAGCCCGCTGAGGCACAGTGCCGAGGTTTTCCCGGCGATCCGGGAGCTTCTGGACCGCTTCGGGCGCAAGCCCGCCCAGATCGAGCACATTTACATATCCGGTGGGCCGGGCAGCTTTACGGGTCTGCGTATAGCGGCGGCGCTCGCAAAGGCCATGTACCTGGCAAACGCCGCACGAATAGTGGCGGTCGATACGCTCGACATCGTCGCGGCCAATGTGGTCAACCTCGAAGGCCGGTCCTCCGCTGCGAATCACGAGCTGCCGAGCGCCGACTGCGATAGAATCGCCGCTGTTCTTGATGCCAAACGGGGCCAGTTCTTCGTCGCCGTTTACGAGCGCATCGCAACGGGGGGGGAAACCTGGAAAAAAGTGTTTCCGGATTCCCTCGTGACCATTCCGCAGTTTCTCGCTCAGTTTGCCGGCAGGCAGGAACCCATCCGGCTGCTGGGGGACGGCCTGGTGTATTACAGAGACAAGTTTCAGGCCGACGGCATTCGTTTCTTCGACGAGAAGCTCTGGAGCGCGCGAGCGTGCAATGTCCACCTGCTCGGATGGGAAATGGCTCTGAAAGAACAATTCGCCGACCCGCTGGCCCTGGTTCCGAACTATCTGCGCAAGCCTGATGTCACTTTAAAACAACGATGACGGCGGTTCTTTGAGCCGAGGTAAGTTTCCCGCTGCAATCCATCCGGTGGCTGTGTGCGGCCGAATGCCAATGCTCCGCGACCAAACAATAAATAAGAGGGGCCTATGCTGATTTGCTCAGCACAGGCCCCGAACGAATTCAAGCGATGTTAGCCGAATCTAAGTATATGTCTTCGACTACTTACTCGTCATATACTTGACCGCGTTGAGGAACAGCTTTGCGCCATCTTCGTACAAGTCATACATACCCGCCGTCTCTGCGCTTTTGCCGCTCGCGGCCTCGCGAGAACCGCTCAGGAACACCAGCCGAGGACCGGCCAGTACGTCCGTTCCAGCCCCGCCGTCGTGCGTCACGGAAGCTCCAGCCGGCCATTCGGCGATCACCATGGCCCCGGCAGTAACAGTGCCCGACGCCGCTGAAAGCGTGGCCAGGACCGTGCCGCCAGGCGTCGCCGCATCGGTAACGACCGAGATGCCGCGTGCCGCAACCCCATCGGCATACGTCAGAACGCCGGCATACGGGTTGTTCATGGCTCCGTTGGTCAGCACGATTCCCGCAAAGATCGGGTGCGCCGGGTCGTTGGCCGTCAGCGAGATGTCTCCGGTGGTATCCGGGATAGTGCTACCGACGTTGAAACCCAAGCGGCTCTTCCGCGTGGTGTAACCATTCAGGATCATCACGGGAGCGGAGATGGTGGTGTTCCACCTCGTGGCCGCAGCGTTCTGATAACTGCCGCTGGCGACCGAGCGGCTGACAATCACCAGATCCGCCGCATTGAGCACGTTCACGTCGGGCGTGCCCGTCTGGATATAGCGCGTCACGTCGTAGCCATTGGCCTTCAGCAGATCGGTGTACCCCTTGTCGGGCGCCTCGGTAAAACCATTACCGACAGCACCGGCCGAGGGCGCATCATCGGCTCCGTGGAAGGAGACCCAGATAACCTGGGGCTTGGCAGCAGCAGCGCCGGTAGTCCCTATGAGCTCCACTTCGGCAATCTGCATGCTATTGGCAGTTGCGGCGGTTCGGACCGTCGGGAACAGAACCTGATAGTGATCGTATGCCACAGCATTATCAAACGAAATCGGCGTGGTGTTCTTGGTGAAGCGCGCCGCGGCTGTCGGCTGGTTGAAATCAACAATCGGGCCGGCCGCAATCAGCTCATACGGACCATCTATGCTCACGTTCGAGCCGTACAGCTCAAAGGCGATGGGGTCGCGCTCCGGGGAATCATTTGCCGTGGTGAAGGTCAACCCAGTAACGACACTCTGAATGGCTGACGGTGTCACCTGGAAACCGGTGGCCTGTATCTCTCCTTTGAAATGCAGGTACTTCGTGCTGGCTTTGTCATCTATGGCCTGCGACGGGATCTCTGCACTGGGCCAATCTCCGTCGTTCGGGACGCCCTTGACGTTGTCACCCGGGGCGGTCACGTCTGCCGGCTCCGTGATGATCACCGGCTTGACAACCAGGATATCGTCGATGCGGACGAGGCCGGAACCGCCGGGCGTCGGGTTAACCCTGTCACCGACACCGATATGCAGCTTCGCGGCTGCTGTCAGATTCACGCCCGCGTTGCTGAAAGCGGATAGAGGAATCTTCCACTTCCACCACTGATTGATCCGCGTGGCGGCGGGGTCTGAATAAGCAACCACGGCCGAAACACCGGCGCTGTCTTCCAGCGCCACGTACAACGGCTCAGCGGAATTGCTGGCAATGCCAACGTCCTGATGCTCGATACCGGCGACGATATTCCCTTTGATGCTCACGTTGTCGAAGGTGTAGGTGCGCTTCTCGCCAGCGGCGTGGGATGTGGCAAACAGTCCGACAAGGACCGGATCCGCCATCGCAACGTCTATGGGGTTTGACATAGCGCCGCCCGTATTGTCCGGTGACGCGTCTGTGAATAACGTCCAATTAACACCGTCGGCCGAATGGTAAGCGGTAATCGTATTGCCTGCTCGCGTCAGCTTGACCCAATAGGGCGGTGCCGCTGTGATATCCCCATGGAAGCTGCTGGAGTTGCCGGCAGCCTGCTGACGGCCCTGGAACGCAATGCCGCTGCCGTCGCCGCCCGTCAAGCCCATGAGCATGTGTTTGGAATCTGCTGCGAGCGTCTCGCGAATCATCACGCCACCCTTGGCCCAAAGATTCGAGCCGGTGCCGTTGCTGACCACGTGTGCGACGATTTCACCGTCGCCGGACAGCTTGACATACCCATAGTGGAACTGATCGGACGCACCCCATATATCGGCGCCGGAACCGGTCAATGTATAGGTCCCGGTCGCTTCATCGATGCTCAGGTCGCCCGAAGGTCCCGGTCTGCCCTGGAAGCGCAACGTCAGATCCGCAACGCCGCCGTATGTCAAATCCTGCGGCGTATCCCACACCAGCTCGGAGTAGAACGGCGCAGCCGTGTTGTCATAGTTGAGAGTTTTTTCCGCCTCGTCGATCACTAAGTACTCAACGGTCGAGAAGCTCCAGACCGGGCCTGCGTTCGTCTTGATACCCGCAAACTCATCGACCTTCCAGTAGTAGGTCGTGAACGGCAGCAGCGGCCCGGGATCGAACGACGTGACGTTCAGCTTGCCCTTGAACGTTGTCGGGTCTTTGGCCTCTACGGCTGCCCTGTCCGTGCCGAAGTACAGGTCGTTCAGAATCGTACCCCTGCCGGCCGTCCAGCTAAGCTTGGCGTCAAGAGCCACGCCCGTAGCGCCATCCGCCGGACTCGGGAAATGAGCCTCCAGAGGCATCATCGTGAACGTCCAGACATCGCCTTGAATTTCTGTTTTATCGGCTTGGACCTCATCGACGCGCCAGTAGTAAGCGGCCCCGGGGACAAGGTCTGGTACGGCCAAGTTAAGCGGCGTTTCGATAAGGAAGTCTGATGCGTCGATGGTCGCGTCCACGCTCAGATAGACCTTATGGGAGACAGCCGTTTCTCCGGCGGTCCATTGCAGCGTAGAGTCCGTCACCTCAATGGCGCCGTCCGCTGGTATGGGCGCATAGGCTTTGACGGCCACGTATTTGATGTGCAGCAGCGGTGCGGCGGTCGCCTCACCCTCGACAGCTTCCGCACATCGAACGCCGGTGGATGGATTGGCCGGATCGTCTTTAATAACCACGACAATCGCGTTGCCGGCTGTCCAGCCCGCCTGGTTCACGACCTCCTGAATGATGGCCGCGAGGTTCGGTGTCTGCCATTTGACATCGTTGGCAGTCCAATTCGGCACGGACCACGGCATGACCGCCGTTGTGAAGGCCGACCTCATCGAAATGTTGGAGGCTGAGCTTGTGAACGGCTCGGCATTCGGGGCCAATTGAGCGTTGATAAGCACGTTGACCGGCAGTGTGCCGCTCTTGGTTTCATCCACCTCGAATTCAACGTATGCCTCGGCGATCTGTGTGCCCTGTGCAATCGGGATATTCACGAAACGCAGACCCACGATCTGGGGATCGACCTTCCCCGGGTCCTCATAAGGGAATTCCAGGTCGCTGCTGGCCATATCCATAGCGCCGTTGTTGGGGCCGATTCGCTCTTCGACGTCATCCGCGCCATTGGCGATCCGGATGTCCACCGTCGCGGCCCGGGCCGTCTGGATGCCGACCAGCCCCAGCAACAAAACAAAAGAAACTAACAGAATCAATTTTCTACACATAATAGACCTCCTTCAAACGATACTATAAAGAGTTTGATTTGAATGGAACCGATCACTAATAACCGTCACCTTTCGATACACGTTTTGCTTGCCCAGGATGACTTAAAACGACTTGACGCTACCTCCTTTCTCGGTAATTCGGTACAATCAGATTAGCAGATTCTCCGATAGGCAAAGATCATAACTGCGAACCATCAGGCGTTCGATACTCCTGACTTCCGTTTGCATTCCAGAGGTGCCTATGTGTTATCTTTAAACACTTTCACCTTGCCGGAATGTAGGCATTCCTTCGCATACGCGCCAAAACTGGCACGAGCTTCACCAGGTTCATATATACCAGATTACCCACATTCGCGTCAAGACAAATCATCCGATGGTTTCTTCCGCTACATCGCTCGGCTGGAAGGCAACTTCGGGCAGTGCGCCGTGCATAGTGCCCGTCTTGCGGCCTGTGGAATCCTAATTCCCATGCTCAAGAACAGGGGTGGTGAGAATCGCGTGAGTCTGACGCCAGAAAGCCGATATTTATGATGAAAAACGCCATTAGAACCGTCCTTTACAGTTGTCGCCTGAGCACCTTATGCACTCGGCACGGGACGGGTTATCCGGGTTGCTTTCAAGAAATACTCGGGTCAGTCAGACATGTCTTTTCCTCTTCTTCGCGGTGCGGTTTCTTGTATAGATATGGGAGTTTACCTATAGATTTGCTCTAATATAGCTCCGATGCGTATTCCGAAGCGGCCTTTCTCTGTATCAAGCAGTTTCAGGCGATTTAAAGATTATTGAGGCAACGGCTCGATAGACAGTAAAGGCGGGCCGCTGTCGCCTTCTCTTAAGCAGGCGTGCAGAATATCCGGCCATCCGGCCTCGAACCGTGGTCTGCGGCGCCTCGCGATCGTGAGGTATGACCGCCTATTGAGATATCGGACCTTAAGGCCCGTGTCGTGCAGTGCCGTGCGCGATGGTGCGATGTACCGACGCGGCGCAGAATTCTGGAAAAAAAATTGAATTTTTTTCTTTGTTTGTCTTACGGTGATAACTTCATGCTTCGCAAGAAATTAAAGACATGCGATATGGATGTCCTCTGGCTGAATCAGGCAAAATGTCTTGACAGGATGAATGAGCGCCTGTTATACTTTTCCTTTTTAGTTTGTGCATGTGAACACAAGCACTAAGTTCTCATAAAGTAGGTTATGAAGTACCATCGAATTCCAGATGAGACCATCCGGCGGCTGGCGGGATATCTTCGCGCCCTGGTGTTCTCCTCGGAACAGGGCCGAGAGCGTATTTCGAGCCGGACTCTGGCCGACCTGGTCGGTGTCAATCCCTGGCAGGTGCGGAAAGACTTTTCCTATTTCGGCGATTTTGGCACGCGCGGCGTGGGCTACAGCGTTGAAAAGCTCACAAAACACATCAGGAAAATCCTCAAGCTCGACGTCGTGCAGAAAGCGGCTCTTGTGGGGGTGGGTAATCTGGGTTCGGCAGTTCTGGAGCATCCGGGTTTCGGCCTGTACGGATTTGATATTGCATTTGCATTTGACGTTGATCCCCGAAAGGTCGGCAGCAAGGTAAAAGATGTCGTGATCGAAGACGTCTCCAGTCTGCGGATGCTCAAAAGGCGAAAAGTAAAACTCGGGATTATCGCTGTTCCACGGCGAGCGGCCCAGGAGACGGCTGACAAGCTGGTTGAAGCAGGCGTCAAGGGGATCTTGAGTTTTTCGCCGCGATATTTAACGGTTCCCAAGAGAATCAAGGTCATTACTATCGATATCGCAATGGATTTGGCACGTCTGCCGTACTATATGTCCAGCGGCTGATCGCATGACTAAGCAGCCGGAAGCCGGCGTGGTCTGGGGGATGAGTAACACCGTTGTGTGGAATATGGCAAAGAGCCGTAATTGAGGCTTTCTTAATATCCAGGATTGTGCGATGAGTGTGAAAACGATAACGAAGGATAAATTTGCCGAGCTTGTCGGGGTGCTCATTGAGCAGGGAAATGTCATTGGAGTTCAGGCCAAAGGCGACCGGTTTGATTATGCGCCCCTGAAGTCGGAAAGAGACCTGCGGCTGGACTATGACGTAACGCTTCAGCCGCCCAAGAAGTATTTCCTGCCTCCAAAGGAAGTGCTGATGAGCTGCACGGTTGGCGGAGCGTACAAATCCGAGTGCCAGGACCAGCCTTTCATCCTGCTGGGTGTGCATCCGTACGACATGATTGGCATCAACCAGATGGACGAGCTATTCCGGCAGGACAACTACGACGTGCATTACATGACGAGGCGCAACAGCGCCACGATCATCGCCTGTGACGTGGTCAAACCCTCAGAAAACGTCTTTGCCTCGTCAATGGGAACCGCGGTTGTCCGGGAAGGATACGACATTCTGCTGACGGACATCGGGAACAGTTACGTGGCTGAGGCGGCGACGGAAAAGGGTCAGAAACTGCTGGCCAAAGCCAAGACGGCCGAGGCGGATGAGGCCGCACTTAAGAGCAGAGAGGCGGTGTGGGCCAGGAACAAAAAGGCTTTGAATCGGCACCAGCTCAAGTGCGATCCCAGTTATCTGCCCCGGCTTCTGAACAGGGCATACGACCACCCGGTTTGGGAAGAACGGGCCAAGACGTGTTTCTCCTGCGGGTCCTGCAACCTTGTGTGCCCGACGTGCTACTGTTTCAACGTGCAGGACGACGTAAGCTGGGACCGGAAGACAGGCGAACGCTGCAGGAAGTGGGATGGGTGCCTGCTCGACGGTTTCACAGAGGTGGCGGGGGGGCACGAGTTCAGGAAGCGCCGCTCCAACCGGTTCAGGCACAGACTTTATCGAAAGGCGAAATACGTGCCGGAGAAAATCGGGGGCCAGATCGCCTGCGTCGGCTGCGGGCGATGCGTCGGCGCCTGTCTGCCGGATATCGCCAATCCTGTCAGCCTGTACAATCGTTTGCTCGACGATCTGGGAATTGGATAGGACGTGAGCAACCAACAAGGGCATGTTTGCATGGTTAGGAGTCTGACGCATGGGTCAGCACTGTGCTGAAATGAAAGATATTTACCTGCCGCAGTTGGCGACGATCGAGAAGACCGAAGCCATGAATGCAACCGAGAGGTACCTGCGGCTTTCGATGGACGACGGCCCGTTTGACTACACCCCGGGCCAGTTCGTGGAAGTCTCGCTGGGCGGCATCGGCGAAGCGCCGATCACGATTAGCTCTTCACCCACCCAGAACGAGGGTTTCGAGCTGGTCGTCCGCAAGATCGGCAATGTCACTAATGCGATCCACAGCCTCAATCGCGGCGACAAGATCGGGATTCGCGGGCCGTTTGGCCGAGGAACGTATCCCGTCGAAGAAGCGAAGGGCCGGAATCTGGTTTTTATCTGCGGCGGTATCGGCCTTGTTCCGCAGCGGTCATTCATCAACTATGTCATGGACAACCGCGACCAGTTCGGCGAGGTGGCGATCCTGCAGGGTACCAAATGTTACGCCCTGCGGCTGTTCACCTCGGAAGTGGCCGCCTGGGAGAAACGCGGCGACGTCCATTTGCTGGAGACAATCGACCAGCCGGACGACTGCTGGAAAGGAAACGTCGGCGTGGTGACGGAGCTGATTCCCAGGGTGACGACGGATCTGAAATCGGCCGTCCTGCTGGTCTGTGGCCCGCCGGTGATGTATAAATTCGTGCTCATGGAGCTCGAAAAACGTCATGTGCCGCACGAGAACATATTCCTGAATCTCGAACGCAAGATGAAGTGCGGCGTAGGCAAATGCGGGCATTGCCAGGTGAACAATACGTATGTCTGTATGGATGGGCCCGTGTTTAGGTACTCTGATTTGGCGAAGATGCCGGAGGCGATTTGACGATGACCAAACCGCGTATTGCCATATTCGACTTTGCCTGCTGCGAAGGCTGCCAGTTACAGTTGGTCAACCTTGAGGAAGAGCTGCTGGACCTGGTCGGCGCAGCCGATGTGGTTGAATGGCGAGAGGCGATGAGCGAAAAGGGCGATGAGTACGACGTGGCGATTATCGAAGGATCCATCACGCGTCTCGAAGACGAAGAGCGCCTTAAGCTCATCCGCAGCCGGGCGAAGATCCTTATCGCCCTGGGTGCTTGCGCCACGATTGGCGGAGTGAACAAGCTCAAGAATAACTTCAACGACCTGGAAGAGGTCAAGAAGTGCGTGTACGGCAGGGACGCTAAGCGGCCCCACCTGGCGACGCAGCCGACCAAGAGCATCGACGAAGTTGTGCAGGTTGACTATTATGTGCACGGCTGCCCCATCGACCGGAAGGAATTCACTTACATCGTGCGGTGCCTGCTGATGGGCAAGGCGCCGGAGGTACCGAACCATCCGGTCTGCGTCGAGTGCAAGGCCAGGGGCAACCCGTGCCTGTGGGACTACGGCCAGGTCTGCCTGGGCCCGATCATTCGGGCCGGGTGCGGCGCCCGATGTCCATCGAACGGTTTTCGCTGCTTTGGCTGCCGCGGCTATATCGACAATCCGAACGTGGACGCGGCCAAGGACGTGATCGACAAGTACAACCTCACGGTGGACCATTTAAGAACGAAGATGATCCTTTTTGGCAGCGGGCAGGAGGCTACGACACATGCCTAAGACTGTTAATGTAAACGTGCACCACGTGACCCGGATTGAAGGGCATGGGAATATCGTCGTCCATGCCAAAGACGGCAAGGTCGAGAAGGTGCAGTGGCAGGTACCCGAGGCGCCGCGCTTCTTCGAGGCGATGGTGCGGGGACGCAGTTATCAGGATATTCAAACGGTGGTCAGCCGTATTTGCGGCATTTGTTCTATTACGCACTCGCTGGCTTCCACCAAGGCCGTCGAAAATGCGATGGGGATTGAAGTGTCTGAGCAAACCGATAAGCTCCGCATCCTGATGCACTACTCAGAGCAGCTCCAGAGCCATGTTCTGCACGTCGGCTACCTTGTCGCGCCCGACCTGTTCGGATTCCCGTCGGTGGTACCGCTGGCGGCCAAAGCTCCGGATGTCGTCAAGGCCGTCATTCGGCTGCACCGCCTGGCCAACGAGTGGTCGGATTTACTTGCCGGCCGCACGACTCATCCGGTGACGCTGGTGCCGGGCGGCCTGACCAGGATTCCGACGGCCCAGCAGCTTGTCGAGCTGCGCGAGAAGCTCGAGGGTTGCGTGACGGACCTGGCGGCGGTTGCCGAGACGGTTCTGTCCGTCGCGGAGATGATCCCCGCCTTCACGCGAGAAACGGAATACGTCTCGCTCAGACAGGACAATCCGTCCACTTACACGTTCTATCATGGCGACATTGCCTCCACCGATTACGACGGGACGGTCCCCGTCAATGACTGGAAAACGGTAGCCAACGAATACGTCAGCGATCAGTCAACGGCCAAGTGGACAAAGTGGCATCGTGACTCCTACGCCGTTGGGGCGCTGGCCCGATTCAATAATAACGGAGAGTTTCTCTCGCCGCTGGCCAAAGATGTGGCCAAGATGTTCGGCCTTCGCAAGGGCTGCTGCAATCCGTTTATGAACAGCATTGCTCAACTGGCGGAGGCCGTGCACGTGGTGGAGGTCAGCAAAGCTCTGATCGACGAACTTCTCACCAAGGGCCTGAAGGAAGAAAAAGTCCGTGTCAGCCCGAAAGCGGGCAAGGGCAGCGGCTGTGTTGAGGCGCCTCGCGGCATCTTGTTCCACGAGTATGAGTTTGACCGCAGGGGCAACTGCGTGGGGGCTGATATCTGCATCCCGACCGGCCAGAATCACGCCAATATCCAAAAGGACTTTGAGAAATTCGTGCCCGAGATACTGAGCGAAGGCGAAGATGCCGTCCGGCTCAAGCTCGAAATGCTGGTTCGCGCGTACGATCCGTGCATCTCGTGCTCGACGCACATGCTGAGCGTACAGTTCATCAGATAACTGGGCGGCTATGAAGAACCCCGTCGTAGTGCTTGGTCTGGGCAATCCGCTGATGGCGGACGAAGGAATAGGCATACACCTGATTGAACGGCTGGCGAAGACGGCGGCACAGTATCCCGGCGTCGATTTTGTTGACGCGGGAACAGCGAGTATATCGGTGCTGCATCAGATCGAGGGCCGGCGCAAAGCTGTTTTTGTCGATTGTGCATTCATGGACGAAGAGCCGGGCGTCCTGAAGCGTTTCACACCCGATGACGTCCGCACGACCAAGGTGCTGGCCGGACAATCGCTGCACGAGACGGACCTTCTTCGCGTTCTCAGCCTAGCTGAACAGCTCGACCAGGCGCCCGAAGAGGTCGTCATTTTCGGGATTCAGCCCGAGCGGATTGCGCCCAGCGAAGACCTCAGCGCCGCCCTTTCGAGCAGAATCGATGCTTACCTCTCGGAAATCCTCTCGGAGTTGCGTGCTTAGCCGGCGGTGAACGTGCGTCCGGCATACAAGCCCGCTTGCTCCCTTTGTCTTTGTCAGTGATTCCCCGGTTTAAACGTGCGTGAGTCGGAGGCCCTGAGCTGCGTGGCGAGAGCATCTTGCCCTTGTTCTCTTCCGCCGGCAAAGCCTGCCCCGAGCTTGTCGAGGGTGCCGGCGGGACGCAATGCCTTAGGTATCGCCACAAAGGGGTAATCGAAAAGAACAGGGGCCTATATCGAATGGCTCGATATAGGCCCCGAAATTACGCAAAACACTCCATTGGTACCGTGGCACGGCCATCTTGGCCGTGTTTTCACGGGCTGGAAGCCCGTGCCACGAATCAACGTCCGTTACGGAGCGGTCCGTGGCCGGTACAGGCCCACGTCGTCGATGTAAACCTTCCCTGAACCGCCGGGCGTTGTCATATTGCCTCGCGTGCCCAGGCCGATGGCAATCCGGTCCACGTTGGCCAAATTGATGCCCTTACCGGAGAAGGCCGACAGAGGGATTACCCACTCCGTCCAGGTACTGATCGTCGCAGCCGCCGGATCAGGATGGACCACGACTGCCGGCTGCCCCGTAGCATTGGACAGCGCCACGTACAACGGCTCGGCCGCGTTGCTGGCGATACCGATGTCCTGGTGCGCCCACTGCCCGCTGACCGCGCCGGTAATCGTCACGTTCGAGAACTTGGCCTGGCACGTCAGGGCTGCGTCATGACTGGTCAGCGCCAATCCGACATAAACGAGTGAACCCATCGAGATGGCCGTCCACGTGTCGCCTGTGACCGGCGACCACGTTGTCCCGTTGGCCGAATGGGAGACCGTGAACCGGCCGGCGGCGTCTCGCTCCAGCTTGACCCAGTACGGCGCGGTAACGCCGGTCTGGTTCACGCTATAGCTGGCCGTATCGGTATCGACGCGTCCCTGTGAGGCGACGCCGCTGCCCGGCGTCACGCACGCAAAGGCGTGCTTCGAGCCCGGGTCCAGCGTCTCGCGAATCATCACGCCGGCCTTGGCCCAGATGTTGGTGTTCTGAACACTGTCAACCCGCGCCACTATCGAGCCGGCGCCGGTGAGCATCTTGTACGCAAAGTGGAACTCGTCGGCCGTGCCCCAGATATCCGTGCCGGAGGCGGTCATCGTGAAGGTCCCGACCGGGGCCTCCGTGAAGCTGCCGACGGACGCTGCATGGCCTCTGAACCACACTGATAGCTCGCCCACGCCGTACTTGGTCCAGTCGCGAGGAGCGGTCAGGACCTTCTCGGTCTCTGAGTACTTGGCAAAGCCCTGCTTATTGTTGTTGTAGGAAATCGGCATCGACTTGCCGCCACTGTGAACAATGGTTTCCTCGGTGTACGAGGCGGTGTTCTCGTCGCCGACGGCCGCACCGCTGCCGTTGCCGGCAAAGTACGGCGGAACACCCGGCGCGCCATAGCCAAGCCCATCGTGCCACGTGTACCAGAGCTGGTTGTCCTTGGCGTCGTAGCTCTCGAAGTCCTCCACGATCAGGTGGTCGGCCACCGTGAAGGTCCAGATGCCGCCCGTGCTGACTGTTCCATCGGTATTGAACTCATCGACACGCCAATAATACGGCCCAGTGCCCCAATCGATGGTCTCGGTCGGTGTATAGCTGGCGGTTGCCTTGCGGCCTCGATAGACACCCGACGCGTCGGAGGCGCCGGCCGTCTGCACGGCAGCCTTATCCAGACCGAGGTACACATCGTGCTGCGAAGCCTTGTCTCCAGGCGACCAGGTCAGCGGCTGCTTGGCCCGTTCGACGTCCACGACGGCGCCGTTGCTCGGGCTGGGATTCCAGGCCAGCAGGGGATCGCCTCGGGTCAGTTGCACAACCTGCTCGGCCGTCAGCGCTGCGTTATAGAAGCGAGCGTCATCCACCGCGCCAATATAGAAGTCGCTGGCGGTAGTGTCGTCCCACTCCTGCCCTATCGACCAGCGTGTTATCGAGGTCAAGGAGAAGCTGCTTGAGTAATTAGCTCGCTCAACTCCGTCGACGTATATATATCCCGTTGACCCGCTTCTGACGTACGTCAGCATGTGCCACTCGCCGTCGTTGATAGCAGGAGGGTACTGTTCGTCGGCAGTATCCCACCTGTAAGGATTCCCACCTTGAACGCCAAACAACAAAGCGTAATCGCTGGCGCTGGTATTGGCGGCGAACACGTTCCCCTCACCCGCCTGCGTGGTCTTGATCCATGCACTGAGCGTGATGTTGGTGCTCGTGATGTCATTAACAACGCCGTCGATTACGACGTAACCGCTGCCACTCAATTCTACGGCGCTGCCCATGATTCCCTCGATCCACTTCGCGTCGCCTCGGAGCGTGCCGTCGTTGCCGTGTCCGGAGAAATCAAGGGCCTTCGTGCCAAATCCTTCGTCAAACTTCCACCAGCCGATAAGCGTCGGATCGGTGATTTGTATATCCGGGATGGTGCTGAAGCTCCAGACATCGCCCTTATGCGTGACGGCGCCGTCGAACTCATCGACTCGCCAGTAATACGTCGTGTTCTTCACCAGAGAAGCCGGCTTGTAGGTTGCCAGCGCCTGAGGCACGCCTCCGGTGGCATTGGTTACCGTATCGAGGTTCGTGCCGAAATAGACATAGTGCATCTTCGCACCGAAGCCCGGCGTCCAGCTCAGAGTGGCGTCCAAGGCGATGTACTTGGCGCCGTTGGCGGGATTGGGGTTGTAGGCCTTCTTGGGCGGAACCGTAAAGCTCCAGACAGGCCCTGCGTATTTCGTACCGCCGGCCTCGACCTCATCGATCCGCCAGTAGTACGCCGTGCCCGGAACCAAGCCATCCGGATAGGGGTATCCCGGGAAGCCGGCAATGTAGAACGTCCCGGCCTGATTGCCCCGGAAGGCGTCGCCGGTGCCGTTGGTTACGTCGTCCTTGTTGTTGCTGAAATAGACGTCATGCGAGACGGCTGTCTCTCCCGGCGTCCAGGTCAGGCTCACCCACGTATCGGGGTACAGTGAGCCGTCCGCGGGGACGGGACTTGTCGCATATTTGCTGGAATACTCGACATGAAACGCAAGCGTATTCGCAGCCGCCAGAATACTTCGAATAGCAGTGGATTTATTGTCGGGATCATCCCCGATGATTAGCGCCATCGCGTTGCCGCTAACCCAGCCGGACTGATTTACCAACTCCTGTACAACGGGTGAGAGATTCGGCGTCTGCTGGGCGGGAGTACGCGCGCCGCTCACCCAATCCGGTATATTGCTCCACTTGACGTGCACTGACGTCCTCGGGGCTGACGATATGGATCGGGCGGCTGTGAAAGCACCAGGATTCGCCTCCAGCTTACCCCAGATAGCAAGATTAACAACTGAACCAGTCAGTTTCTCATTATCCGCGGTGAACTGCATCCAGGCATTCGTTATAGTCGCGCCTTTGGGGACCTTGACATTCAGAAAGCGAAAACCCACTAATTGCTGATCCGACGGTGGGGGGCCTGCACTCTCATAGACCAATTCCAGGTCGGAACTGCCCGCATCCATATTGCCGGTGCTAAGTTCCTCTTCGATACCCTCGCCGCTTGGGATATCCACCACTACGGCGCCGAAGGACGTGTTTGCACCCGCCAGAGCCAGTATGAGGGCGAAAGAGGTTAATAGAGCTAACTTTTTACACATGACAATCCTCCACACAAAAAAATGTAGGAATCTTATGCTTTGATCACAAGCCAAAGCCCTTGGCAATCAGTCGCACTGTTGCCACACTCAAATTAAAATAACAGCCGCTCCCGGTGAATCTCTCGAGATGTGACGCCACCTCCTTCCTTCAAAGGCCCAAAACGAGCAGTTACTCAGCCAAACGCGGCGGATCTAACCTGGCCGCCTGCATATAACCAAACCGCAGCCTCTTAAAGCACTTTATTTATACCAGATTCCCTCACCTGCCGTCAAGAAAAAATGCCGGAAAAAACGAAAACGGACCACTGTTGCAGGCGCCTGTCCGGCCGCACGATAAGGCTAATCAAACAACCGGGGCCTATACCGAATAGCTCGATATAGGCCCCGAAATTACACAAAACACTTCGTTGCTATGAGTTAGTCGCCCATCGCTGAACGACTCATCACAAACAGCAAACGTCCGTTACGGAGCGGTCCGTGGCCGATACAGGCCAATGTCGTCGATGTAAATCTTCCCTGAACCGCCGGGCGTTGTCATATTCCCTCGCGTGCCCAGACCGATGGCAATCCGGTCCACATTGGCCAGATTGATGCCTTTGTCGGCAAACTTCTGCAGGGGGATGACCCACTCGGTCCAGGTGCTGACCGTCGCGGCGGCTGGATTATCGTGAACTACGACCGCCGCCTGCCCTGTGGCATTGGACAGCGCCACGTACATCGGCTCGGCCGCGTTGCTGGCGATACCGATGTCCTGGTGCGCCCACTGCCCGCTGACCGCGCCGGTAATCGTCACGTTCGAGAACTTGGCCTGGCACGTCAGGGCTGCGTCATGACTGGTCAGCGCCAATCCGACATAAACGAGTGAACCCATCGAGATGGCCGTCCACGTGTCGCCTGTGACCGGCGACCACGTTGTCCCGTTGGCCGAATGGGAGACCGTGAACCGGCCGGCGGCGTCTCGCTCCAGCTTGACCCAGTACGGCGCGGTAACGCCGGTCTGGTTCACGCTATAGCTGGCCGTATCGGTATCGACGCGTCCCTGTGAGGCGACGCCGCTGCCCGGCGTCACGCACGCAAAGGCGTGCTTCGAGCCCGGGTCCAGCGTCTCGCGAATCATCACGCCGGCCTTGGCCCAGATGTTGGTGTTCTGAACACTGTCAACCCGCGCCACTATCGAGCCGGCGCCGGTGAGCATCTTGTACGCAAAGTGGAACTCGTCGGCCGTGCCCCAGATATCCGTGCCGGAGGCGGTCATCGTGAAGGTCCCGACCGGGGCCTCCGTGAAGCTGCCGACGGACGCTGCATGGCCTCTGAACCACACTGATAGCTCGCCCACGCCGTACTTGGTCCAGTCGCGAGGAGCGGTCAGGACCTTCTCGGTCTCTGAGTACTTGGCAAAGCCCTGCTTATTGTTGTTGTAGGAAATCGGCATCGACTTGCCGCCACTGTGAACAATGGTTTCCTCGGTGTACGAGGCGGTGTTCTCGTCGCCGACGGCCGCACCGCTGCCGTTGCCGGCAAAGTACGGCGGAACACCCGGCGCGCCATAGCCAAGCCCATCGTGCCACGTGTACCAGAGCTGGTTGTCCTTGGCGTCGTAGCTCTCGAAGTCCTCCACGATCAGGTGGTCGGCCACCGTGAAGGTCCAGATGCCGCCCGTGCTGACTGTTCCATCGGTATTGAACTCATCGACACGCCAATAATACGGCCCAGTGCCCCAATCGATGGTCTCGGTCGGTGTATAGCTGGCGGT
>Ga0210377_10001900_pt1 | contig 18647 bp, 13 predicted proteins | sample PLM4_65_b1redo_FD_155480 | JGI IMG/M metagenome (GOLD analysis project Ga0210377, IMG submission 155480) | Groundwater sediment microbial communities from an aquifer in East River, Colorado, USA - PLM4_65_b1 redo | ecosystem: Environmental > Terrestrial > Soil > Riparian zone | place: USA: East...
TTGGGCGTGGGGCTGGGTGTGGTCGGCAGGCCCTTGTATTGCTCGGGCCACTCGATGCGTATCTGGTACCGTGCACGCATGCGGGCCTGGGCGTCGTCGCGTGCCTTGTCGCGGCGGGCTTCGATCCAGTCCGAACGCAGCTTGTCGCGCACGTCTTCGAGCGCCGCGTCGCGGCCCGGCTCGGTTTCGATCACCAGCACGAGATGCTGGCCGAAGGGCGAGGCGACGGGACCAAACCAGCCGGCGCCCTGGTGCGCGAAGACTGCGGCCGCAAAATCTTCGCCGAACTGGTTGGCGGCGCCCTGCTCCGTCGTGAGCGGCATCGCGGCGGGCAGCATGGAAGGATCGCCCAGTTTTTCGGGATCGGCGCCGGCCTTCAGCTTCACAAGCAGAGCTTCCGCGTCAGCACGGGCGCTCTGCCCACGCCTGTCCGCGCTCGCCAGCACTTGGCGGATCGCGCGGCGCTCCGGCAGGCGATACCGGTCGGCGTTCTCGGCGAGCCAACCCTGCAGCTGGCCTTCGGTAGGCGCTTCGCTGGCGGTTGCATCCTCGACCAGGAATTCCAGCTTCTGCCGCATGCGGCGGCGTACAATGGTGTCGTCGGCGTCGAGGCCCATGGCGACGGCCTCGCGGTAGTCGATCTCCTCGATGATGTAATCGTCCACCAGGGTTTCAAGTTCGGCGCGGCTGGGCAGATGGCCGGCAAGGAGTAGATAGCTTTCGATGATCTGGCCGATCTGGCCCTGCGAGATAACGACCGTATCACCCGCGGAGCCGCGGTCGGACCCGTTGATCAGGCTATTGGCGCCGAACAGCACGACACCGATGGCGAGAAAGTGCAAAAGCGGCTCACGGACGGCCCGCTTCAGTATTCCTGCAAAACGCGACGCCAGTCCCGCCGCCACGTCATGATGCTTTCGTCGGTATGAACCAGATCGGCGAGGTGTAAGCGCGTTCCTGGATGGTCTTTTCGAGATGCGGGCTGGGCTCGACGCCTGCACGGATCGCATCCCACGTCGACCAGCGGCAGGTCGGGTTCTCGATCACGCGGGCATAGTAGAATGCGTTCTGTTTTGGATCGAAATCGGGATCGTTCCAGCTAGAGCTCAGTTCGGCATCGCCCTTGTCCTGCGGGATCGCACAGGTCTTGATGTCGATCGTCGCGCCATTGTCTGCGCAGCGCTGGCTTTTGGGATCGACCTTGCCGCCATCCGAGCAGGCGACGTCGAACACTTTCTCGAACGCCTTGCCCTTGGCGTCGGTCCATCCCTTGACGATTTGGACGCGCTGCAGCGGGGCCGAACGGGCATCGCGCATCGCCATGACCAGGAAGTCGGGCTTGCCATCCGCCTTGCCGACGAGATCGCCGCCCATCGGCACACCATTGGCATAGGCTGCTTTTACGCCGTCGTCGCTGGTGAGCTGGGTTCCGGCGAGGCCGTAGCCGGCAAAGAAACGTACGCGGATGCGCGGACCGGTGGTGGCGAAGGTCTCTTTCCGGCGCAGCGCGCCGTAGATCGCTTCGCGGGTATTCTGCTCGGCCCACACGCCGGTGAGACCCGACGCGCCCCAGGTGGAGAAGCGCTGAATTCCGTCTGGGACCTTGTAGGTAGCCCAAGTCTGCCCCTTCGGCGGAGCCGAGCCGCGCAGTTCCGGCGTAGCATCGCGGATGCCGACTTTCGAATAGTAATTATCTTCCTCGTAAGTGCCGGCGGCGTTGTGGCTGTCGCTGCTGCCGACCATGCCATACTTGTACGGGTTGACGCCGGTCTTCGCTTCGATCTCCAGGCCATCCTTTAGCGCTTCGCGGACATAACCGCCTTTGAACTTGGTCACCTTCTTGGCCTGGCCGATATACCACTCCATGATCTCGAAGCCGGCGAACTCGTCGTTCGGCGACAGGAGCGGGTGCGTCTCCGACGTTCCCTTGACCTGCGTGACTTCGGCCAGCGGCTCGTTGCGCGCGCGCAGCTCGGCCCAGGCCCGGTCAACCGGCTTGCCGTTCCACATCGTGCGCTCGAACATCGTGCCGTCCGAACCGTTGGAGTTGTGCGGGATGACCAGCGAGTCGATGCCCTGGGTGCGCTGCGTGTCGAGCCACTTCCAGAGATCCTCAGGGTTCTGCGATTCCAGCGCGGAGAATGGCTGATCGGGAACCTTGTCTCCGGCGAAGATGACATTGCGATGGAGGTTGCGGCCGCCAGGCGCGGAGGTGAATTCGTAGGCGACCAGCGATGTAAACTTGCCGGGCTCATAGGCGCGTTTTGCGGCGTCGATTGCTTCGGTCCACGCTGTCTTGACTGTGCGCAGGTCGGCGTATTCTGGCATGCGTTGGCCCACGTTGAGCGTGTCTGCGAAGCGGCGAAAGGCGGTGTTGACGGCGACCTGGTCGGTCGAGAACAGCTCCTTGGCGTAGGGCACGCTGGCATAGGGGTCGCCTGGTGTGTTGATGGCGGGCAGCACGCCCAGATATTCGGAGTGGTCGGTGACGGCGAGGAAATCGAGCGGGCCGCTGTTCAAGTGGAGGTCAAAACCCGCAGCGTGCTTGATCGTGCCGCCTTTGGCATAGGCGTACGCGTCGTCCGGCGAGGCGCGCACGTTGAAGATGTAGGCGTCGAACGAGTTGCGCGTGTGCAGGTGGAGATCGCCGAAATAGACGTTTCTCAGCAGGTTGGGCGCGGGCAGATCAGTGGTTGGCGCTGCGCTGGTGCTCTGCTGGCGGCCGGGGGCGGCCGCTTGCTGTCCGTTGCATGCAGCAGCAAGCGCTGCAAGGCTGACCACAATCGCAAGGCGTTTCATGGCTGTCTCCACCCGATCGGGCCGGACAAGCGCGCCGGCCTTCTTGTTACCGTCCGGTACAATTTGTACGACTGAGCGCCCCACGTCCAGCCGGACTAGAAGGACAACACAATGAGCGCCGCTGAAACCTACCGCATCATCGGCGGCCTTGGATCGCCCTATTCAATGAAGATGCGCGCGATCATGCGCTATCGCCGCCTGCCCTATCAATGGCAGCCGTTGGGGCCAGACACGGAAACGGTGCTCAAAAACGTCAAGGCGCCGGTCATTCCGGTGATCCAGTACCCGTCCGGCGAATGGCGCAACGATTCGACTCCGATGATCTACGAACTGGAGCAGCGCCACGCCGAGCGCTCGATCGTGCCGCCCGATCCAGCGGATGCTTTCCTCGCCGCGCTGCTTGAAGACGTGGGCGACGAGTGGGCGACCAAGCTGATGTTCCACTATCGCTGGTTCTATCCGGAGGACCAGAAGGCGCTGTCGACCTGGCTGGCCTTCGACCGCTTCCGGGGCGGCGGAGCGGACCAGATTGCCAAGTTTGCCGACTATTTCCGGTCCCGGCAGATGGGACGGATGGCGCTGGTCGGCTGCACTCCTGGAAACGCGCCGCTGATCGAAGAGACGATGCGGCGACTGTGCGCGATGTTGGAAACGCACGTGACCGAGACGGCGTTCTGGTTCGGAAGCCGGCCATCCCTTGCCGAGTTCGCATGGATGGGACAGTTCTCGCAGCTTGCAGTCGACCCGACGCCAGAAAGGCTGATGCGAAAGATCGCGCCGCTGACGTTCCGGTGGCTGGCGCGAATGGACGATCTGTCCGGCCACGAGGGCGAGTGGCGCAAGCCGGGAGAGCAACGGGCGCCGATTGTGGAGAAGATGCTGGCGTTCGCGGGCGAGGTCTATTTCCCGTTCCTGCTGGCCAACGAGCGAGCGACCGCTGCAGGCAAGGAAACATTCTCCTTCACCGCGCTCGGCATGCCGTACGAACAGGGTGCGTTCAGGTATCAGCTCAAGTGTCTCGAGGCGCTGCGGACTCGCTATGCGGGATTGCCCGACGCCACGCGTAACGGTCTCGATTCGCTTCTGGAGCGGACTGGCTGTCTGGCTCCCCTCAAGGGAAATGGCAGTCCGTGATCGTTGCTCAGTAAAGGTCGGCTAAGCAACCAGTCGACGCCCTCGTCAGATTCCGAAGCAAAGGATTGCCCCGCAGGGGCTTCCGGCGTTATCGTTATATATAATAACGATAGAAATCGCTTTGGGAGGCTGCTATGTCCGTCGACTTCCGAGGTCATCCGCTGTTTCCGGAAGGATTCAACAGCCCGACTCGCTTCGAGGCTGAGGTCTATGATTGCGAGGTCGAGGGCAAGCTACCTTCGGACCTGCACGGCACGTTCTACCGGCTGCAGTGCGACTTCGACTATCGGCCGCCGATGAATGACTGGGGTTCGGGCTTCAATGGCGACGGGCATGTCAGCAGTTTCCGTTTCGCCAACGGCTCGGTCGATTACATCGGCAAGTATGTGAAGACCGACCGCCTGCTGGCTGAGCGCAAGGCGCGCAAGCGGCTGTTCGGTGTCTATCGCAACCGGCTGACCGATGACCCCAGCGTACGCGATGTCGATCGCGGCGCGGCCAACACCCACATCTACTGGCACGGCGGCAAGCTGATGACCCTCAAAGAGGACAGCCTGCCCTATCTGATCGACCCGCACACGCTGGAGACGCACGGCCGCTACGACTTCGATGGCAAGTATAAAGCGACCAGCATGTCGGCCCATCCGAAAATCGATCCAGTGACCGGCGAGATGATCGCCTATGGCTATCAGGCGAAGGGCGACCTGTCCGACGATATCGCCTGCTACTTCATCGACAGGACCGGCAAGGTCACGCACGAGGTGTGGTTCAAGGCGCCCTATGTCGGCATGGTCCACGACATAGCCATCACCCGAAAATACATCCTCTTTCCCGTGGTCGCGATGGTGACCAGCAAGGAGCGCCTCGAAGCTGGAGAGCCGATGTGGGAGTGGAAGGCCGAGTATCCCACCATGGTCGGCGTGCTGCCACGTAACGGCGACGCCAAGGATGTGCGCTGGTTCAAGGGACCGTCGCGCAACACGCTGCACTTCCTCAATGCGGTAGACATCGGCAACAAGATCCATATGGACCTGCCGGTTTCCGACACGCGGGGCGCGCCCTCGCGCTTCAAGCGCTGGATCTTCGACATGAAGTCGAAGAACGACGCGTTCGGCGAGGAGGTAATTGCCACGCCCAATGGCCCGCTGATCCGGATGGACGACCGGTTCTGCTCGCTGCCGTACAAGTATGCCTATGCCGGCAATAGCGACCCGACCAAACCGTTCGATGAGACGCGCGTTCCCAACATGCGCCGGCGGCCCAATAACACCTATCAGCGCGTCGATGTGACTACCGGCAAGACCAGCGTCTTCTACGTCGGCCCGGTGCAGGGCCTGCAGGAGGCCTGCTTCGCGCCACGCTCGGCCAATGCGCCGGAGGGAGACGGCTACATCCTGGGCGTCGCCAGCAACTATGCCGAAATGTGTTCGGAGCTGGTGATCGTGGATGCGATGCGGATGGAGGAAGGGGCGGTTGCGACTGTGAAGCTGCCCTTCCGCCTGCGCAGCGGCACGCACGGCGCCTGGATGCCGTTCACCGATTTGCCCTTCGCGTGAGCCGGGAGAGCGCCATGACGGACAAGTCTTCTCTCTCGTTCAGCCGCAGGCAGGCGCTTGTCGGCGTCAGCGTAGCAGCGTTCGCCGCAGGGATTGGCGCGCCTTTGGCGTCCGCCTCGCCGGCGCTGGTTCCGCCAGTAAATCCCGGGCCTGGACTGACCGACATGACCGGGCACGTGCCTGCCTATAATGCTCCAATCGGTTTCGGGCGAGCAACCACTTCGGCGGCGTTCGTGGCTGACCCGCATGATCTCGTCTTCGCCTAAGGCTTAGGAACTCCCATGAGAGTCTGGTTCGCCGCAGCCGCCTTTGCCTTGTCGGCGGCTGTCTCATGCACGTCCACGCCCACGCCGAACGATCCCGCTCTCGATGCGCGTCTCGACCGGCTGGAAGCCGAGATCGGCCTCGCCGAGGACATGGCCGCAATCAAGAAACTGCAACGCGCCTACGGCTACTATCTCGACAAGGGCCTGTGGGCCGACCTAGCCGAACTCTTCGCGGACGATGCGCAGGCGAATTACCCCGCCGGCGTCTTCATCGGCAAGGCCAGCATCCGTGAGCACCTGTTCAGGAATTTCGGCCCGGGCGAGATCGGCCTCGGCGACAACCGGCTTTACAACCACACCGTGATGCAGCCGGTGGTGCATATCGCACCGGGTGGTCAGACCGCCCAGGGCCGCTGGCGCGCCTTCGTAATGATGGGGCGGTATGGCTCGTCGGCGAGCTGGGCCGAGGGCATCTACGAGATCGGTTATGTGAAGGATGCAGGCGTCTGGAAGATCGCCAAGCTCGACTATCACTCCGGCCTCGGCGCCTCCTACGACACCGGCTGGAGCAAGGCGCGCGAGACGCCGGCTTCTGCCACGCCCGCTGCTCCCCGCGTCCGCAATCTTGCCCACCCGGCCGACCAGCCGCGCAGCACCGATTGCGGCGGTTTTCCCAAGGTCTGCATCGCGCCATTCCACTACGCCAACCCGGTGAGCGGCGGAGGGGGTCACGCCTGGCGGGCGCCGGCGCTGCCGATCGAGGCGCCCGTCATTTCCTCTTCGATCCCCGCCCGCGATCGCGCGGCCGATCTCGCTCATCGCGCCGAATTGCTGGACGACGCGCAGCTGATCGAGACCCTTATCAGCATCTATGGCTACTACATCGATCGAGCGCAGTGGGACCAGGCAGCCGAACTTTTCACCGACAAGGGCACGCTGGAGATGGGACTCGGCGGCGTCTATGCCGGCAAAGATCGCATCCGGAGCTTCCTCGCCCTGCCGGGCAGCTCACGCGACGGATGGCTCAACGATCACATCCAGTACCAGACCATCGTCGACGTAGCGCCGGATGGCAGATCAGCGCGCGCGCGCAGCCGCGAGCTGGCCATGACCGGCGAGTTCGGCGGCAAGGGTCAATGGAGCGAAGGCGTCTATGAGAACACGTTCGTCAGGGCAGGCGGCGTGTGGAAGATCGCTTCGCTGAAATTCTATCCGACCTTCATCACCGACTATGACGAGGGCTGGGGCAAGAGCGCCCTGCCGCCACCGGGGCCCAGCGCAGCGCTGCCTCCAGACCGGCCGCCGACCGAGACCTACGAAATCTATCCCAAGGCGCATGTGCCGCCGCTGCACTTCGCCAATCCGGTTACAGGCAAGCCGACGCAATATCCCAAAGACATGTCGGCGCCCGTCCTGCCGCGCGAGGCGGCGTATCACCCGCCACATCCTTCGGCTGAAAAGCTCGATGCATTGCTGACCGAGGCCGAGCGTGACGTAACTCGCGTCAAGGACCGGCACGAGATCGAGAATCTCGAAAACGCCTATGGCTATTATCTCGACAAGAGCCTGTGGAACGAACTCGCCGACCTGTTTGCACCTTCGGGCTCAATGGAGCTGGCGCAGCGCGGGGTCTATGTCGGGCGCGAGCGGGTGCGCGGTTTCCTGCCCACTGTGTTCGGCCAAGAGGGCCCAAAAGACGGGCGGCTCGGCAACCATCTTCAATGGCAGCCGGTCATCCATGTCGCCGACGACGGCAGGACGGCTAAAATCCGCATTCGCCTGGTCCAGCAGATGGGCCAGTACGGCGAGCGCGCTTCATGGGGCGGGGGCATTTACGAGAACACGGCGGTGAAAGAGGACGGGATCTGGAAATTCCAGTCCGTCCACATGTTCAACACGTTCACGGCAGACTATGCTGGCGGCTGGGCCAAGAATCCGGGCCGCCGTGTGCCGGGGCCAAGCACCGCCAGCCCGCCGGACAAGCCGCCCACTGTCACGTTCGAGATGTTCCCGAAAGTCTACGACATCCCCTACCACTACCGGAATCCGGTCACCGGTCGGTAAAGCAGCCGGTACGATCAGTCATTCGCCGTGGCAGCTGCGTGAATGTCGAACAGCTCAGTCAGGTGAGCGTTCGCGAATTTGGCGACGGGGTCGACGCTGTCGCGCACGGAGCAGAAGCGCGCCGCGCGTGGGTAGAGTGCATGCAGATCGGCAGTGGTGAGCGTGTGGCGTTTCGCCCAGTGCGGGCGGCCGTCGTGGGCGCGAAAGATCTTCTCCGCCTCCGCAAATAAGTCTCGCCAGGCCATGCGCGCATACTGGTGCATGGAAATCGAGGCGCCCTCACGGCCATTGAACGGGCTGAGCCAGATGTCATCCGCCGCGACCAGCCGGAACTCGAAGGGGAACGTCACCGGCAGCCGCTTTTTCCGGATCCATGCAATGACTTCGCGAAGCGCGGGCCAGCCGTTCGCGCGCGGCAGCTCATATTCCATTTCCTCAAACTTCACCGTCCGCTCGGACGGGAAGATACGATAGGCCGGCCCGACGCGACGCCTCTTCAACTCTTTTGGCAATAGCCGCTTCTGCATGAATGATGTGAGGAACGGCATGGCGGTGCAGATATCGCAGACGCGCCGGAACGCCTTGTCGTCCATGTCGGACTGCTCCCGCATCTCGCCTTCCGAGGGCTTGGGATGGAGGATCTTGAGCATGGCGAGATCGGCATAGGGAAAGACGAAGAATTCGACATGTCTGTTTTCGGCGGCGAGGTCGCCCCAGCGTTCCGCGATTTCATCCAGCGGATAGACCTCAAGACGTTCCTCGAGATGATAGGCTGGCAGGACGTCGACCTCGATCTGCGTCGCCACGCCCATCAATCCGACAGACAAGCGTTGGGCCTCAAAGAGTTCGGGACGCTCGGACGGACTGCAGGTTACGATGGAACCATCGTGCGTCATCAGGCGAAAAGCGCGTGCGAAGGTAGACAGTGAGCCGAGTGTGGCGCCAGTTCCGTGCGTGCCGGTTGCGATGGCGCCGGCAAGCGCCTGCGGGTTGACGTCGCCTTGATTGCCGAGAGAAACGCCTTTTTCCCACATCTTGCCGGTAAGCTTCGCGAGACTCATTCCTGCCGGCGCCCAGAGGCGGTTGCCGCCGGCGCTCAACTCGATCTCGCCCTCCATGTCGGCGAGCGAAAGCAGTGTTCCGTCCGTCTCGCACAACGGCATGAAGGAATGGCCCGCGCCAACGACGCGCACCTTGCGCGCCCGGCGCACCAGTTGCGCCAACTCGGCCACCGTGCGTGGCCGGGCGATCTCCGCCGGCATGGCCGAAACACTTCCCGACCAATTCGACCACGAAGCCATCATTCATCCTCGAGGCGGGCGCTTGCGAGCAGGACCGCTGCTTCTCGGAATATCTCGTCGCGCGGAATGCGATCCTCCTCGTTCAGCATTTCATCGATGGCGTAGCCGTACTCCACTGTCATCCGAAGGCGCCGCCATAGCGCCTTGCGGCTCACATTCGGAAGCAGCGGCGCATAAACTTCGAGCATCACATCCGTGACTTCCCGGTGAGATTCAACGCGAACATGCGCGAGTTGCGGCACCGCACGCAGCGCGCGCTCGATCCAGACGCCGCCCGGTTCCGTGCTGGTTACATCGGCTGTCGCCCGCAGGAGATCCTCGACGTGATCGCCCAGCGCCTGCAGTCCGCCGGCCTTGTGGGTTTCGAGCCAAGCATAAAGCGCCGCGTTCTGCCGCTCCATCAGCCGATGGCCCAGCGCTTCCAGAATCGCATACTTGTCCTTGAAATACCGATAGAGCGCTGCAGGCGAGACGCCCGCCCGCGACGCGATCATATTGGTGGAGATGCGCTCGATCCCAACCTCGCTCAGCAATTCGCCGGCAATGTCGAGCAGGCGGTCGCGCGTTTGCACGGCCCGGTCCTGTTTGGGCGAGGCGCGTAGCGCCGAAGCCGGCGCCTTCCGCTTGTCCCGCTTGATTGCAGGCATTGTCTACACTCTCGCTTGCGCCGTGCGGGGCCGAATCTGATGAAGACCGAACGTTATCAGCACGGCCGCCACAAGACAGGCGCCCCCAAACGCCAATGCGCCGCGCGAATCCACATCAGTAACCAGCATCGAGGCGAGAAACGGTCCGAAACTGCAGCCCAGGAGCTGGCCGCCGCCGATCAGCACGGCGGCGCGGCGCGTGGGGTCCGCTTCGATCACCATGGGCACTAGGAAAGGCAACACGAAAAGCCAGAGGAAACCGAATGCGCCGGACAGGGCGAGGAACATCTCGGGGCCGGGCAGCGACGCGAGGCCAATCAGCACGGCGACATTGAGCAGAGCGCAAGCGATGACGGTCCAGAGCCAGTTTACCTTGCCCGCCAGCAACGTCGCGGCGGCGCCGCCGGCAACCTGGCAGGCCAGCGATATCGAGACAGCCGCCCCTGTGATTCCAGGGTCATGGCCCGCCTGCTTTGATAGCGGTTCGGTATAGACCCAGACGCCAATGGTGAAGGCTGAATAGAGGAACGCGGCGCCGAGCGCTATCCAGCCGCGCGCGCCTGGAAGCGATCCGTTGCTTTCGGTTTTTGGCAGAGGCGCATAGCTGCTTGGCAAGGCGAACGCGGCAAGCGCCGTGACGACGCAGAATCCGGCAAGCGCCATCCATCCGCCGTCGGCGCCAAAAGCCGGCGTCACCGTTGCGGACAACGCGGTCGCCATCACGAACTGCGCCAGCGTCTGTACGGTGAGATAGACGCCCGACCACCGCGCAGGCGTCGGCGAGCGCGCGATCAGCGCCACCGTGATCCACATCAGCACGCCGCTGGGAATACCGGCCGCTCCGCGCATGAGCGTTATCATGTCGCCTTGAACGAACGGCGTCGCCGCGTCGATCGCCGCGAGCAGCAGCGCCGCCACGACCGCCATCAACTTCAACCGCGCCGGCTTCAGCGCCGCGCCAGCCAGGAAGGCGGCGATGCCTATGGCAAGCAATTCCGCGGTCGCCGCCTGCCCCAGCTGCGCCGGAGACAGCCGTCCCTCGTGCTCCAACGTTCCCAGCAGCAACGGCTGGAGTCCGGCGATCATGATCCCGGTGACGCCCACGAACATGACCGCCGAGAACTCTATCCGCGTCGGCCGCGGACCAATCCATTCTCCGACATGCGTTTCGGTCATGTCAGATCAATAGTTGAACCGAGCATAAACGCCAGCCGTCTGTCGGGCCCCCACGCTGAAGAGATCGAAACCAAGGCCTTCGATCGGGATGATGTCGCTGATATTGGTTTCACCGAAGACGTTGCGCCCGAAAATACCGAACTCCGAGCCGCCCTCGCTTGGCTTCCATCCGAGGCGAAGGTTGACGAACGTCCGGTCGCCATCGGAGAGGCGCTCGACGTTTCGTGTGTCGTAGAAGACCTTCGAGCGGTAGGACACATCGGCCTGGGCTTCCGCGTCACCGTCGAAGAACGCCCACTGATAGCGGGCCGAGCCGTTGAGGCTGACCTCAGGCGCGTTGGGCAGCGTGTTGCCGGAATAGTCTGTCCCGGCCGAGTTGAAATCCTTGTAGGTCGCATCGAGGAACGAGGCTGACAGCGAAAGGTCGAGCCCGTCGATCGGCGAAGACGCCAGCTCAGCTTCGAAGCCGCTCACCTCGGCGTTCGAGGCGTTGGTGAAGTTCTGGACCGTGAGGCTGGTGATCGGGTCAACCACCAGCGTGTAAACCTGCAGGTCCTCGTAGTCGTAGAAGAACGCTGCGAGGTTGGCGGTAAGCATATCGCCCAGCAGCCGCGACTTCAGTCCAATTTCATAGGCGTTCACCACCTCGTCGTCATAGGGCTGAAGCATGGCGGGATCGGTAGTCTGTCCGCCGAAGAAACCGCCACTTTTGTAGCCGCGGTTGTAGCTGGCGTAGAGATTGATGTCGTCGTTGACCTGATATTGCAGGCCGAGGCGGCCAGACAGCGAGTCGAAGTTCTTGCTGTCGTCGGTCGTCGGGATAATGGCGAGCGTCGGCCCGCCGACATCGCTGGAGTACAGGCTGTCGTAGTGGAAGCTCTTGTCGTCGGCCGAATAGCGCAGGCCAACGGTACCGGTCAGACGGTCGGTGAATTTGTAGTCGACTTGGCCGAAGACGGCGTAGCTGTCGGTATCCTGCGTGAACGGCCAAGAGAAGACGCCGATGCCCTGCGGCAGGTCGGTCGCCGGATCGCCTGAGTTCGCGATGCGAAACACATCGTAGTATGAGTTCGACCAGAGTTCGTCGCGCGCCAAGTAGAGCCCAGCGACCCAGTCGAGCTTGTTGTCGCCATTCGATTGCAGGCGCAGCTCCTGGCTGGCGGCCCACTGCCTGGCGCGATAGCGCGCCGTAATAATATCGTTCGGACCGGCGTCGGTGTCCTCGAGATCGTCGCGGTCGGCGTGGTCGTAGCCCGTGACCGAGACCAGCGACATGGCGCCGAGATCCCATGTCAGGATGGCGGATGCGCCGTAGGTTTCGACATCGTCCGTGCCTTCCAGGTGGTAGTCGCCCTGGTAGAGATTGGTGCTGGTGTTGGCGTAGCCTGCTAAATCGGTGCAGTCGCCGGAGGTGTATGCATTCGGCGCACAGAAACCATCCGGGCCAGTCGCCGCCGCCGTCTGCGGCAGCAGCGAGCGATTATACGCCCAGATCGAACCACCCTTCGAGCGGCCATAGCGAAGCTGGAACAGTGCGTCGAACGTGTCCGACGGCGTCCACGCCAGGCTGAAGCGGGCGCTAGCACGATTGCTGTCGTTGCCGCGGTTTCCGGTCAGACGGTTCAGCGAATAGCCATCGTTGTACACATACGTGCCGGCCGCGCGGTAGGAGAGCGTAGGCGTAAGCGGCGCGCCAAATCCAGCCTCGGCGGTGAGCCCGTTGTACGAGCCATATTCGATGGACGCGCTACCGTCCGGCTCATCGCCCGGGCCCTTGCTGATCAGATTGATCGCGCCGCCTGTGGTGTTGCGGCCGTAGAGGGTGCCCTGCGGTCCACGCAGCACTTCGACACGGTCGAGATCGAAGAACTGGCCCATCTGTGCAAGGGGCGAGCCGATATAGACCCCGTCCGAGTAGATCGCGACAGCGCTGGCGGTGTTGGGATTGAAATCGTTGAGGCCTATGCCGCGGATGAAAATCTTCGGGTTGGCCGCATTGTCGTCGGTCTTGATCTGAAGGCTCGGCGCTAGTGCGTTGAGATCGAGCACATTGGTTACGTGCTGGTCCTGCAGCGCTTCGCCGCTGAGGGCCGTTACGGCGACGGGTACATCCTGAATGTCTTCGGATCGCTTCTGGGCGGTGACGATGATGACGTCGCCCTTGTCGGTCGCCTCCTGGGCCATCGCCGACAGCGGCAAGGCCGTAAGCACCGTAAATGCAAGCAGCTGGATCCGGAGTTTCGTCATGACACGCCCTCACCTTTTCTGTCCCGGAACGGAAAGTTAGTCATCGCTCTCTTTTCTTGGCAAGAGGGAGATTGACGATCGCCGAGCCAAATCGGCGCCTCCATGGGCGGCGCGCTTGACGGGGCGGCATGCCTTGCCACTGAGTTCGACGGATGGATCAGCCGAGGCAACCAACTCGTATGGAGACCGAGGCTCGGGAAGCGCCGATAGTTGCAGCGCGGCTGGTCGATGAGGCGAGCACGACCCTCAGGCAACTGGGAGAGCGGCTTCGCACCTTGTCTCCGCGTTACGCATTGGCGGCAGGACGCGGCAGTTCGGACGCCGCCGCCTATCTGGCCAAGTATCTGTTCGAGGAACGGCTCGGCCTGCCGACAGTTTCCGTCGCTCCGTCGGTCCAGTCGATCTACGGACGAAAGCTGATTCTCGAAAAAGCGCTTCTCCTGGCAATTTCCCAATCGGGCCGAAGTCCTGATCTGGTCGAGTTCTGCCGCTCGGCCGTCGGACCGGACGTGCTGCGTATCGGTCTGATCAATGACCCGGCATCCCCGTTGGCCGAAATTGTCGATGTCTGCGTGCCGCTTCTGGCCGGGCCCGAGACTAGCGTGGCGGCGACCAAGTCCTGCCTCGCCGCGATGACGCTGGTGCTTGGCCTAACCGCACATTGGCGCAACGATCGCGACATGATTGCCGCATTCGAGCGCTCGCCTCAGGTGTTGTCCGACGCCCTCGACCAAGATTGGTCCGCGGCCGAAGCGTTCCTCGATGGGAATGGGCCGATCTATGTCGTTGGCCGCGGTCCCGGCCTAGCGATTGCGGCGGAGGCGGCGTTGAAGCTCAAGGAGACAAATGGCCTGCACGCCGAAGCGGTCAGCGGAGCGGAGTTGCGCCACGGACCTTTCGCACTTGCGGGACCCGATCTCCGCATCGTGATGTTCGCGCAGCGGGACGCAGCTTTCGATGGACTGCAAAAGCTGGCCGCCGACCTTGAGCAGCGAGGGTGCCCGGTGCTGTTCATTTCATCGGAGCCTTCCCGCTCGCATGCGAATGTCGCGCCAGACGCTGAACCTGTGCTTGAATTGCTGGCCATGCTGCTACGCTCCTATTTGCTCGCCAGCGGCGCCGCCATCAGACGCGGACGTTCGCCCGATAGCCCGCCCATGCTGACCAAGATTACAGAGACACGCTGATCATGCTCGTCCTCGCGCCTACGCGGCTGTTCACCGGGAACGAGATCGTTGAAGGGACGACCGTGCACATCAGCGAAGGCAAGGTTGCGGCCGTAACGACAGCCCCCTCTCCAGGCGCCATCAAACTCGACGGGTTGCTGGCGCCGGGATTCATCGACGTTCAGGTGAATGGCGGCGGCGGTGTTCTTTTCAATGACTCACCGACTGTCGAAACGCTTGCGACCATCGCGGCGGCTCACAGGCAATTCGGCGTAACGGGGTTCATGGCGACGCTCATTTCAGATGATCGAGAAAAAACCGCCAGAGCCATCGACGCTGTTTCAGCTGCCGTGAAAGCGGGCGTCGAGGGGCTGCTCGGGCTTCATCTTGAGGGCCCATGGCTTTCGGAGTCTCGGCGCGGCGTACATCCTGCGATGTTCCTGCGAGCGCTCGATGCGGAGGACCTGCGTCTCCTTACGCAAAAGCGGCCTTTCCCTTTGCTTGTGACATTGGCCCCGGAGCAGATTGACCCGGCCAGCCTGAAGGCGCTGGCCGCCGCCGGGGTAATCATCAGTCTCGGGCATACCGCCGCGACTTCCGAAGAAATCGATGAGGCTCTGGCCGCTGGCGCCACGGGCTTCACCCATCTGTTCAATGCGATGCCCCCGATGGAGGGACGGAAGCCGGGGCCGGTCGGAGCGGCGCTAGGTCATCCGGAAACCTGGGCCGGTCTGATCCTCGACGGCATCCACGTTCATCCCATGTCGGCGCGAGCTGCGTTCGCCGCCAAGACATCGCGAAAGCTCATGCTCGTTTCCGACGCCATGGCGACCATCGGGTCGAAAGACGCCTCGATGTCGCTGTTTGGCGAAAAAATCAGTGTGAGCGGCGGGGCTCTTCGGACTGCGTCCGGCACGCTCGCTGGCGCGCATCTCGAAATGTCCACCGCGGTGAGGAGTGCCATTGCGCTTCTTGGGGCTACACCCGGCGAGGCGCTGCGCATGGCGAGCCTGACACCGGCAGAATTCCTGGGCGTGGACAAGGAACGCGGCAGGATTGCGCCCGGCGCCCGGGCGGATCTTGTACTTCTGGGAGCGGGTCTTGATGTGTTGACGACCTGGATCGGCGGAAACCAGGTTCACTAGCGCGATGCGATCTCCGCCATCGAAAGGCGCAGGTTTCCGTCGTGCTTCTCGAGCAGAGCCTGGGCCGCGCCCTTCTCAATTCCGCGAGCGAGCAGCACGGCGAGCCTTACGTCGCCTTCCGAGTTCGCGATTGCTGCTGCAGCGACATCGGCCGCGCAGCCTGCAAGGGTGATGACCATCTGAACGGCCCGCCGGCGGAGCTTTTCGTTGGTGGGGCGCATATTCACCATCAGGCCGAGATAGACGTTGCCGAGCCGCACCATCACCATCGTCGAGAACAGGTTCAGCACCACCTTCTGCGCTGTGCCAGCCTTCAGTCGCGTCGAGCCGGCGATCGGCTCCGCGCCGGTGTCGATCAGGATCGGATGGTCGCTCACTTCAAGAAGCTGTGAGCCAGGATTGTTGGCGATGCCGACCGTCATTGCGCCGCGCTCCTTCGCGGCCTTGACCGCGCCGATCGTGAACGGCGTGGCGCCGCTTGCAGCCAGACCTAGCACGACATCGTTCGGCCCGACACCGATCTCCCTGATGCGCGCCGCGCCGTCGGCGCTCGAATCCTCGGCGTTCTCGATGGCCTGGAGAAGCGCCCGCTCGCCGCCCGCGATGGCAAACGCGACCCGGTCCCGAGGCCAGTTGAACGTGGGGAAGAGCTCCGCGCCGTCCTGGACGCCGATGCGCGCCGATGTTCCGGCGCCGGCGTAGACCAGCCGGCCGCCGCGGCGCAGGCGCGGGGCGGCGGCGTCAACAGCCGCGGCGATGGCCGGCAGGGCCGGTCCCACGGCTGCTACCGCCGCAAGCTGGTCTTCATGAAACGCCTTCAGCGCCTCGACGGTCTCCCACAGGTCGAGGTCGAGATAGCGCGGGCTGACATCCTCGGTGGTCATGATTCTATCTTTCGCAGATAAGTGGGGCCGATTGAAGGGCGGGCAAATCCAGATAGACAGGAGCAATGACCCCTACTCTCTTCCTCGGCGTCGATGGCGGCGGCACGCGTTGCCGCGCCCGGCTTGAGACTGCCGACGGCCGTGTCCTGGGGCGCGGCTTGTCGGGGCCGGCGAGCATGCGTTTCGGTTTCGAGGCGGCGCGGGATTCGATCTTGGCTGCGACGCGGCAAGCCTTGGCTGAAGCAGGCCTGCCGGAGGATGCGCTCAAGAATACCTACGCTGGCATCGGCCTCGCTGGCACTGGCCAGCTTGGCGCGCGCGAAGCGCTGAAGGCCTGGCAACATCCCTTTGCCGCCGCGTGGTTCGAAGGCGATGGCTATCTTGCCTGGCTCGGCGCATTTGGCGGCGGCGATGGGGGGATCGTGGTCTGCGGCACGGGCAGTATCGGCATTACTTACAAGGGCCATACGATTCGAGTTGGCGGTTATGGTTTTCCTGTTTCCGATGAAGGCAGCGGCGCCCACATCGGGCTCAACGCCATTCGCTATGCCCTGCGCACGCTCGATGGCCGCACGCCGCCGACTGAATTCTCGAAAGAGGTGCTGGCGAGATTCTCCGCCGACCCTGCTGTCGTCATTCGCTGGTCCGAGACCGCCACACCTACCGACTACGCCGCCTTCGCTGCGCTGGTGATCAAGCATGCAGCTGCAGGCGAACCCGCCGCGACAAATCTACTGCGCGACGCCGCGGTTCATATCGCGGGCCTCGTCGAGGCGGTCCTCGCCCGTGGCGCGCCGCGCGTCGCGCTGGTCGGAGGCCTGGTCGAATTTCTCAGGCCGTACCTGCCCGCCGCCACGGCCGCGCGGATCACCGAGCCGCAGGCCGACGCCATGGCAGGCGGCATCCTGCTGGCGAAGTCGAAGTTCGAGTCTACTTCCCATCCGGCGCCGTGATCGGGCGCGCATCCTCCCAGCGGTAGGGAAGCACGTCGGGCTTCACATAGACTTCAGTCGTGAACTTGACGGGATATTTCATCCCGCTCGGAAAGGTCAGCTCGACGAAATAGGCAGTGAAGCCGGCGGTGGGTTTCGCGACGTTCGCGATGTAGGTCCCGTCAGCGGAGGGCTGGAGCGGCGTCGCGGCGAAGGCATTGCCGATGGAGTCGACACGGAAGTCACGTTCCTTCGGATTGGTTCCCTGCCAGAGCAGAACCGCTGACGGCTTGGCGCTCGTTTTGACGACGAGCGCGCCGTCTTCGCGAACGGTCCAGCTGTAGTCGGGGATGGGGCGGCCCTTGATCACCGAGTCGTACCAGGCCGTCATGCTCTCGCCGATGTCGGTGCCCTGCGTGGAGTGCTTCGAGTTCGGCAGCATGCGCAGCGACTTGCCCGCCGGCAGCAGGTGATAGGAAAACTTCGTGTTGTCCGGCGGGAAGTATTCATCGCCTACCGCGTTGATGATGAATTTCGGGATCTTCATGCGCGGGCGACCGCGATAGTTCAGCGGGTCCTCGATCGCATTGACCGCCTCCAGCGTCGGTTTGCCGATCTCGTCCGGGATGAGCTTGTGATGGACGTAGTCGCCGAGCGCCGGCGAGAAATAGCCCATCGCTTCCCAGTGGTGACGCGTGGTGGCGTTGACGTCGAGAACGTTGATGACGATCGGGATCATTCCGACGACGCGCGCATCCTCAAGGCCGACAAGCCAGGTCGTCCAACCGCGCTTGGAGCCGCCGGCCACGACGAAGCCGTCGATGGGTTTCTTACCGCCCGCTTCGCTCGCCATGAATTGCTGGACGGCGGTCATCGCGGCCGTGCCGCTCTTCACCATGGGCAGGCGCACGAGCGCTTCGGGATTGGTCTTTGGATCATAGCGCGCCTGGAGATAGGCGATGATGTCGTCTTCGGTGCGGGCCTCGTTCGGCGTGTCGGCAAAATGTTGCGGCTGGTTGGGGACCTGTCCCAGCTCGGCGACCACGGAATTCGTGTCGACTGCGATTTGCGCGTAACGCTCGCTCGGCCCCTTCGGCGCAGCGCGATCGTTCGAGCCGCTGCCGATGTAGAGGAACGCTTTCTTGCTGCTGACCGTGTCGGGGATCGTGACCGTCAGCCAGTGCTTCCACACAGAGCGGTCGGTCTGCTTGTCCGACAGCCAGGTCTGCGAGGTGAGGTCGAGGACGGCGCCGTGATAGCCGGGGCCGGTGAAGGTCTTTTCGACTTTCCAGGCGAAGCTGGGATCGGGCCGGGCGACATAGCTGTCGAG
>Ga0210377_10001901_pt1 | contig 18634 bp, 15 predicted proteins | sample PLM4_65_b1redo_FD_155480 | JGI IMG/M metagenome (GOLD analysis project Ga0210377, IMG submission 155480) | Groundwater sediment microbial communities from an aquifer in East River, Colorado, USA - PLM4_65_b1 redo | ecosystem: Environmental > Terrestrial > Soil > Riparian zone | place: USA: East...
CGCGGATCACCCGCATGGAAGCCGCAGGCGATGTTCACCGACGTCACGACGGCCAGGAGCTCGGCATCGACGCTCCCGCCCCACCTCCCAAACCCCTCGCCCACGTCAGCATTCAGGTCGAGGGTCCTTCCCATCCGCGCAGCCTACCCCTCCCCCGCGCCTTCGTAAAGGTTCCGGCTGATCTGCGCGCGGCGACGCTCCCCTCTCCCGCCCACGGCGCACCGGCCCTGGGCGCCCCCCTCCCACGGCGCGCGAGCTCTAGGCGCCCCCCTCTCCCGCTTGCGGGAGAGGGATGGGGTGAGGGCTTCCATTGACCGCCAAGGGCACGGGTCTCCTATACTCAAGTCAGGTCGCCGACGTTTCCCGACCTGTTGAATTCCTTGTTGGGCGGACACGCAGTAAATAGACGAGTGTTGCTCGCTTCGCAAAAGGCGATAAGGCCCCTTCAGAACCTGCCATGAAGCTACTGATGATCGGCGGGGCGATCGCCCTGGGTGGACTCCTTCTAATCGCGTCGCTTGGAGCAGCGATGTTCGTTCTAGCCCACGGTGTCTGAGTCGGGGTATCCGATCAGGAGAAAGATCATGAAGACCCAGAGGCTTCTCGTCGTTCTCACGACGGTCAATCTGGGGCTGCTGCTATACCAGGCGGCGCGCCTTGCGCCGGCCGAGGCAGGCAGCGCCGCGCCGGTACTGCGCGGTCGCGCACTCGAGATCGTCGACGATCAAGGAAAGGTCCGGGCAAGCATCGCGGTGTACCCGGCGGACAAGAACGTCAAGATGCCGAATGGCAAAACCCTGCCCGAGACGGTGTTGTTACGCTTGATCAACCCCAACGGCCGGCCCGCTGTGAAACTCGCAACGTCGGAGCAAGGGGCAGGGCTCGTGCTTTCGGGCAACTCCGGCCCAACGTATGCCCTCTTGAACGCGGAAGACGCGGACAGCTCGCTGAAGTTGACGACACAGGACGGGCGGCAGCAGTTGATCAAACCGTAAGATAGATCCGTGAAAGCCGTCATCACCACCGCCTCGGCCATGCCCGTCGCCTACAACGCAGGCGACAACACGCCGCAAACGACGGACGAGGATGGCTGCCTGAGCTTGGTCGCGATGGCTCGCGAAGCAGGCGTGCAGCAACTGGGGTACCACCCGGTTGGACCTGCCGACCATCAAGTTACCTCAGGGTCATCGCCGGGCCAGCTACTGCCGGCCCTCGGCCATTTTCTTCACCCGTGCTCGGATGCCCGCGTACAGGCGTTGTCCGTCCGGGCACTCCCTGGCCACCCACTCGGCGTTCTTGAAGGACGACGGCGAGCCGTCCTTGCGGTACTGCTCGAGGTAGGGATCCATCTTGGCGAACAGGAACAACCCCTCGCCGTTGCTTTCGAGAAAATAGCCGGGATGGACGATGCCGTGCTTGACCATGCCGTAGACCATCTCCCAGAAGGTGCCCACCTGACGCAGGGGCGCGTTCAGCGGGTGCTCGGGATTCGAAGTCACCACCTTCACGTCCTCGTAGCTCTTGGGCCAGAACTGCCGGAGGATCGCGGTGCGCGACTGGCGCATGGTCGCTTCACGCCTGAGGTCATAGACCTTGAGGACGAGCTCGGCATCGTGATGGTCGGGGGTCATCTTGGCCATTCGTGCTCCTTGAATCTCAGCGGGCGTATTTCGCGGGATCGGCGTCGAACTCCTTCTTGCACTCGGGCGCGCAGAAGAAGTAGGTCTTGCCGCCGTACTGGCTCGAGCCGGAGGCTTTCGTCGGGTCGATGGTCATCCCGCATACAGGGTCTTTCTCCACGGCCGTGTCTCCTTTCAGGCGCACTTCGAACGTCGGCGGATCCAGGATCGCACGTTTCACCGCACAGTGGTCGACGGCGCGCACGAGGGCGTCGCGGTACTTCTCCGGAAAGGCGTCGGGTAGAGTGAGGTCGAGGCGGACGAGGGACAAGCGCTGCGACTCGTCGCGCACGGGCGTGAGCGCCAGCGCGAGGCCATCGGTGGGAAGGCGGCGCTCCTGGCAGAAGCGGAGGGCATAGAAGCCGGCGCACGTGGCGATCGAGGCCAGGAAGAGGTCGAAGGGTGCCGGGCCGCTGTCCCCGCCGCCCGACGCCGGCGGCTGGTCGGTGTGGATGGTGTGGCCGTGCACGGTCGCATCGACCGCAACACCGCCGGGGAATGTCACCCGAAGCATCGTCCCCTCGTGCCTGCCGCCCGGAATGACCTTTTCCTCAGGAGGCATCTCGCTCTCCTCGAGGCTGCAAGCAGGGTGCCTGTCCAGAAGGCCTAGACCAGGCCCCTGACCGACGCTCCAGCGCGCAAACTCTGCACCTGCGGGGCTGGTGGCGCGGTTCGTTCGCCCTTGGGGGCGGGGTCGCTGATCGCGCCAAGCGACCTCGACCAGGAATAGGCCGTCCCGCCTGCCTGTACGCCCTCCAGGAGGTGGTGGATGCGGCGATCGGTTCTGGTTCTTGCTCTTTCGACGTGCGTGCCCGGCGGGGCCGTGGCCTCGGCGGTGGCGGTCGCTCCCTCAAAGCCGCGGGTCGAGGTGGCCTTTGTCCTCGACACGACGGGGAGTATGGGGGGGCTCATCGACGGGGCCAAACGCAGGATCTGGTCGATCGCGCGCCGGATTGGGGAGGGGCGGCCGCGGCCGGACCTGCGGATCGCGCTGGTCGCCTACCGGGACAGGGGCGACGAGTATGTGACCCGCACCTTCGACCTGACCGGGGACATGGACGAGGTCTATCGCAACCTCATGTCGTTCCAGGCGAGCGGCGGAGGCGATGGGCCGGAACACGTTTCGGCGGCGTTGTCCGACGCCGTCCACAAGGTTTCGTGGTCGCAAGGTCGCGCGCTGAGGGTCATCTTCCTCGTGGGGGACGCGCCACCGCACGTGGACTACCAGGACGGCTTCGACTACCGCCGCCATGCCCGCGAGGCACGGCAGCGCGGGATCGGGGTCGAGACCATCGAGTGTGGGGCTGATCCAGTGACCGCTCGCGTGTGGCAGGAGATCGCCTCCTTGGGCGAGGGTCATTTCGCCCGCATCGACGGCAGCGGCGGGATGCCCGTGCAGGTGACCCCCGTGGACGAGGAGCTGGCCCGTCTCAATGGCGAGCTGTCGGAGACGGTCGTCGTGGCCGGCACCGCGCCGGAGCGGTTCCGCGCCGAGAGCAACCTCGCCGCCCGCGCGGCGATGCCCGCCGCAATGGCCGCAGAGGCCGCCGGCTACTTCGCCTCTGCCGACCGGCTCGCCGAGAAGGACTTGGTGGATCTGTCCGCCGCCGAGCAGAAGAAGAAGCTGGCCGACCTCGTCAAGACGCCCCAGCAGGCTCCTCCCGGCCTCGCCGGCAAAGGGGAAGCGGAGTCCCTCGCGTACTTGCAGAAGCAGAAGGAGCGTCGCGCGTCGCTCCAGTCGCGGATCGTCGAGCTGCAGAAGCAGCGTGACGGCTACCTGGCCCGAACCGGCGACGGCAAGGACGGCTTCGACCAGCAGGTTCTCGCGTCGCTGAAAGCGCGGGCGTCGGCCGTCGGCGTCACCTACTGACAAAGCGTGCCCGAGGAGGAAAGCGGCTCCTCAGGCCGTGAGGAGGCGGATGCAGCGCGCCAGAGTCTCCTTCAGCTCCCGCCGGTCGACGATCATGTCGAGCATCCCGTGTTCGAGGAGGAACTCGGCGCGCTGGAATCCCTCGGGGAGCTTCTGACGGATCGTTTGCTCGATCACCCGTGGGCCGGCGAAGCCGATGAGGGCGCCGGGCTCAGCGACGTTCAGATCCCCCAGCATGGCATAGGAAGCGGTCACGCCACCGGTGGTCGGATCGGTGAGGAGGCTGATGAAGGGAAGACGGGCCTCGTCGAGATGGGCGAGGGCCGCCGAGATCTTGGCCATCTGCATGAGGGAAAGAGTGCCCTCCATCATCCGCGCGCCTCCCGAGCAGGAGACCACGACGAGGGGAAGGCGCTCACGCTCGGCCCTCTCGATCGCCCGGGTGACCTTCTCGCCCACCACGACGCCCATGGAGCCGCCGATGAAGGCATACTCCATTGCGGCTGCCACCACCGGGAGGCCGTCCATGACGCCCACGGCCGAGATCAGGGCGTCCCAGGAGTTCGTCTTGTCCTTGCCGTCCTTGAGTCGGGCGGCGTAGGGCTTCGTGTCGCGGAAGCCCAGGGGGTCGGAGCTGACGAGGCGGGTGTCGAACTCCTCCCAGGGCGAGTCGAAGAGCATTTCCAGGCGCTCTCGCGCCGAGATGCGGAAGTGGAAGGAGCACTTGGGGCAGACGCTCTGGTTCTGGACCACCTCCTTGCGGTAGAGGATCTCCTTGCACGAGCTGCACTTGATCCAGAGCCCCTCGGGGACGCGGCTCTCCTGCTCGGTGGGCTGTAGCGGCGCGTGGTCCTTGCTAAACCAAGCCATGGCTAATCCGCCGCCGTTTCGTCTTCCTTCTCCAGGTCGTTCTCGAGGCCGAGGATCCTGCACACGCCGTCGTAGATCTGCTTCGCGGCGTTCTTGGCGTTCTGCAGCTCCGCCAGGCGTTCCTTCACCTTCGCCAGCTCCTCTTCGATCTGTGCGTTCAGGTCGCTGATCTGCTTTCGGGTCATCTCCAGGGTCTGCTGGTAGAACTGCGCCTGATCCTTCGAGAGCGCCATGGTAGGGATCCTCCTCCGTGGTCTACGCTACTTGATGCCGAAGTGCCTGAGAAGCTTGCCGATGCCGTGCGGGTCCTTTCCCGGTTCCTCGGTCGTGGCCGAGGCCGTAGGCGCGGGGTTCTCCGGGCCGAGATCGATCTCGATCGCGCCTTCGCCCTGTGGCTCCCGCTTCCCCGGGGAGGAGGCGCTCGCGGGCGAGTGGGCGTCGCCCTCCTCGAACAGAAGGTCCATGAACCGGGCCAGCTCCGTGGCGGCGGGGGGTTGCCGTTCGTGGAGGACCCGCTCCAAGTCACGGTACATCTCCGACGCGTCTGCGAACCGGCGTTCGGGGTCCTTCTCGAGGGCCTTCATGACCACGCGCTCCAGCCTCTCGGTGACTCGCGCGTTCAAGGACCGGGGGGCTTCGACACGACACTCGCGGACCATCTCGAGTATCCCCTTCTCGGACGTCCCGAGGAAGGGCTTCACGTCGGTGATCATCTCGTAGAAGACCACGCCCAGGGAGAACACGTCGGAACGCCGATCGAGGGGCTGGCCCGACGCCTGCTCCGGGCTCATGTAGAGGAGCTTTCCTCGCAGGGCGCCACGGTCGGTGTCGGTGGCCTTCGACGTGGCCTTCGCGATGCCGAAGTCGGTGAGCTTCACCTCGCCCTCGAAGGAGATGAGGATGTTCTGCGGGCTGATGTCCCGATGCACGATCCTCAAGGGCTGTCCCCCCTCGTCCTTCTTGCGGTGGGCGTACTCGAGGGCGGAACAGACCTTGCTGATGATGAGGACCGTGAGGTCGAGGGGGATTCGCAGCCCCTTCTCCTTGGCCCTCTTCAGGATCGTCCGGAGGTCCTTGCCGTGGACGTGCTCCATGGCGATGAAGTAGGTCTTTTCGATCCTGCCGAGGTCGAAGATCTGAACGATGTTCGGGTGGCTCAGCCCCGCCACCATCTTCGCTTCGTCGATGAACATCTCGACGAATTCCTTGTTGTCGGAGAGGTGAGGGAGGATCCGCTTGACCGCCACGACCTTCTCGAACCCCTCGACGCCGCTGCGCTTGGCCCGGAAGACCTCGGCCATGCCCCCGGCCGCGATGCGCTCGAGGAGCCGGTAGGGCCCGTAAGCGTCCGGCGGGCCCGTCTCGGACGCCTCGGTCGAGGTCGCGGTGGCCGGAGGGGCGACACCGGGGCGCGTGAGGGGCAACGAAAGGGCCTCGTCCGCCAGCGCGGCCAGATCGATCACCGTGCGGGTTTCTTTCGGTGCCGCGACGCTCGGCTCGACGACCTGGAACCTCATGCCGAGCGGGGCGGTGCTCGGGGCGGACGCCTCGCGTGGGGGCGCTGTCTCGAGGAAGCCCGACAAGAACTGGTCGAGCTCCGTGGCGGGCTCGGCCTTGGCGGGCTCGGCCATCGGAGCTGGGACGCTCGGGGGCTCGACAGGCGGTTCGAGGACAGGTTCCTCGGTCAGGGGCTCGGCGGGCGCCGTTTCGAGAGGTGCGGAGGCCGCGCTCGGGGCGGCCTCCTTCGTCGACGGAAGCGACGGAGCGGGCTCGGCTTCGGAGATGGCCCCGAGGAGGCTACCGAAATCCTCGGCGTCGGCGGCCGGTTCGTTGAGGGCCGGCTCTTCGACCGGTACGTCGCGGGCCGGCTCCTCCACCTGTTCGGTCAGCCGGTCCAGGAACAGGCCGACCTCCTGCTCGTCTTGGGTCGCGGCTCTTGGGGCGGGGCTCTCGACCTCGGGCTCCGTGGTGGCGACTTCGGCAGCCGGTTCTTCGACGGCCGGTTCTTCGATGGCGGAGAGGTTGTCGAGGAGGGCGTCCACCTCCGCCTTGCCTGCGGCGATCGGAGAAGCCGGCGCTGCCACGGCAGACGGTTCCGGTCGCGGCGGTTCGGCGACCGGTGACGGGGTAGGGGGCTCCTCCTCCGGCAGTCCCGGTCCGAAGGCGTCCAAGAGGCCCGCCATCTCCTCGGGGGGGAGGTCGATGGTCTGGGGAGCCGCTGGCTGGTGGGGCCCCCCTTTTTCCGCGATCTGGATCTTGACGGGTCCTCCCCGCCTCGCTGGCCTCGGCGGGGAGGCCTCGGCCGGGCCGTCGACGAGGTCGCCGAACAGGTCCTGGGCCGTGAACAGACCGTCGGCGGAACCCGCGGGCAAAGCCTCCGGAGGCTCGGGTGATGCCGACATGTCCTTGCGTATCAAGATCCTTGGAGAATACCACCCTGCACCGCCAAGTCAAGGTGGGGGTGGGGGTTACGGCCGTGCTCGTCGCCAGAAGAGGTAGGCAGGCACGCCCAGCAAGGTGAGGCCGAGACCCAGGCCGGCGTATGTCGGGTTTGCGACCGGGATGTAGACGAGGAAGAAGCTGGACACGGAGAGGTACAGCGCCGGCAGGTAGGGGTGGCCCCACACGCGATACGGGCGGTTGAGGTCGGGCTGCCGGTGCCGCAGAACGAAAAGGCCGGTCACCGTGAGCACGTTGAAGAGAAGCGATGAGAAAGCCGTGAGGTCCAACAGGTTGCCATAGGTCCCGGTGAGGGTGAGGACGGCCGCCACCACACCGTGGAGGGCCAGCGCGTGGGCGGGAGTTCGGTAGACCGGGTGGACCCGGGCGACGTTGCGGAAGAAGAGGCCGTCACGGCCCATCGCGTACACGACGCGCGCCCCCGCGAGGGTGAGGCCGTTGACGCAGCCGAAGGTGGAGACCAGGATGGCCACGGCCACGAAGGCGCCTCCCGTCGGCCCGATCATCCTTACCGTCGCCTCGGTCGCGATCCGGCTCTCCGCGACTCCCCCCATCTCGGTGATCGGCACCATGTAAAGGTAGGCCGTCACGGCGGAGCAATAGATGAGGGTAATGCCGAGGGTTCCCAGGATGAGGGAGCGGGGGAGGTTTCTTTCCGGATCCTTGACCTCCTCGGCCGCGAACGTGACGGAGTTCCAGGCGTCGTAGGAGAACAGCGCCTTGCTCATGGCGCCGGCGATGGCCGCGAACAGACCGAGCCGCATTCCCTCGGCTCCGAGCTCCAGACCCACGACGGGCGTGAGGTTCGAGGCCGAGCCTTTGCCCGTGGCGACGGCTAGGATCACCAGGATCGCCAGGGCCGCGACCTTCGCTATGGTGAAGACGTTCTGGACCGTGGCCCCTGTTCGAAGCCCTGTGACGTTGAGGTAGGTGATCACGGCGATGATCACGAGGGCCACCACCTGCGCGCTGGAAACGGAGTGTTGCCCGAACGAGAGGACCGCATTGCCCTCACCCACCGCCGGCAAGAAGAAACCGAGCGTCTTGGCGAAGGCCACACTCACCGCGGCGACGAAGCCGGTATTGATCGCGAGCAGAAAGGTCCAGCCGTAGAGGAAGCCGAAGAGGGGGCTGAAGGCCTCCGAGAGGAAGACGTACTGCCCACCCGCCCGGGGCAGGGCTGCGGCCATCTCCGCGTACGAGAGGGCGCCCGCCAGCGTGAGGAGACCCCCCAGGATCCACAGCCCGAGGAGCAGGCCCGGCGTCTGGATCATCCGGGCCATGTACGCAGGTGCGAAGAAGATGCCGGAGCCGATCACGCTTCCGACGATGAGCGTCGTGGCGTCCAGCAGCCCAAGGCCGCGGACGAGCCTCGTCTCAACCGCGGGCGCGGTGGCGGCTCCTGCCATGCTGTCGGCTCCTTTCGGGCGGCGGCAGGATAGCACAACGGCTGCTATAATCCGTGCCGCTACCGACAACGGGAGGCCCCGCCAGAGGCCGAATGGATTCCGTTATCTCCTTCCTTTTCGAGAACACGTACGTCCACGTGGGCTTGGGTCTGGCCGGGGTCTACCTCCTCTATACCAAGTTCCTGTCGGGCGCGCGGCTCAAAGGGACGTCAGGTTTCGGCCTCGACGACATCCTGAGGCGCCTGCTCGGTGCACGCTACGCCGAGGCGCAGCTCGACCGGACCGTGGCGAGGGAGAAGAAGCGGGGGAACTTCCTCGGGGCGGGGCGGCTTTACGAGGACGTGGGGAAGCTCCCGCAGGCCGTCGAGGCCTACACCGCGGGACACGAGTACTACGCCGCGGCCGGGATCCTCGAGCGGATGGGCAAGCAGGAAAAATCGGCGGAGATGTTCCTTCAGGCCGGCGACTTCAAGAAGGCAGCGCAGATCTTCACCGAGGCGGGGAAGCCCGGCCGGGCGGCCGCCCTTTTTCTCGAGAAGGGGAACACCCTGGAGGCCGCCCGCCTTTTCGGCCTCGCCCAGGACTGGGTGCGGGCGGCGGAGCTTTACTTCAAGAGCGGCTACCCGCTGCGCGCCGCCGAGGCCTTCGAGAAGAAGGGAGACTTCCTGAGGGCCGCTGAGTGCCAAGAAAAGCACTTCATGGAAAACGTCTCCTACGCGACGACCTATGCCTCTACCGCCGCGACCACCGATCAGAAGAGCGCCCTTCTCGCGGGGCGGCTGTACGAGAAGGCGGGCGACTTGAACCGGGCCTTCCAGATCTACAGCAAGGGAAGCTACTTCAAGGAGGCCGCCGGGGCTCTCATGTCCCTGGGGCAATACCCAAAGGCCGCGGAGCTGTTCATGCGGGCGGAAGACCCCCATAGCGCGGCGGAGGCCTACGAGAAGGCGGGCGACGCCGTGAAGGCCGCGAACCTTCGGGGCGAGGTGGCTCTCAAGGAAGAGAGAGTCCCCGAAGCTGCCGCCCAGTTCCAGCAAGGGCAGGACTATCTCCGGGCGGCCGAGCTCTTCGAGTCGGTCGGCATGCTCGCAGAGGCCGCGGGGGCCTACGAAGCCGGGGAGAGCTACGTGGCCGCGGCCGGCGTCTACGTCCGCGCGGGTCTCAAGGAGCGCGCGGCCGCCGCCTACGAACGAGGCGGCGAGTTCGAGACGGCGGCGAAGTTCTACGAGGAGGCGGGGAACGGCCGCAAAGCCACCGAGCTGTACGAGAAGGCGGGGCTCACGTTCAAGAGCGGCGAGGCTGCCGCCAACGCGGGAGAGCGCGACAAGGCCATCGCGCTCCTGCAGCGCGTCGGACCCCAGGACGAGAACTACCGGCCGGCGACGGAGCTGCTGGCGCGTTTGTTCATCCAAGGGCGGATGCCCGGCCTCGCCGTCGAGCGTCTTCAGAAGGTCCTCGGCTCCGACCCCGTTTCCTCCGCCAACCTGGATCTCTATTACTGGCTGGCCGCGGGATACGAGACCCTGGGCAGCGGGCGCGAGGCCCTCGCGGTGTACAAGAAGATCCTGGCCGAGGACCTGCGCTACCGCGACGTGGAGAAGCGCGTCGGCCTCCTCGAGGCGGCGGGAGCGGGCCAAGCTCCCCGCACCGCGTCGCCGCCCGCGCCGGCACCGCCCTCCGCGGCGGCCGCGGCCGGGGCCCCCGCCACGAAGGCACCCCGGTTCGTCCGCAAGGAAGAGATCGGCCGCGGGCCGCTGGGTGTCGTGCATCGCGCCGAGGACACGAACGACGGAAGGAACGTCGCGCTTCGCATCCTTCCCGCCGCGACCCTGCGCGGCGAAGGGGTGCAAGCGGCGCTGGTGAGGGAGCTCAAGGCGGCGGCTCAGCTCTCGCATCCCAACCTCGTGAAGGTTCTGGGGTTCATCGATCTCGGAGGCGAGCGTGGCGTGGTCAGCGAGCTGGTGGCCGGCAGGAACTTCGCCGAGGCGCTGAAGGCCGGCCACAAGATGGCCTTCCAGCAAGTCCACAGCCTTGGGCGCCTTCTGGCCGGAACGCTGGCCTTCATCCACGGCAAGGGCCTCCTCCACGGCTCCATCCAGCCGTCCAACATCATGGTGGCCTCCGGCGTGGTGAAGATCGCGGACATGGGCCTGGGTCGGCTCGCGTTCTCCTTCTCCCCGGCAGAGAACTACCGCTCTCCCGAGAACGCTCTCGACGTGGCCGGAGACCTCTATGCGATGGCCGCCGTCCTTTATCACCTCTTGACGGGTATCCATCCCAAGACGCAGGCGCAGGGCCCCGCGCTCCCGCTTCCGAGCAAGCTCGCCACAGGCGTCCCCGAGGCCTTCGACAAGCTCCTCGTCCGCTGCTTGCACCCGAGGCCCGAGCTGCGTTTCGGCCGGGCCGATGAGGTTCTTGCCGAGCTCAAGGACATGGTCCGCATTGGCTGACGGTCCCCGCGCCTGTCCCCTCTGCCGTCAGCGCCGCGGCAAACGCTTCTGCCCCGCCAAGGGGGAGCCGATCTGTGCCCACTGCTGTGGCACGAAGCGCCGCGTCGAGATCGACTGCCCGGACGACTGCGTCTACCTCGAAGGCGGCCACGCGGGCGCATGGAAAGGCCGCGAGACCGAGCGCAACCGCGACGCCCGGCGCCTCGCCCCCCACATGCGGGATCTCGACGAGGCCCAGGGGCGTCTGCTGTTCCTGGCCCTCTCCGGCATCAATGCTCTTCGGGCACGGCGCCGCGATCTTGACGACCGGCTCCTGGAGCAGGCGGTCTCCGCCTTCCGGAAGACGGTGGAGACCCGGGTCCGCGGGGTGCTCTACGAGCACCAGGCCGAGGACGCGCGGGCCCAGGGCCTGGTCTTCGACCTCGGGCAGATGTTCGAGGCGAAGGAAGAGGCCGAAGGGACGGTTTCGCCCGACGACCGCGACCTGCTGGCGGTCCTTTCCGCCGTCCACGGCTGTTTGGCGGCGACCATCGCCGAGGAGGAGGGCCCCGCGGCCTTCCTGGACACCGTCACGCGCCTGCTGGGTCGCTTCCATGGCCCACCGACGATCCGGCCGCAGCCGCTGATCGTCGAACCTTAGCCCCTCCCACGAGGCGTGATCCTGGGGGCGCGTCGCGGCTCGATTTGACTCTGGAGCGAGTTCCGTGCTCCCATCCGTGATGTGGCAGGGATCGACATCACCCGCTGGGTTCGAAGCACGGCGATCGCCTTCTACGGCGTCTCGCTGATGGGCGTGACGCTCCTCGCCTGCCCCTGTCCCACCGAGACCATGGCGCCGGTCGGGGGCCATGATTGCTGCGACCAGAAGATCGTGAGGTCCGTGAGCGCCGACTGCTGCCTCCGTTCGTCTGCGGTGGCGCAGCCCCCGGCCGTCCAAGAGGTCGCCGGGACCGTCCCCGCTCCGGTGGTCCGCGTCGCGGAAGCCGTCGCGCCCAGGTTCGCCATCGCTTGCCGTGCCGTGGGCCCGCCCTGCGCCGCTCCGTCCCCGCCGTCGATCCTTCGGATCTGATCCTCGCCTGACCCGGCGCGTCCGCGCCGTGCTCGTCCCCTTGTCCCTCTGAGAAGTGCGCCCGGCGGAGGTGTCCCGATGTCGTGGAGAGAAAGACGTTTCGCGGTCGCGGCAGCCCTGCCGCTCCTCGCGGTGTTGACCAGCCCACCGGTGCGGGCTCAGGAGGTCTTTCCCCTTGCCGACGACACGGTGCTGGCCGGCCTCCTGAGCGAGGCCCTGGCGAGGAGCCCCGAGCTGCACGTGACCCAGGAGGCGCTCACGGCGGCCCGAGCCCGCGTGAGGCCGGCCGGGGCCCTCGCCGACCCGATGGTCACGGTCACCTACCAGAACGGAGGGAGAGGGTGGTCGCCAGGCTCCGACGAAGACACGGGTGTCGGGATGGCCGTCAGCCAGACGCTGCCCTTCGCGGGGAAGCGCCGGCTCGCCGAGAGCATCGAGGAAAAGGAGGCGCTGCGTGCCGCCCACCAGCTCGGGCGCGCTCGCCTCTCCCTGGTCTACAGAGTCCGCCTGGCCTACGCCAGCCTCCTCCTCGCCCGAGAGAACCTGGCGCTCATCGCCGACCAGAAACGGGCCACCCAAGACATCGAGGCCTTGACCCGCTCGCGGTATGCCGTGGGCCTCGCGGGGCAGTCCGACGTCCTGCGGTCGCAGGCGGAGCTGGCGCGCCTGGACCAGATGCGCCTCCACGAGGCCGGCCTCGAGACCTCGGCCGTCGCCGGGTTGAACCGCCTCCTCGACCGGCCGGCCGGAACGCCCGTGCCTCGCGGCGTTCCGCTCACCGCCGTCGGGGAGGCGGCGATCCGGGTCCCGTCCGTCGCCGAAGTCCTCGGCCGCGTCGAGGCCATGAGCCCCGAGATCGCCGCCAGCGAAGCCATGGTCGACCGGTCCCAGGCGGCCCTGCAGCTCGCCCGCCGGAACACGAAGCCCGACTTCGTGGCGGGAGCGTCGTACGTCAACCGCGGCTCGCTTCCGGGAATGTTCACCATCGACGTGGGGGTCGTGGTCCCTCTCTACAAAGGACGCAAGCAGGGCCGGGCGATCGCCGAGGCCGAGGCGCGGCTCCGGGGCGGCGAAGCGGAACGGCAGGCCATGCGCCTGCGAGCGCGGGCCGAGGCCGAGAAGAGCCTCGCCGACCTGACCGCAGCCGTGGGTGAGGCCGAGGCCTACGCGAAGGGTGTGCTCGCCATCGACGCCCTCGCCGTCGAATCGGCGACCGCGAGCTTCCGCGCCGGCAAGACCCCCTTCGTGACCGTTCTGGAGGCCCACAACACCCTCTACAGGGACAGATGGCAGCATGCCGAGCTGCTCTTCCACGTGCTCTGGCACAGCGCCCGCCTGGACGCTTGGGCAATGGACGAGTAGCGGTGGCGAGGCACAGGGTGTGGGCTCGCGCCAAGTTTTTCCGGAGCCGACCTGGCCCACAGCGTTCCCCTCCCCCCACGTGGGGAGGGACAGGGTGGGGGGTCGTCATTGAGCAAAGGGGTGCTCCGTCGCACCCCTTTGAAACCCCGCTCGCTGCGCCGAAGTGAATTCGGCTTCGCTCGCAGCCGGCGGCCTCGAGGCGGTGGCCGTTCCCTCACCCGTGGGTGAGAGATCAGGTGGGGGTCGATGAATGATGCGGAGCAGGTCGTTGTACACAGCGTTCCCCTCCCCCCACGTGGGGAGGGACAGGGTGGGGGGTCGATGAATGATGCGGAGCAGGTCGTTGTACACAGCGTTCCCCTCCCCCCACGTGGGGAGGGACAGGGTGGGGGGTCGATGAATGACTAACGCCTCGCGTTTCGGAATCGTGGTGATCGGCGTCCTCCTCGTCGTGGGCGGCTTCTGGGCCGGGACCTGGCGTGCCGAGCGATCGGCGCCCGCCCATGACGCCACGACCCCCGGCGGCCGCCGGATCCTCTACTACCGCAACCCCATGGATCCGAGCATCAGGTCCGGAACGCCGGCCAAGGACTCGATGGGGATGGATTTCATCCCCGTGTACGCTGACGAGGGCACCCCGGTGCAGACGGCCGCCGGCCGGGCGATCGTCGATCTCTCTCCCGACCGTCGGCAGCTTCTGGGCGTGCGGAGCGAGCGGGTCACGCGCTCGTCCTTGAGTCGGACCATCCGCACGGTCGGCCGTGTCACCGTCGACGAACGCCTCCTGCAGCACGTCCACGTGAAGTACGACGGCTACGTCGAGCATCTCTACGTGGACTTCACGGGCAAGCTCGTGAAGAAGGGCGACCCCCTCCTCTCGATCTACAGCCCAGACCTCGTGGCCACCCAGGAGGAATACCTTCTTGCGTACCGGGCCGAGCGGGAGCTGGCCCGAGCCGGCAGCGCGGCGGTGGCCCAGGGAGGTCAGGGCCTCCTCGGCGCGGCGCGGCAGCGGCTCCTCTTCTGGGACATCCGTCCCGTGGACATCGAGCGCCTCGAGCAGACCGGAGAGGCCCTGCGCGCCCTCGACATCCACGCGGAGCACGGCGGCTATGTCGTGCAGAAGACGGCCTTCCACGGGATGCGGATCACGCCTGCCGACACGTTGTTCGACATCGCCGACTTGTCGCATCTCTGGGTCCTCGCCGACGTTTACGAGTCCGACTTGCCGTCGGTTCGCCTCGGCATGGCGGGAGAGCTAACCGTCCCGTACCTGCCGGGGACGCGGTGGAAGGGCGCCGTCACCTACGTCGCTCCGACCGTCGACGAGAAGACCCGCACGATCAAGGTCCGGATCGAGGTGGACAACGCCGGCGGGCTGCTGAAGCCCGACATGCTCGCCGACGTGTTTCTCCGGCAAGACGCCGGCACGGGGCTCGTGGTTCCGGAGAGCGCCGTCATCAGCGCCGGTGACCGCCGCCTCGTGTTCGTGGACCGGGAGGACGGGCGTCTCGAGCCGCGGGAGGTGCAGCTGGGCGTCAAGGCCGGCGGGGCCTACCAGGTCCTCTCCGGCGTCTCGGAGGGCGAGCGGGTCGTCACCTCGGCGAACTTCCTCCTGGACTCGGAGTCGAGCCTCAAGGCCGCCCTCTCCGCCGTGGCCTCTCCGGAGCCGGAGACTCGGCGATGAGCCCGGAACGGGCGGGTGACGGGCCGGGCCCCCGGGAAGGGCTCGTCCGGAGGGTCATCCGCTTCAGCGCCGGGAACCGCATCCTCGTGCTCATGGCAACGGCCGCGGCCGTTGCCTACGGCGTCTACACGCTCCGCCACATCCCGGTCGACGCCATCCCCGATCTCTCGGACACCCAGGTCATCGTCTACTCCCGTTGGGACAGGAGCCCGGACATCCTCGAGGACCAGGTGACCTACCCGATCGTCAGCGCCCTTCTCGGAGCGCCGAACATCAAGGCCATCCGTGGCTTCTCCGACTTCGGCTACTCCTACGTCTACGTCATCTTCAAGGACGGTACCGACATCTACTGGGCGCGGAGCCGGGTCCTCGAGTACCTCTCCAAGATCCAGCCGCTTCTTCCGCAAGGGGTGCGAACCGAGCTGGGCCCCGATGCAACCGGCGTGGGCTGGGTCTTCCAGTACGCGCTGGTCGACGACTCGAGGGCCCGCTCCCTCGCGGACCTGCGCACCCTGCAGGACTGGACGCTCCGCTACCAGCTGCAGTCGGTGCCCGGAGTGGCGGAGGTAGCGTCGGTCGGCGGCTTCGTCCAGCAGTACCAGATCACCGTGGACCCGAACCGTCTGAAGGCCTACGACCTCGCAATCACCGACGTATCGAACGCCGTCCGGGCCAGCAACGACGAGGTCGGCGGGCGGCTCCTCGAGTTCTCGGGGAAAGAGTACATGGTTCGGGGCCGCGGCTACGTCCACTCGAAGGACGACCTGGAGCGGATCGTTCTCAAGACCGACGAGAAAGGAACGCCGGTCCTGGTGCAGGACGTCGGCGAGGTGAGCCTCGGTCCCGAGATCCGCCGCGGCGTGACGGACCTGGACGGCCAGGGCGACACGGTCTCGGGGATCGTGGTGATGCGCCACGGGGAGAACGCCCGTGAGGTCATCGAGCGGGTCCGGGAGCGCCTTCGGGAGATCGAGCCCACCCTCCCCAAGGGCGTCCGGATCGTCACGACCTACGATCGCTCCGAGCTGATCCAGCGCGCCATCGACACGCTGAAGCACGAGCTGCTCCTGGAGATCCTGATCGTGAGCCTCGTGATCCTTCTCTTCCTGTGGCACCTCCCCTCGGCCCTCGTGCCAATCATTACGATTCCGGTCTCGGTGCTGCTGGCCTTCATCCTGATGTTCTTCATGGGGATCTCCTCGAACATCATGTCCCTGGCCGGGATCGCGATCTCCATCGGCGTCCTGGTCGATGGCGCCATCGTGGAGGTGGAGAACGCCTACAAGAAACTGGAGCTGTGGGAGCGCGGCGGGCGGAAGGGAGACTTCCATGCCGTACGACTCGAAGCGCTCCTCGAAGTGGGCCCGTCGGTCTTCTTCTCCCTCCTCGTCATCGCCGTCGCCTTCTTCCCGATCTTCACCCTCGTGGATCAGGAAGGACGGCTCTTCCGGCCCCTGGCCTGGACCAAGAACCTGGTCATGGCCATCGCGGCGGGCCTCGCCCTGACCCTCGACCCGGCGCTCCGGATGCTCTTCGCGCGGATGGACTTCGTCCACTTCCGCCCGCGCTGGCTTTCGTGGCTCGTGAATCAAGTGACGGTGGGTCGGTACTACCCGGAGGAGAGGCACCCGATCAGCCGGGTCCTGTTCGCGGTCTACGAACCCTTGTGTCGGGCCGTTCTCAAGGCCCCCAAGGCGACGATTGCCGCGGCTCTTGTCATCGTGGTGAGCACCATCCCGATCTACCTTCACCTCGGCCATGAGTTCATGCCCGCCCTCAACGAGGGCGTCCTTCTCTACATGCCGACGACCCTGCCGGGCATCTCGGTCACCGAGGCGAGCCGGCTGCTCCTGATCCAGGACCGCCTCCTCAAATCCTTCCCCGAGGTCGAGCGGGTGTTCGGCAAGGCGGGACGTGCGGAGACCCCCACCGACCCCGCTCCCTTCTCGATGATGGAAACGACCGTCGTCCTCAAGCCCCCCGCCGAGTGGCGGGGGAAAGCGCGCTGGTATTCTCCGTGGGCACCGGAATGGCTCAAGGGACTCCTCCTTCGCCGGATCTGGTCCGACCGGATCTCGCGGGAGGAGCTGGTGGACGAGATGGACCAGGCCCTCCAGATCCCGGGGACCACCAACGCCTGGACGATGCCGATCAAGAACCGGATCGACATGTTGACGACGGGCATCCGTACGCCGATCGGAATCAAGATCTTCGGCCCAGACCTGCAGGAGATCGAGGCCATCGGCCAGCGACTCGAGCCGGTCCTGCGCGGCCTGCCGGGGACGCGCAGCGTCTACGCCGAGCGCGCCGCCGGCGGCTACTTCGTCGACTTCGACCTGAAGCGCGAGGCGCTGGCACGCTACGGCCTCTCGGTGGCGGCGGTCCAGGAGGTGATCCTCTCCGCCGTCGGCGGCGAGAACGTGACGACCACCATCGAAGGACGGGCGCGTTTCCCCGTCAACGTCCGCTACCCGCGCGAGCTGCGTGACGACCTCGACCAGCTCTCCCGCGTCCTCGTCATGACGCCCGCTGGGGCGCAGATCCTCCTGTCGCAGGTCGCGGAGCTTCGCGTGGTCACGGGTCCGGCCATGATCCGCAACGAAAACGGCTTCCTCGCGGGCTACGTCTACGTGGACACCGCCGTGAGCGACATCGGCGGCTACGTGGAGCGCGCGAAGCGGGCCGTCGCCCAGGGCGTCGCCCTGAAGTCGGGCTACTCCCTCGAATGGAGCGGCCAGTACGAGAACATGCTCCGGGTGCGGGAGCGTCTCAAGCTCGTGGTCCCCATCACGGTCCTCACGATCTTCTTCCTGCTCTACATGAACACGCGGTCCGCCGTGAAGGCGGGCATCGTCATGCTGGCCGTCCCTTTTTCCGTAGTCGGGGCCGTGTGGCTCATGTACCTGCTGGGCTACAACGTCTCCATCGCAGCCTGGGTGGGGATGATCGCCCTCATGGGCCTCGACGCCGAGACAGGCGTCTTCATGCTCCTCTTCCTCGACCTGTCCTACGAGGAGGCACGCGCCTCGGGCCGGCTCCGCTCCGCGGCAGACCTCCACGAAGCCATCGTTCACGGGGCCGTGAAGCGGGTCCGGCCCAAGATGATGACCGTCGCGGCGGCCTTCATGGGGCTCATGCCGATCATGTGGTCGACCGGCGCCGGCTCCGACGTGATGAAGCGCGTCGCGGCCCCCATGGTCGGCGGCCTCGCGACGTCCTTCCTCCTGGAGCTGCTCGTGTACCCCGCGATCTATCTGCTCTGGAAGCGCCGCGAGGCGCCCTTTCGTCCCCCGGCGGGCGCAGGCGCCGACAGGAATGGGTAAGATGATCGGATGCCCGTCGTTGGTCACGCCTTCGTAGGAATCGCAACGGCTTGGAGCGTCCCCCCGAAAAAGGGCCCGCACGCGACGCGTGGGTGTAGGCTCATGCTGGTGAGCATTGCCACATGATTGACTATCAACCCTCCGGGCCACTCAACGTCTACGTAATCAATGACTCGGTGGAGGTGGACGAGGGGCCCGGCGAGAAGTGGAAAAAGATCACAGGCGCCATCAACAGCCCCCAAGTCTTCTCAACGGAAAGTATCACCGACGGTGATGTGTTCATCTTCCGGACTACGACCCTGATACCCCTAGCCGCTCATTCGAACTGCACAGTCGACATCACCCAGCAGTTAGCGGAACGGGTCAAGAATGGCGCCCTCCTAATCTGCATCGTCGACAGGGCAGGGCCGAATCTCCACTGGCTTCCGGTAACGGTTCAATATCGCGATTGGCCA